>FLNY01005046.1_pt1 | contig 10971 bp, 11 predicted proteins | sample 1140381 | NCBI WGS metagenome assembly FLNY01 (sample SAMEA3878172, study PRJEB12797) | bioreactor metagenome | biome: Moose rumen | place: Sweden | collected 2011-10
AAAGAGATTGCTGCAAGTCAAACAGCTCATACGTGCGATATTGTGAATAATATTTCATCCTATCTGTTGTTTTTTAACACGCAAAGATAACTGTTTTTTTTGAAATATCCAAATTTTTCGTGTTAAAATTACTAAAAGACAGAAGATTTCTTTTATTTAGTGAACCCTAAGTAATTATCTATAATCCATTGTTTAATTTTATTATCATCCCAATGGAATGCTTTCTTTGTTTCATAGATTTTCGCATCAACGAGGAATCTGTACCAAAAACCCTGAAGGAAATGCCAAATCAAACCCTCCTTCCCATCGAGGAATCCACCCTTAAAGACATACCGCAAAGTGAAATTCAGGAAAGGGCGCAGAAATAATGGACTTTTCACATATTTCAACTTCAGCCAACGTTTTCTCTGAGGACCAGATCCAAAAAATTTAGGTTCTATCTCGTTTGCCTCATCATCCAGGCCATATTCCATCATGAGCATATCAACCATCTCTCGCGTAGCATATCCATTGTGCTTTTGCGTCCACCATGTCAAATCATTCAGATTCGCATCCACTTGGTCAGCTCCTTTCTCATCGATAGTTGCTGTAGTGCCATCTGTGAGACGAATATGCTCGTCCATCCATCTGTTTTCGCATGCGCCATGGTCTCGCCGCCACAATTTTAAATGATATTGAGGATACCATCCTCCATGTAGCAATGGTTTTCCCATGAAGTCAATCCGTTTTCTCACATAAATTCCGTTGATTTCGGAGGACTCCAGTTTTACGACCATTTGAATCGCGTGTTTTGCCAAAGACGGAGTTATAAATTCATCTGCATCAATGCGCCAAATCCAATCAGCCGTAATTGGAGCATTCTCCAAGCCCCAATTAAACTGTGTCGCATAATTTTTCCAATGATTCTTAAGTACCGCTGTTGCCCCGGCTTTTATCGCCAGTTCTTCAGTGGAATCTGTACTATAAGAATCAATTACAAAGATTTCCGAACAGATTTGCTTGATGGACGAAATACACCGTTCAATATGTATCTCCTCGTTGTAGGTTAAGATAACTGCTGCTATATTTTGCATAATTCTCAGTTGGAAATGTTACTCAGCGCACCGATTGGATTATCAACTTGCCACTCTTTCTCCCTTTACTCGCCTCCGTTTTCTGTCAAAATTCCGGCAAATTTGATTATTGAGTACCTAAATTCTTGAGTTCTTCAATCAGTCGCCCGAGTTCTGAATATGTATAGTCTCTGTGGCTTGTTAGTTTCTCATCCAAAGAATGATTCGCATTGATTGTAGCCGTCAAGAGATGTCCTCCATTTCTCTCAAAATAACTATGTAGCCCCTTACATTTCCTAAAGAAATCCGTCGTTTTTCTGTATTCCACGCTCTGATTCAAATCTTTCAACAGAGCGTCCTGACTCTCGTATGGCCGGGATGTATATCGGAAATAATAGAGGAAGAAAAGCTCTGTACAACGGTGTGTTTCGAAAAACTCAATCTCACAATAAATTCCCTTTTTCGGTTTATTGATTGGGATTCCGTATTTTGTTTTCAGCCTTTGATATTGAGAGCGTTCTGGCTCCTTTTCTTTCGTGTCCATATCAATGATACAAAAGATATGATTATAGCCCAGTGATATTCCCTCTTCAATCTTTGCTTCCAATTCCTTGAGATTTGTATGTTTGGGACTGTCAGGTCTGATGGTTATCCGCTTAAACTCATCACACAAAGACTTGAAATAATAGAATTCTGTAGGTCCTTCTCCCAAAATAAGAGCTGTTTGACGTAATTTTCCCATATCAATCCTCCAGATTTATGAAGATACTGCCCAATTCCGGTTTTGCACCCAATCGTCCGATGCGGTAAGAATTGTACAGAGAAAGATTCTTATGTAATCCGAAGGAGTCTCCGCGGGAATATTCAGAAGAAGCGGTCTCTTTGTTTTTCTCCACGAACCATACAACACCGCGGTTCTCATTGATTAAATCCTGAGACAGAAGTGTTGTCTCCTGACTCGTGATAATCAACTGTGATTTATCGGAGTTGAAGATGAAGACATTCAGATAGTAATATAACAAATCATTGTGCAAGTCCTCCCCCAATTCGTCAAGATAATACACATGTGATTTGCTAATCATATCATATAAGGCATCCAAAATACGCACATATTTCATGGTACCTTTCGATTGCCAATTGAAAGGGACGTTAAAATTACCATCCGCAGAATGATTGACAAAGTCCACTGAATCAGCTGTCGGCTTCAGCAACGTCTCCTTCATTTCACTGGGAATGTTTTCCTTTTGAATGCGTTCGCGATATTCTGCCGGCACGAAACGATCCTCTACTACAGGCAAGTACTCCATAATGTTCAAATCCGCCTTCTGTAACATGGTGTTGTAGAATTTACGTTTTCGAGGGATATTATACGCATTCTTCAGGATTTCGACTATGCCTTTTTCGCCATCTCCATCCACATCGTGATAATTGTCCATTATCCATCGGTGAAGGATATTAAACGGCGCAATGTCTTCTTTCAAGGCAGTCTTTCTGCAAACAGACAACACGCTGTGGTTGTTCAATGTATTCTCCTTAATGCTGCCCTGTGTTTCGAGAAGCAGATTAAGACTTGGGCCGAACTTGATATCTGCCTGTATGTTTTCCCCCACAAAAGAACGTTCATAGAATAGGGCTTTCGACTTATTGGGGTAATAGTATAAGACTTCATTCAAAATACATTTCTCGTTGAATCTCACATCGTAGTCATATCGGATGCCATTTGCATAGAATGAAACATGCATCTCGATGGGGTCGTTTTTAGTGAGAATAAACGGAATACTGCCATAGATTGTTTGGGAAGCATCGGATTTGGGCAAAACCAACAGACGGAACACCTCATTCAATGCTATCAGCATATTGGATTTACCCGAGGCATTAGAACCGTACAAGATACCTAATTTATATAGGAATACACCATCGGCGACTTCAGCTACAAGTTCCGAAGAAGGTCCCTTTGCCAGAAAACTTAATTCCTGCTTGTCCCGAATGGAAAGATAATTCTTTACCCAAAAGTCTCTTATCATAGACGCATCTATTACTATATTATCGAAATTTCGCTACAAAAATACGCATTATTTCCTTGATTTCCAAATAAATGCGCCCGTTTTTTTGTATTTTTCCTACGATTTAACGATTATTTAAGTTGTTTTAACGATAAAGTTTGTATTTTCTATCCACATACTTAGGGTTCGCTAAATTATTTGACAAGTCAAGAGCCATTAACAGACACAAACCTCAATCGGTTCGCAATAGATTCGTGTCGGTCGGGTAGCGGACTTCCGCGTCACAGCATGTGGCATCAAATTTCAGGGTGCCTCTGTATAATTGCCCCTCCTCGTCAATCGTTTCTGCCCGGGGTGCACTGCCATCGCATTCTGCAAGCATCTTCGTAAGCATATTGAAGAATTCCGGCATGGCGCCCATGCAGTATGCCGAACAGGAAGTGTTTTTTCACTGCCACAACGGCTCATTCTCCCATCCACGGGGGAAGCCCATTGCTATAGTGTCAATGGCCGGGTAAGCGGAGAGCAAAGCATCAATCTTATCCTTCATGTCGTTGTTTGGCGAAATGATGTTCAAGAAATACTTGATGATGCAAAGGTTGAAATAGATGCGTAACGCATCCGTGGGAAGTGTTATCCAGTTTCCAACCATACGATTTGGAATCATCGGACGAATGGTATTTTGCTTGTTCCACACACGAGCATGGTGACAACAGGAATTACGGGTTAGGGTTACGATGGTAAGCCACGACTCGAAAGGTGCTACTTGCAAGCCAAATCTCCGAGCGATGCTTTTCTTGATTCGGACTACCTTGATGTTGCTGAAGATATTAGTGATGACTCCGAAGGGGAGCACCTCTGCCAAAATCCAAGCTGGAGGGTATGCGTCGGAATAGGTCTGCTTGAAATGAACGATGAAATCTTCACGTGAGCGGTGAAGTTCGGCATCTATCAAGTCCATTGTACGGCGGAACTTCCCAGCATCAATAAAATTGTTGCCATCGGTCATCCAGAAGGGATTGCCCGTCATGTCGCAGCCGATATTGACAATAGCACTTCTTACAGCCACTTCAATCTTCTCTATCTCATTGAATATAAGCAGACGAAGTTTCTTGTCGAAACGATAGAGCATCATTACCTGGCTGAACGTTGCGTTCGGTTTATAACGATGTTGCTCCTTTGGCATCTGTAATAAAGGATACATATAGGCAGACAGACGGTAATAGCCTATATATTCGAGATAACTCTCTGCCTTGGCAGTATCTGTAACTATTAAGCCTCTTGACTGTAAGAGGCTGACAAGGTCGTGTGCACAGGTGTATGGCTTCTGGAATGGGATTCTGTTGCTCATTGTATAAAAATAAAACGACCCGCACATTTGAGCATCGTTGAGAGGCTTGGCGGGTTCTAGTGGTGCAAAGATACTGCTTTTCTCTGAAATAGCCAAACTTTTTTGAAGAAAAAGAATAAAGTTAGGCTAAGAAATCGTCATTTTGCCTCAAAATGACACCTCAATCTTTCGTTTTCCCACCTTTTTGAATCCATTAGCACCAAAGATTACCTGTCTGGCGACGCATAAACATTAGATAATCCGTTCACACTCGGTAAAGCAAAAGTAAACTGGGTATGTTGAATCGTGTGGGTAAAGACAAATGTCTATTAGTAGATAAGACTTTGACTCATCGCTTTATGAGCGATATGAGATTAGCACTGAATGGATTATGTGTCCTGATGGCATTAGTGTAGATATACGTATTATCGTCTCGCCTTCTATATTACCCACTCAAATCAACATAGGCCCACATTTTTCGGCATACCATGTCTGCAGATTAGGTGGCGATTACCGGGTTCTGTCTCTTTTGAGATTTATATTGCACTTGCTCTTCTGACTTTTACAAAAACACTATTTCAGCCCCTATTCGACAACTATCATCGCAAAATAGCAAGGGGAAAACCTTCGATCAGATAAAGGACGTGCCTGACGGTTATTTGGCTGTTGATGATACCGAAGTGGGTCACGGCAATCGCATCCCCCTTTGGATGTTTGGCATGTTGTACTGATCTGAATTTAATGATTCCTGTTTTTGATGAATTATCCTGTTTGGGATTATCCTGTTTAGAATAATTTAAAAAACTTTCGCCTTTTCGATGTAGGCTCCATCTTTTATAACACACTTTCCTGTCAAACAGGTCTCAAAAAAGCGCCATTCGCTATAAAAATACGATTATAGCCCATCAAGTTCACCTTCTGCTTCTCCTTGTATTCAAACAGTTCATTCGGGCTGAACAAGAAAGATTGGAATGGCTCCCTTGATGAATATTCCGGGAAAGAGATATCAAAATACAGCCTATACTCATCATGATTCAACACCCCCATCTCCAACAGTCGGTCTCTTGTTTTCTCAAGCTCATCGAGCGCATTTATAGCGTTCTCTCGGATATTTTTCTCCTTACTGTATTTCATTTCAAGTAACAATACCCATTTCTTTTTCTTGGCATAGCAAGACGAAAACATACACTCGCAATTACGCAGTTTCTTTCCGTCCTCTCCCGTAAAGAAAGCCGGGGTGTGCTCAAAATTCACTGTGAAATAATCTACTCCACAACCGTCTATCAGATGAAAGGCACCATGCGTATAGGCAGGGTCTTCAGGAGTAATCTCCACGCCCCGTTTCGCTACATTCTTATCACTATCGTTTGAATAATCAACGACAAACGAATCCGATTTCGATACTGCGCAACTTGCAAACACCTTATCCATATCATTCATAATAACTCAGAAAAGCGCTAAAATCCCCCATTACTCCTTTCATTACACGGTCGAAATAATTGCCCCGGATAAGGCCGTTAACATCCTGTATGGTACCGTTCACGCTGTTCTCAATGGGCAGGAACTTTCCGTCTTTAATCTCCCAAACCGACACCGCTTTGGGATTCACAAAAGCATCTGCCTGTGTAAGTAAGCCTTTCTCTCCTTCCTCTTCCATATTCTCTCTTGCCAACCATCCCAACATACAGTTATTCAGAGCATAAAGCATATATGGACTATGCGTGGTAAACACAAGCAGGTCTCTTTCCGTATTCAGCATCTTCAGAAAATCTCTCACCATGGTCACTTGCGACTGAGGGAAAATACTCAATTCCGGCTCTTCCATGATGATATTGGCAAAGTGTGTCCGCGAGATATTGTCCTTGATAGCCTCCAGACGGAAATCAATCTCAGAGCCGCTGATGATATTGTTTAAACCGAGGCCCTCCTCTTGATTTTGTGCTTTCTGCTCTTTTGCTAAACTGTCTATAACTTCCTGCTCCACGCTTTGCACAGCATGGGCAATTAATCTTCGTCTTTCGAAAGAAACGCTCTCTGTTTTACTATAAATGACATCTGTCAGGTACTTCACTGATGCATATAAAGGGCTCGCAGACTGGATACCGCTGGATGCTTCGGGCAATGGAATACTACTCTTCCCATTCAATCTAATCAAGTCTCTCTTTTGAGAATCATCATAGTAATACTCAACATCCATATCAAGCAGGCCGATGGCATTACTGCCATCAAATCGGCGACGGAAATCCAACCAATCGAAAATGTAGCTGCTCAGATAATCCATATCCAAAGGGATTTGGCCAATGTTCGGAAGCAGAATCACATTTCTTTCTGCAGGGAGGTATGAGACCTTGCCTACAGCCGAATTCAGGAAACGCTCAGTCCTGATGGCAGCCACATTCCCGGTTTCGTATAAGAAGTTGACAGCTCTCCCTTCATAATATATATATGAATAACGACCGAAGTAGCTTTTCATGCGATAGAACTCTACCAAATGAGTGTTGACATATTCCATGTCAACATGCTCCGTGGACAAATGAATAAGACAATCCTTCTCCAGCCAACAGCAAAAACTGATAATCTTGGCTATCGTACTCTTACCACATCCTTGGGGCCCCATCAGTACATTCACTGCGCTAAGTTCTAACTTAACGCTGGCAACAGGTCCAATATTTTTTATGGTCAAACAAGCCATCACAAAATTCTATTTTATGTTAATGTAAAATCGTTATACTTTAGCAGAGAGCACCTGCCACTCACCTGAAATCTTTTTTCAGAATAGTCAAGCCCCCTTTGTTTGATTTCATTCAGTCGGGGTTTCTGTGCAATTATCAAGGCATTCTCCACGATATCCAAATCTTTCTCATCTACAGCGGCACAAGAATAACACAAAGTTTCTCCCGAACTTAACATAGCTTCAAAATCCAGAATATGATCATGATTCGCTATGCGTTCTCTCATATTCACCGACTGACCTATATAAATGATTTCATGAAGGTCAACTCTATTGTTCCCTTGATTAACCGTTCCTCGGTAAACCAAATATACACCGCTCCTGGCAGGGACATCCGTCTTATTTCGTTCCAACCAATAACCTTCAAATTGTATATAATAAGTTCTCATTAAATTTCTTCTCGTTCGTATTTATCCAATAAACGATTCTCCTCCATAATTTATTGCATTCCCCCAAAACATTTATTCTTCTTTAACCATTATGCTTGACCTTTGCAAACATTTATCGAAGGAATGCTGCTACCGGGGTTCGATGTCCTTGACTGAAAGAAGCCATTTCCAAACGGGAATGACCTCGATGATGCCGTACTTGTCGCAGACAGTTTCCTCTTCATCGCAAGTCAGAATCAGCCGCCTTCTGGAAGGCAGACGATTTGACATCTTTTGCAGGGCTTCCGTTTCACGTTTTCTGGTTTCATCATCACGCAGAGAATAACTCACCTGGATAGCCAGTTCTTCATCTGGAATATAGAAATCCACCTCGCAGCCGTCATTATAGAAAAACACACGCTCATTATCTGTGTCATGGCCATATACACGGAACAACTGGATAGCCACAAGGTTCTCCAAAAGCATAGCATCCTTATCTATAAGGAACAAGCCGAGAATGCCGGTGTCGATGAAGTAATACTTACAGTTGCTTTCCTTGTCGGCTATCGTCGATGCATAGTTCCTGAGTCGCAAGAGCAGCCATGCATCCTCACAATACTCCACATATTTGATGGTGCTGGCCAGACTGAGCTTTCCTCCGACGCTCGAAAGGAGGTTATTGATGCGGTTGTAGGAGATAGGCCGGCAAACACTCTCTGCCATTTTTCGCACAAGTACACGGATGCCGGCCACATTGGTTATCTTGTTACGGGTAATGATGTCTCCCATGTAAATCTTCTGATAGACACTGCTCAGATAGTTTCGCTTAGCAGGCAGGAGTGCTGCTGCCGGCAAACCTCCATTTCGCAGGTATTCATCGAAAGTGCGCACAACCCTGGCGCGCCCCTCAGTCGTCAGCAGGTCGATTTCGCCGAAGGGCACCTGATGTACAGCAAGGAACTCTTTGAAACTGTATGGATAAATTTCTGCAATAAGGAAACGTCCTCCCAGAGTGGTATTTATCTCGCCCGAGAGCATCTTCGCATTACTGCCAGTAATAAAGATGGTGTATTTGGCATCAGCCATCCGTCGGGCAAACTTGTGCCAGTAGTCGATGTTCTGTATTTCGTCCAGAAACAACATGGGACGTTTGCCATACATCTCGTGATGACACTCCAAGAGCCGGTTGAAATCCTCGGTACCGAAGTTTTCCAAACGTTCGTCCTCAAAGTTCATATAGAGCATTTCATCCCACTTGTGGCCTGCCGCAAGCAACTGCTGGATGTAATGGTAGAGCATATAGGACTTCCCTGACCTGCGCACACCTACAAGCACGCGGCATGGGAAATCGTCCAGACGCAATTCACGAGGCTCCACAATATAGCGTTCCACCTCTTGCTGATTATCCCGAAGGATTTGTTTCAATATCTGCTTATCCATAATCTGCTATTATAAATGGCGGGGCAAAGATACGGATTATTTACTGAAATAGCAAATTTTTCGGCATTTTTATTTAATCCGTTAAACAAAATGCGCGTTTTTCAACTCATTCTGATACAATCTTTATCTATCAAACCGACCTAAACTGAAAAAATTAAAAGTCAATCCCGCTCTCAGCTGCTTCTGAGGGTGTGGAAAACTTGAATTAAAACCTTCGACAAAACCTGAAGAGACTCTTCACCTGAAATGCTGTCAGTAGCAACTCTGGTTTTAATGACGCGTCAAATTTACTCGGTCTTGCCATATTTTTAGTTTTACGCCTGCAAAGATAATACTTTATTTCATGATGTATTCCCGTAACTTATTTCGTACTTCCTCCTACGGGGCTTATGGGTCTGTGACAAACAATGGCTAATAAATTTCATCCCACACGCCTTCTGGCAGCTTCGCGAATGTCACGCAGACGCTGGCGAACCATCCGGCTGTACTTCATGTAGCGCAGCCAGTGCAGATATTTTAGCACGTAAGTATTGTATAATTTCTGCAGATAATAGCAGGCCACCAAAAGCAGTGGACTATAGATAAATAGTGCCATATACAAGGGAATTACAGGCTCTGCGGCAGAATGAGGATGATGGTCGTAAAAAGCAACAATCACAAGGAAGAACCAAAGCCTATGGAACAGATACATGTTCATCGAGGCATAGCTAATCTTTTCGGCCAGCCATTGAATAATGCGGAAATGTGAAATCAGATTTGATATAGCAAACAGGAAAGTAAATCCCATTGGTAATAATACCAGAAGATAACACCATGAACCCCACAAGAATATTCTTGACGTCACGATTACAGCCAACGACAATGGGGCGAGGATGGCAGAATGACTTTTCTCCCACACTATCAGGTTGCCCGAGCTGAGCATACCGATACAATACATTGGGAAGTAATAAGTAGGTAGTCAAAATTAAACGGCATGTTTAAGAAATCGAATATTCAATCCGTTTCCAATGTCAGCCAACGCTCTGTTGGTTGCATAGAAAAGCATGTCAGTACTCATGTAGTCTTGTGGCCTTATCCATTTTCCTTTCAAGATTCTCCAGAGAGTCTCTGCAATGTTCAGATGCGGGGAGTATGGAGGAAGAAAGAAGATGAAAAGGCCTCTCTTTTCCCATATCGGTCTGAGTTCCTTAATCCACCTGTTGCGATGTACTGTGGCGTTGTCAAGCACGACGAAGGTGTCCTTGTGGATGCGAAAGGAAAAGTCATCAAGGAAGCTGACTATTTTGTCAGCCGTCATTCGCTCCGTAGTGGTGAATCCTTCATACTGGTTGTCACGGGTTATCATCCCGAAGATGTTGAGCCTTGCGACTCTCTGAGAGGGGACGAACACGTCCTCTCCTTCCAATTGCCACCCGTATGGTACATATCCTTCGGTACAGGTGTGGCTCTCGTCAGCATAGTAGAGTGCTATGCGCCCTTCATTTGCCTGACATTCAAGTTCTTGCAACTTTTCAACCTTATATTGGTAGAGTTGCGGCGAGGGTACTCCCCTTGGGCGTTTCCTTATACGCTTATATCTTGCGCCAATGCTGATAAAAAACGTTTGAAGGTCATGTCGCTCGCCTTCTTGCCCGTTGCCTGCTCCCATGCTGCCCTGGCTTTGCTTACGCATTGTCTGTCCTGCTCGATGGCACGACGGACGGCTTCCTCGTCCGAGGAGTCCATGATGGGCTTCCTTCCACGACCCGCACGGGTATTCAGACCTTCTATGCCCTCTTCCTTGTACCGCTTTACCCATGCGTTCACGGACACAAGACTCATCTCCGTTTGTGCGCCTGCTTTTGCTGCCGAAAGACCATCGGCCTTCAGAAGAACTGCACGGCAACGCATGCGGAAACAATGCTTCTCGCCTAAGCGAAATCCATTCTCGAGTTCGAGGCGCTGCGCCTCGGTTAACTCCAATACTTTTGACTTTCCCATATCTAACAATAGAACGGGAACAACCATAATTTATTATATATAAACTAATTTTGTTCACTTACTTAAA
>FLNY01002489.1_pt1 | contig 10965 bp, 7 predicted proteins | sample 1140381 | NCBI WGS metagenome assembly FLNY01 (sample SAMEA3878172, study PRJEB12797) | bioreactor metagenome | biome: Moose rumen | place: Sweden | collected 2011-10
GCCTCACAATCAGATGGTTGCCGGAACCCTTGTGGCAATCCCCCCGGACACTAGTGGACATCCTCCCGGATACTATGGCGCCCCCCCACATCGCAGGCGATGGGCTCCTCCCTCTTATGCGGCCGAGGGTGGCCACAGGCGATGAAAGTGATGCAGGTAACACATCGCTCCTGAAACAGAAAAACCATTCGAAAAAATCAACCGATTATCGTTATTTTCAACCGATTCCAATTATTCGTCCCTATATACGGCCGTTCATGACATTTTGGATGAATCTGTGCCGAATCTTTCTATTTTTGCAGAAAAAAATGGACAGACGAACATTTACAGATCCCTATAATGGGCAGAAAGGAGTCTATCATTTCTCCATGGCACATCTTACCAGGCAGTTGCTGTTCAAAAGCGACGACGACTTCCGCTACGGCGTGAATTCCCTCGCCATGCAGGTACTGCTGGAAACCGCAGTTAAGCTTCTCTGCTACTGCCTGATGGACAATCACTTCCATCTGCTGCTATACGGCCCGCTACAGAATTGTCTGCACGTGTACGACAGCTTTCTCTGGAAACTGAGCCTCCTGATAGGCCGTCGGGACGGCATGCAGGGAATCCTGAAACAGAAGGCCGTGGACATCCAGCCCATCCGGGATACCCAGCAACTGCTCAAATGCATCGCGTACATCCTCCGGAACCCCTATAAAGCCCGGATTGCCTCTCCCTTCTCCTACCGATGGAGCAGCATGGACGCCTACTTCAATCCCCGCCCTGTCCCCGGAATCCGCATCGCCAACTTGCGGGCCGATGAACGGCGCCAGCTTCTTCACTCCAAGCAATCTCTTCCGGGCGACATCGAGGTGGTAGACGGAACCTTCGCCAACCGCTGTTTTGTCGATTACAAGACTGTGGAACAAAGGTTTCAAGACAGTGTCAACTTCTTTGACCACCTTAGGCTGTACGATCTGGAAAGTTCCTATAAGATGGCAATCGGAATCCACGAGACCCTGAAATTTACCGACCAGGAACTCCTGGCCAAAACCCTGGCCGTGTGCCAGAACGAGTTCCACGCCAAGAGCGTAGACCTGTTGGACCGGAAATCCCTCCTGGCCCTTTCCCGCACGCTGGCAAGAAGATACGGAGCCGGAAAAAGCCAACTGGGACGGATTCTGGGGCTCCCGGAAGAAATCCTTGACAATGTACTGTAATCAGGCCCTTCCCCTGGTGGAAGGATTGCCACAATGTTTTTTGGAAACAACTGACATCCAACAATATACAAAAAGGCTAATGGCAATCCCCCGGCTATCGGCAGGGCTCGGCCAGCGGTCTTTTCAGAAACAGCTCACAGTCAACGTGTTACCAAACACTTCGTGGCAATCCCCCGGCTATCGGCAGGGCTCGGCCAGCGGTCTTTTGCAAATTTTTTTGTACCTTCGGGGAAAACTATCGGCCATGAATAAAATCTTTCACCATATTCTCCCCGTGCTTGCCGTTTGGGCTGCCGCAACGCTTCCGGGCCAGTCCCAGTCCCTACACCATCCCGCGCCCAAGGTACCGGACGCCGTCGTCTTCGCCGGAGAGACCATCCGGCTGGACCGGCAGGACTTCAGGGAGCGTCTGGACCGGGAATTTATCTCCTTCACCTACATGCACACCAACTCCACGCTCATGTTAAAGCGGAGCAGGAGGATGTTCGCCCTGGTTACCCCCGCCCTCAAAAAGGCCGGGCTGCCGGAAGACCTCAAGTACCTGATGGCCATCGAGAGCAACATGGACCCCAAGGCGGTTTCAGCTACCGGCGCCTCCGGCCTCTGGCAGTTCACCAAGGCCACTGCAGCCACCTACAAGCTGGAAGTGAATGCCGAGGTGGACGAGCGCTTCAACATGGAAAAGGAGACGGAGGCCGCTTGCCAGTACCTGCAGAATGCCTATAAGATATTCGGGGACTGGCTCACGGTGGCAGCCAGTTACAATGCCGGCCAGGGAGGCATTGCAGCCCGCCTGGCCGAGCAGAAACAGACATCGGCCCTGGAACTCTGGCTGAAGGAGGAGACTTCCCGCTACATGTTCCGCCTGCTGGCCTGCAAGCTGTTTTTCGAGCATCCGGAGCAGTTCGGCTATACAGTGGCGGAGGAAGACCTGTACCCGCCCCTGGAGTACCGGGACAGCATAACAGTCTCGGGGCCCATTCCCTCGCTCGTAGACTTTGCCCTGCAGCACGGCACCACCTTTGCCGCCCTCAAGGAAGCCAACCTCTGGCTCCGGGACAGCCACCTCACCAACAAGGCCGGAAAAACTTATAAAATACTGATACCCTAAAGGCTAAACGCCGTTTCCTTCAGGATTTCGGACACGGTGGGATGCGGGAAAACCACTTCCTGCAGCTGTTCCACGGTCATTCCCTGCCCGATGGCCATGCAGACCCCGTGAATAAGCTCGGAACAGGGGTTCCCCAGCATGTGGGCACCCAGGAGCACATGGCTCTCCTTGTCTACGATGAGTTTGCAAAGGCCCTCTCCCCGCTCGTTCTCGGCCACGAAACGGCCGCTGAAAGCCATGGGGAGCTTGAGGACGGTGAAGTCCAGTCCCCTTCCTTGGGCTTCGGCCTCCGTAACGCCCGCCCCGGCCACTTCCGGATTGGTGTACACCACGCCCGGAATGGCGTTGTAGCGCATTTCGTCGGCCTTTCCCAGGATGTTGTTCACGGCCACTTCCCCTTCCCGGCTGGCCGTATGGGCCAGCATGGAAAAACCGGTGACATCGCCCGCGGCATAGACGCCGGGCACGTTGGTGCGCATCTGGGCATCGACCCGGATGCCGCAGGGCCGACCGGCGGAATTCCGCGCCAGCTCTACGCCGATATTTTCCAGGCCGATGCCGTCCAGAACGGCTTTCCGGCCCACGGAAACCAGGATTTTGTCCCCTTCGGCGCGGCAGGTTTCCCCGGCGGGGTTTTCATAGACCACCTGGGTCCCTTCCACCGCCACCACCCGGCAGCCCAGCTGGAACTGTACGCCCCGCTTGGCATACTGGGCCTGCAGCAGGGCGCTGATTTCTGCGTCCATGGGCCCCAGGATTTTGGGAAGCATCTCTATCACCGTCACTTCCGTGCCAATACTGTTGAAGAAACTGGCGAACTCCATGCCGATTACCCCGCCGCCGATGACCACCAGCCGCTGCGGCTGGCTCTCCAGCGAAAGGATTTCCCGGTTGGTGACCACGCTGCCGTCCCGGAGACCTTCCCCAAGCCCCGGAATGGGCGGGACCACAGCCTCCGAACCCGTGCAGATGAGCAGGTTCCGCGCCGGATATTCGCTGCCGGCCGCGCCCACCACAAAGCCGCCGGAAGGGCCGCGGCCCAGGATGGCGGCCTGGGCGGAAACCACTTCCACCCCGGCGTTGCGCATTTGCAGCTTTACCCCGCCCACCAGCTTTTTCACCACTTTTCCTTTCCGTTTGAAGAGGGCCCCGAAGTCGATGGAAGCCTCCGATACATTCACCCCGTAGCGGCCGGCATGCCGGGCAGAATCATAGACTTTGGCGCTGTACAAAAGGGTTTTGGTGGGGATGCAACCCTCGTTCAGGCAAACCCCGCCCAGCTCCTTCTTCTCGAACAGGACCACGGACAGGCCGGCAGCCCCGGCACGGCCGGCGGCCACATAACCGCCGGGACCGCCGCCCAGAATGGCAAGATCGTACATACAGGAAGACTTATTTTGCGGGACGGACATAGCCGTCGTGCTCACACTTTTCCGTCATGCGCTGGATGCGCGTGGCCGTGTCCGGATGCGTGGAGAACAGGTTTTCCACAGGGCCGGACTGGGACCCGCTGGCCAGCTGCTGCAGCTTTTCGAAGGACATCACGATGGCCCAGGGATTCCGGCCGGTGTTCACCAGGAACGAATAGCCGTAGTCGTCGGCCTGGCTTTCCTGGGACTTGGAGAACTGGGCGTTGACGATGGCTTCCCCGATGGCGCCCAGCTGGGAATCCGTAAGCACCGCCATGGTTTCGCTGGCCGATGCCAGGCCTTCCAGGGCCGCACTGGTCATCATGGCCGACTGCATTTGCTTGCGGGTGTGCTTGAGCGCCACATGCCCTATCTCGTGCCCGATGACGCCCATGAGCTCGTTGTCCGTCATGGCGTCCATGATGCCCGTATAGACGCGCACGCTGCCGTCGGCGCAGGCGAAGGCATTTACCTCGCTCTCCTTGTACACTTTGAAATTGAGCGGAATGCCGTCCACGTCCGTCAGGCCCTGGGTGAGGTTCCTGAGGCGCTTGGTATAGGCGTTGGTTTCCGGCATCACGGTGCTCTGGGCGTCCAGCTGGGTAATGTATTGGTGCACGTATTCCTGCACCTGCTCATCCGAGAGGGTGAGCGCCTGCAGGGCATACATGCCGCCCTGGACAGCCCGCAGGGCGTTGAACGAACTGCCGCAGGAAGTGCAGAAGAGGGCCGCAGCCGCCAGAAGGGCAAGGATGGTTTTTCTCATAAATGGATGATTATGGTTTATTTCCTAATGTATTTCAGGGTTTGGAGTTCATTGGAACTGCCGCCGTACAGGAGTTCCCATTCCCCCGGCAGGGAGACCATATCCTGCGCCGATTCGCTCCAGCCCAGGAAGGTTTCCTCTTCCAGCGGCAGGCACACTTTCACCGTCTTTCCGGCCGGGATTTCCACGCGGCGGAAAGCCCGGAGGCTCTTGAGGGGCCCGTCGGCGTCCTGGGGCCGGCGCACATACAGCTGGACCACCTCCACGGCGTCCCGCGCTCCGGTGTTCTTCACCGGAACCACCAGGCTGTTCCCTTTTACCTTGGCTTTCCCGTATTTGAAGCCGGTATAGCTGAGCCCGTAGCCGAAGGCAAACAGCGGCGAACCCTGGAAGTACCGGTACGTACGCCCCTTCATGCTGTAGTCTTCGAAATCCGGCAACTGGGCCACGTTCCGGTAGAAGGTGACGGGCAGTTTGCCGGAAGGGACCACATCGCCGAACAGCACGTCGGCAATGGCCGTTCCGCCTTCCTCGCCGGGATACCAGGCCTGCAGGATGGCGTCACAGGTTTCCGTTTCCGGCTCCAGGCCCAGGGCGCAGCCGGAGAAATTCACCAGCACCACCTTCTTTCCGGCCTGGTGCAGGGCCCGGAGCAGCTGGCGCTGCACCGCCGGCAGCTCTATGTCCGTGCGGTCCCCGCCCTTGAAACCGGGCAGTTCCACGGGCATTTCCTCGCCCTCGAAACGGGGAGAGATGCCACCGGCAAAGATCACGATGTCAATCCCTTCCAGCTGACGCAGCACCTCCGGGACGTCCAGCTCCGGCAGGAAGCTCTGCCGCATGCGCCGCTGACGGTCCACGTAGCGGCGCACATCCTGCACGCCGATGGCGTATTGCCGGGCCACCTCTTCCAGCTGTTCCTCCGGCATTTCCAGGGCCAGGGACAGCGGGTTGTTGGGATTGGGCCGTGGCAGGAACTCCGTCCCCACGATGCCGCAGGCACGGAAAGTCACCAGGTCCGGCACACGGACCTTGAGCGCATCGGCCAGGGTGACCGTCCCCTCCGGAATGGGGTTGTAGTTGCCCCACTGCATTTCCCGGTCGTCGGCATTGGGGCCGATGAGGGCCACCCGTGCAGTGGGTTTCAGCGGAAGCAGGCCGCCGCGGTTTTGCAGCAGCACCAGGGATTCCTGCGCCAGCTTGCGGGAGAGGGCCAGGTGCTCCTCCCCTTCCACGATGTCGTCCGTCAGGGTTTCGTCCCAGGGGGAAATGCCGTCCAGCTCTCCCAGGCGGAAGCGGGCCGAGAGCAGGCGCACCAGGTTCCGGTCCACGTCGGCTTCGTCCAGCAGGCCCTGGGCCACGGCTTCCGGAATGTACACGTAGGAGCTGCCGCATTCCGTGTCCGTCCCCGCATGCACGGCCGCCGCCACGGCATGGACGGCATCCGGGCTGTAGCCGTGCCGGCCGGGCTCGAAGAAGTCGCTCACGGCCCAGCAGTCCGACGTGATGAGGCCCTTGTAGCCCCATTCGCCCCGGAGGATGGTGTTGATAAGGTAATCGCTGGCCCCGCAGGGTTCCCCGCGGAAGCGGTTGTAGGCAATCATCACTTCCTGCACATCGGCGCGGGTGACCAGGTCCTTGAAGGCGGGAAGGTAGGTTTCACGGAGGTCCCGTTCCGAGACTTCGGCATTGAAGGAGTGGCGGTTCCATTCCGGTCCGGAGTGCACCGCGAAGTGCTTGGCACAGGCATGGGCCTTGAGCACCGGAGCGTCGGAAGGCCCCTGCAGGCCCCGGACCACCGCCATGCCCAGCCGGCCGGTCAGATACGGGTCTTCCCCGTAGGTTTCCATGCCCCGGCCCCAGCGCGGGTCCCGGAAAATGTTCACGTTGGGCGTCCAGAAGGTGAGCCCCTGGTACTGTCCCACATGGCCGTTCTCCCGGGCCTGGCGGTTTTTCACACGGGCCTCGTCACTGGCAGCCGTAAACGCCTGATAGATAAGCGGCTCGTCAAAGGAAGCCGCCAGGCCGATGGGCTGGGGAAACACCGTGGCCTTCCCGTTGCGGGCAATCCCGTGCAGGGCTTCGCTCCACCAGTTGTAGGCCGGTATGCCGAAGGCTTCCACGGGGGCCGATGAATGCATCATCAGGGAAGCTTTCTCTTCCAGGCTCAGGCGGGAGACCAGGTCTTTGGCGCGCTCTTCCGGAGGAAGGGAACGGTCTTTATAGGGTTGGGCCAGGGCCGTGGCGGCCAGGGAAAAAGACAGCAGGAACAGGCAGAAACGTTTCATGTGGCTAATTTTTTTCAAAGATACATATCTGCCTTAAAAAAAACAAGAGGCGCCGGGAGCGGTTTGTCGCCAGGACGGCATGCCGAAAATAGAAGACAAACGCGGTTCCTGTCATTTTTTTTGTATCTTTGTAATTCAAGTTTCGCATTTGCGAAACAACAAATAATGGAGCCCGAAGGGCGATAGCAAGTCCCTTCCCCCAGGGAAGGGATTTAGGGAAGGGGTAACGTAAAAAAGGATTTGTGCGTGAGGAAAAGTTTCGCAAGATGCACAAGCCCTTGAATATTAACAGAATTTGACTTGCGAAACTTGAGTTTGTGAGAATATGCCAAGTAACTGTAACCTCCTTATGAAAAAAATCATGATCCTTTCCGCTGCCGCCCTGGTGCTTGCAGGCTGTACAGGCGGTGCCCCCCAACTCAAAACCGCTTCCGTAGACAAGGTCCTGAAGGCCATGACCCTGGAAGAGAAAGTGCACCTGGTCATCGGCACCGGCATGGCCGACGCCAGTGGTGAAAGCGCCGTCATCGGCGCCACCCGGAACATCGTGCCCGGCGCCGCCGGCACCACCTATCCCATCGAACGCCTGGGCATTCCCAGCATCGTGCTGGCCGACGGCCCGGCGGGCCTGCGCATCGACCCCGTCCGGGAAGGCGACGAAAACACCTACTACTGCACCCACTTCCCCATCGGCACCCTGCTGGCCTCTACCTGGAACCAGGAGCTGGTGGAAAACGTGGGCGAGGCCATGGGACAGGAAGTGCATGAGTACGGGGCCGACGTCTATCTGGCCCCGGCCCTGAACATCCACCGCAACCCCCTGAACGGCCGCAACTTCGAATACTACTCGGAAGACCCCGTGGTGGCCGGGAAAACCGCCGCGGCCTACGTGCGCGGCGTCCAGAAAAACGACGTGGGCACGTCCGTGAAGCACTTCGCCTACAACAACCAGGAGACCAACCGCACCGGCAACAACGCCATCATCTCCCAGCGCGCCCAGCGGGAAATCTACCTCAAGGGCTTCGAGATTACGGTTCAGGAGTCGGACCCCTGGACCATCATGAGCTCCTACAACAAGATCAACGGCACCTACACCTCCCAAAGCCGGGACCTGCAGACCACCGTCCTGCGTGACGAATGGGGCTTCAAGGGCCTGGTGATGACCGACTGGTTCGGCGGGGACAACGGCGCAGAGCAGATTGCCGCCGGCAACGACATGCTCCAGCCCGGCACGCAGAAGCAGTACCAGCAAATCATGGCCGCCCTGCAGGACGGGACGCTCACTGAAGCCGAGCTGGATGTCTGCGTAAGGCGTGTCCTGGAACTGGTGAAGCGCAGCCCCAAGGTGAAAGGCTATGCCTATTCCAACAAGCCGGACCTCACCGCCCATGCCGCCGTTACGCGCCAGAGCGCCCTGGAAGGCATGGTGCTGCTGGAGAACAAGGGTGTGCTGCCCCTCAAGGACATCAGGAACGTGGCCGTCTTCGGCTGCACCAGCTACGATTTCATTGCGGGCGGCACGGGTTCCGGCAACGTGAACCGCGCCTACACGGTGTCGCTGCTGGACGGCCTCAAGAACGCCGGATTCCAGGTGGACGAAAGCCAGAAAGACGCCACACTGAAGCACATCGCCGATGAAGCGGCCGCATTCAAGGCCTCCCTGCCGGACCAGTTCTCAGACTTCTTCCCCACCCCGCGTCCCAGTGAGTACGTGCCCGCCGCCGCCCAGCTGGCCGCATCGGCCAAGGCCAACGACGTGGCCATCATCACCTTCGGCCGCAACTCCGGCGAATTCTTCGACCGTTCTTCGGCCGACTTCGAGCTCTCGGCCAAGGAACGGGAGCTGCTGAACAAAGTGACGGCCGCCTTCCACGGACAGGGCAAGAAAGTGGTGGTGGTGCTGAACATCGGCGGGGTCATTGAAACCGCTTCCTGGAAGAGCATTCCGGACGCCGTCCTGCTGGCCTGGCAGGCCGGTCAGGAAGGCGGCAATTCCGTCACCGACATCCTCACCGGCGTACAGAGCCCCTCCGGCAAACTGCCCATGACCTTCCCCGTGAACCTCATGGACGCCGCCTCCTCGGCCAACTTCCCCATCGACACCGAAACGGGCATCTACTTTACCAACCGCCGCGAGTATGTGGGCCAGAAAGACGTGGACCAGACGCGCTATGCCGAGGGCATTTACGTGGGCTACCGCTGGTTCGACAAGCAGGACCTCCCCGTTTCCTACCCCTTCGGCTACGGACTCAGCTACACCAGCTTCCAGTACAGCCTGCCGGTGGTAGTCCTGGAAGGGGAGACGGTGACCGCCTTTGTGAACGTGACCAATGCCGGCTCCGTGCCGGGGAAGGAAGTTGTGCAGCTGTACGTCAGCGCCCCCCAGGGCGCCCTGGACAAGCCCGTGAAAGAGCTCAAGGCCTATGCCAAGTCCAAGGAACTGGCCCCGGGCGAGTCCCAGACCCTTTCCTTCACCATCCCGGCCTATGGCCTGGCCTCCTTCGACGAGGCGGCTTCGGCCTGGGTGGCCGACAAGGGCACCTACACCTTCCTGTTCGGCGCCTCCTCCCGCGACATCCGCTGCACCGCCCAGGCCTCCCTCGATGAAACCCTGTCCTGGCCCGTGCACAACGTGCTGGCCCCGGAAGAATAGACGCCCGGAAATCCCGGACTTAACAAATTATAAAATAACGAAACCAATGCCTGTCAAATTTTACCAGCCTGAAAATCAGGTCCCCCTGGAAATGCACAAGGTGCGTGTGGTCCAGAAACTTTCCTTGCTTCCCGTAGAAGAGCGTCTTCAGCGCATCCAGGAAGCCGGAAACAATACTTTCCTCCTCCAGAACAAAGACATCTACCTGGACATGATTACGGACTCCGGCGTAAACGGCATGTCCGACAACCAGGTGGCGGCCATGAGCATCGCCGACGACTCCTATGCCGGAAGCGAAACCTTCAACCGTGTGAAGGCCGCCGTGAAGGAGGTCTTCGGCACGGAAAACGTCCTGCCCGCCCATCAGGGCCGCGCGGCCGAGAACATCCTGGCCGAGGCCTATGTGAAGCCGGGGATGTACACCCTCATGAACTTCCATTTCACCACCACCAAGGCCCACATCACCCGCCTGGGCGGAGAGGTGATAGAGCTGGTGGACAAGAAGGGCCTCATTCCGCAGACGGACGACCCGTTCAAGGGCAACTTCGACCTGAAGGCCCTGCGCAAGACCATCAAGGACCTGGGCCCGGAGAAAGTGGCCTTCGTGCGCGTGGAAGCGGGCACCAACCTCATCGGCGGCCAGCCGGTCTCGCTGGAGAACATGCTGGCGGTGACGGACATCTGCCACGAGTTCGGGGTCAAGAGCGTCCTGGACGCCTCCCTGCTGCAGGACAACGTCTATTTCATGAAGGTGCGCGAACCCCGCTGCAAATTCATGACCACCAAGGAAATCTACCACGTGCTGGCCGACCGCTTCGACATCATTTACTTCAGCGCCCGCAAACTGGGCTTCTCCCGCGGCGGCATCATCACGGCCCACGACCGCAAGTTCACGGACGAGATGATGGAATTCGTTCCGCTGTTCGAGGGCTTCCTCACCTATGGCGGCATGGAGGTGCGCTCCATGGAAGCCATGGCCGTGGGCCTGTACGAGAGCCTGGACATGGAGTACATTAGCCAGGGCCCGGAATTCATTGCCTACCTGGTGAAGGAGCTGGACGACTACGGCGTACCGGTGATCAAGCCCGCCGGCGGCCTGGGCGCCCACCTCAACTGCTCGGAGATTGTCCCCAACATTCCGCACGACCAGTATCCCGCCGCTGCGGTGGGTGCGGCGCTGTACATTGCCGGCGGCATCCGCGGCATGGAGCGCGGTACTGTGAGCGAGCAGCGGGAACCGGACGGGACAGAGCGCTTTGCCGAGCTGGAACTCCAGCGCCTGGCCATGCCGCGCCGCGTCTTCACCCTCTCCCAGGTGAAGTACTGCGCCGACCGCGTGAAGTGGCTGTGGGACAACCGGGAACTCATCGGCGGCCTGCAATGGGTGTCCGAACCCAAGGTGCTCCGTTTCTTCTTCGGCCGCATGAAGGAGATTGGCTACTGGCAGGAAGACCTGGTAAAGAAATTCCGCCAGGACTTCGGCGACTCCCTCTAGGGGTGTCCTCCAAAAAAAGAAGGCAACTCACTTGAGCTGCCTTC
>FLNY01002620.1_pt1 | contig 10965 bp, 11 predicted proteins | sample 1140381 | NCBI WGS metagenome assembly FLNY01 (sample SAMEA3878172, study PRJEB12797) | bioreactor metagenome | biome: Moose rumen | place: Sweden | collected 2011-10
GCGGCTGCTCCGGTGGTGGGGTTGATGTTCACCGCATCAGGAAAACCTTCGATTTGAAATGGGCAGACGGAACCATATTTGAGCTTTCCGGGGTTACCAATACCCGCAGAATAAGCACAGAGATTGTTTTTGCCAGATCTGATGAAGGCATAACTGTCATTACAGTGAAAAAGGACGCTCTCATTCAGGATTTCAGTTACCTCCGTGCAAGACAGACCGAGGTTCAAGCCGGTGTTGATGAGGAATCCGGTGAGGAAACACAGACCGAGGTGATTGTCAGAAACGGCGATTATGTCAGAGTATCCTTATCAGCAGTAACGTCAGTCACCTATGACACCGTTCCTTCCGGCTCAAGTGGTGGTAAATCCGTCACCGAGGAGGAAAGCAACGATGCATCTACGCTCTGTGAAATATTGGAGATAACCGCTGACGGTGACAATGTTATGCTGAAGTTCGACAGTTCGGATTTAACAGTTCCTGCCTTTCCGAATACAGTTGAACCGTCTCAGCCCTACACCAGAATTACCGATACGGCAAATCGGCTGGCAGGCTCTGCGTTTCAGCCGATGCCTGCGGATTATCCGTATGACGATAACGGTTTTTATGAAATCGTGAGTTTCAGAGACGGCACCTATACGGTTAAAAGACTCAATGACAGCTATGGAGAAATTACCGACTGGAGTGGATTCTTTTCTACCGGAATCAATCAGGAAAACACTGTCTTTACGTTAATCAGCGGTCAGGCAAGTGACGGCGGGTACGTTGGACCTTACCGGGCATGTCCGTATGGTGCGGTATCAAACATCTTTGAACTTGATTTCTCTCTGCCGTCAGGACTTGGAAAACTCAACGATGACGGTGATTTTGAGAAACTCACCATCACCATTCAGATTGAGTACCGCAGAGCAGGTTCGGATGATGAGTACACGGTGATTGAGAAATCATGGACCAACAGTACCAACGACCAACTTGCCGAAACCATCAGACTTGAACTTGATGCAGCAGACAACTATGAATTCAGGGTTCTCAGAACCTCAAAGGAGGACGGCTCAACCCGTGCTCTCGAGGAAATCAAATGGACCGGACTTAAAAGCGTCATCAGCACCATTGACCGGTATGACAACATGACCGTGCTCATCTGCAGGTTTAAAGGTAATGAAACCTTATCCGAGCTTTCCGAAAATCAGCTCGCCACTTACTGGACAAGAAAACTTCCTGCTCTGGGGTATTCAGATAATCTGCCGCTGACGCCGACTCGGGATATTGCTCCGGTGGTTCAGTACATTGTACGGAAATCCAAATACCGCAATATCCTTGATGTCGATACGCTGATGGAGTTTGATGAACTGTGGCGGTCACAGGGACTTGAGTGTAACGGCTCCATTGACAGTGACAGCACGTTACTTGAAAGTTTACGCGATGTGCTCAACTGTGGCTTTGCAGTTCCGGTGGTTCGTGACAACACCTTATCGGTTAAGAGACTTCATGCCGGAGCACAGCCTGTGCAGATTTTCACGAAGAGCAATATGACCTCAAGTCCGGTAATTACTTACTCTCTGCCAAAAGATGATGACGTGAACGAGGTGGTGGTAAATTTCACCTCTCCGGAAACCTATAAGACTGAAACGGTGTACTGTCACATTGATGAGGACGGAATCAAACGCATCACGGATTATCCGGAATCTGACAATCAGGAAAGACTTGATGCCTGGGGCGTAACCGACAGAGAGCATGCCATTGCTCTCGGTATGAGGCGACTTCGGTATCTTAGAAATACCCGGGTAACCTACGACATAAAAACCGAACTCAACGGACTCAACTGCCATTTCAACGACCTTGTAGGACTGATGCTTGATGAGAATCTCTCGAACATCACCGGAAGGATAACCGCAATTAACGGGCAGAACATCACTACTGATATCGAGATACCGGAAGACTGCTGGGACGGAGTTATATACATCTCAAGAAAGGACGGCTCTTATGGTGAATATACCTTTTACCGCAATGACAGCCATTCTCTCTATTTAGACAGTTATCCGGATATCTACTGGGACACTGAGTTCGGCAAGTCTCTCGAATATCCGCTCTTTGCCATCGGAGAGTTACAGCTCTGCTGGGTTACTGCAGTAAAGCCTGAAAGCAATAACCGCTGTTCATTAAGTCTCATCAATTACTCGGAGGACATTTTCAGAGATGACATTAAGGAGAAAAAACAATGAAAGCATTTGTAGTTCTTGATGAGGGATATATCAATCAGGCGCTGGTATCCCTCAGCTCTTTTTTCAGATATAACCGCATTGAACTCATCATTTATGCCGAAAAAGGCACAGACCTTGAGAGAGTTCTCGCCGTAGTGCCGGAAGAACTGGTGGAGGTTCGCTATGTGTCTTTTCCGCAGCATGAGCTTTTTGCCTCTGTGGGCGGTAACAGACTGATGGTTCACCGCAGTGCCGTTCCTGCTATTTCCCAGCGTATCAAATCACTTGAGGAAGTTTCTGCAGAAACGGACTGTGTCCTGAACTTTGATTTGGACACTCTGTTTCTCGGCTCAGCGGTTCCTCTCCTCGAGGAGATTACGGCAGAGCATAAATCCGGCATCTTCGGAGTCAGCGAACGTGAAAACCGGGACAAGTGGATGAAGCAGATGAAGCTTAAGGAAATCGTGAACACTCCGCTGTATTTCAACACCGGTCTTATGTGCTACAAGGCTGACTGTAAAGGCTTGTATGAGAAGTTCATCAAAACGATTGAGGAAAAAGGCAACTTCATGTACTGCCCGGAGCAGGACTTTGTGAATCTTCACTTTAAGAAAAAGCATCAGCTTTCAGGTGAGTTCAATGCCATCTGGTTCAATCCGGGGTACAAGGAAATGGCTCCGCTGATGGTGCATTACCTCTCAATGGAAAAACCGTGGAATAAGTTCATCTATCTTGATTTCCGGGCTTATGCCTACTGGCAGAAATACCTCTCAGCCTGTGAACGGGTGGAAAGCTATCTTGACCGGGAGTTTCTGGAGCGGGTGCGAAGTAACGTAAGAAGAGTTAAATGACAGGCGGCTTAAAGGTCGCCTTTTTTATTGGAGAAAAAACATGAGAGAGCTTTGGAATATGCTCCAGGCAATGTTTACGGGAATCGGCGGATGGCTCGGCTACTTCCTCGGCGGTTGTGACGGACTGCTCTATGCCCTGATTGCCTTTACGGTTATCGACTACATCAGCGGAGTTATGTGTGGGATTGTTGACGGGAAACTGTCAAGTTCCATCGGGTTTAAAGGCATCTGCCGTAAGGTGGTTGTCTTTATGCTCGTTGGCATTGCCAGCATTCTGGACACGAGAATCTTCCAGACCGGCAGTGTTCTCAGAACCGCGGTGATTTTCTTTTACCTCTCAAATGAAGGCATCAGTCTTCTTGAGAATGCATCACACCTTGGTCTGCCAATACCGACGGTGGTCAAGAAGGCTTTAAACCAGTTACACGATAAATCAGAAAATAAGGAGAACGAAAATGGCAAATAGTCCATTAGTGAGTTACACCAAATTGAGTCCAAACCATTCCGGGAAAAGAACTCACACCATTGATCGAATCACACCTCATGCCGTAGTGGGACAGTTATCCGTTGAGAGGATCTGCGACTGCTTTAAGGACAGGAGCAGACATGCAAGCTGCAACTATTGCATAGGAGCAGACGGCAGGATCGGCCTTTGCGTTGACGAGGCTAACCGTTCCTGGTGCTCATCATCCCGAGACAACGACCAGCGAGCTGTCACCATTGAATGTGCCTCTGATCTAGCCGAGCCCTATGCCATGAAGCCGGAGGTGTATTCAGCATTGGTAGAGCTCTGTGCTGACATCTGCAGACGCAACAACAAGAAGAAACTAGTGTGGATTGCAGATCGGGGTAAGGTTCTGACATACACAGTCAAAAGTGACGAAATGCTCCTGACCGTTCATCGGTGGTTTGCAAAGAAATCCTGTCCGGGGAATTGGCTATTCGGGAGGTTAGATGGTTTGGCAAAAGCGGTGAATAGCCGAATTTAAGTAAGCAAAGTAGCATAACATCCGAGATGCTACTGTTTAGATTTTATGAAAAAGTTTTTAAATTTATGGGTGTTTTTAGCCAAATCTGACACTGTAAGTTTTGTATCTATTGACTCAGTTTGTTCTATTTCTGCTGCATCATTTAGTTTTGATAGACTGATTCTTATCGGAGTATTATAAAAATCAGCCTTTATCTTATTCTGAAAATCGGTAAGATCAAGTCTTAATAAGCCTACTGACACCCGAGAAGGATCTTCATTGTAAGCGGTTTCGATCTCTGTTCTTGTTCTAGAATCAGTTACATCCGTCTTTAATTTTTCCTTGATCCATTGTTTCGTGGCTTGCTCATTACCTAGCCTAGATTCATTTACTTTTGTCTCGATAATTAACCACTCCTTGGTGTTTGTTTCGGGGTTTGTTCTTTCGTAAATATGATCTATACCATGTCGATTTGATTCTGGATTACTTGGGTATTTTATATCAATATGATTTAATGGAACATATCCCTCACCATAAGCCATCATGACATAACTAGAAATTATTTCACCCAAATCACCTAGTGCAATGTTGTTCTCAGAGAATACCTCAAACGTAGAGTGAATAGTTTTATAGTTATTGCACGCATTTTCTAAATTGAATAGATTGTCAATGGTACTATCTAGTTGATCTAATATTGCCTCCATTCGTTTATTTTCAGGGTTGAAAGCAAGAGAATTGAAGGGTGGGTAAAAGTTGAAATTAATTTGTTCCACTAGTTCCGCTTGCCTCACCTTTTCATGATCTTTTTTATTACTACCTTTAAAAGTTAGTCGCATAGCACCCATATAAAGTAAAGGCATTTCACCGTTAATCAACGAACGTAGATAATTTAAAATCTCGGTTAAATTCATACAGTCTTTTTTTACAGTGGTAGTAAAATCAGGGCGGGATGAAAAGTATTCAGAATAATAATTGAATCCGTCGATATTTGATGAAGATTGTTGATTAGATTTAACAGTATCAACAGCAATAAATTCATATAAGTTTTTATTTATATTCGTAGGATAATCTCGATAGAATCTAATACATTTATTATAAGACTGGTATGGATAATTAAGCATTAAACAACAAAAAATAACATCAAGTGTAGATGGCGTTCTATCAAGCAACCAATCATGACTTAGCATTCCGCACAGTTCTATTAGATTTTTTAAAAAAACTATGTTATCCCTATAGCTAGGTTCGAGTTTAGTTAACATTGACAGATGTATAAAATCAACATCTTCTAGCAACATTGAAAGCTCGTTTTTAAAAAATCTTATAAACTCATTTTTATTTAACGTTATTATTCCTCTTACCCTTATATCATCGAGTTCTTTTATTTTATATGGAATTCCATTTAAGTACGAATTCTCTACAGCTTTAATTAGCATGTCTTTATACAGAGCTTTAATGTTATTGCTAGAAATCGAGCCTTTTATACCCAAAAAATTAAAATCATCAAAAATTCCATCATGGTAGGAAACTTCAAAACCAACCCCTAATACCATGGATTCAAAAGAAAACGCAATATTTTTCTTTTGTATAAGTGCTTTTATATTCGCATAAAAAGATAATATGGCATTTACTACTGCGGAATCTAAATTTTCGTAATCAAGTTTTTTACAGTACATAAAATTCCCCTCCACCGACAGTAATTAATAAATCGATACTATAAACATAATACTGTTCCTTTAATAGTTAAAGTGTTCAGTTTTACACTTTTGACCTGTGCAGCTTCTTCGGAGGTTCTCACGGGCTTTTTTTATTTTCTGAAATTTTTTTGTCAGAAATAGCTCCTGCTGAACATAGAGAGTAGGAACAGATGTTTAGCGTACAGGAGTTATGAAATGCAGACAAACGAATCAAAGACTGACAGTAAGGCCATCAGAAAATACACGGCTGAGGAACTTAAGAATGAGTTCAACTATTTAAGGGCCAAGCAGCTCACCGGAATGATGCTCAGCAGGGGACTCATTACTCATGATGAGTATCGTCTCATTATGGCAGAAAACAAAACCACGTTTCCGACCTTTCTCTCCGCAATACTCGATTGTTGAGTTGCTATAGACGGCATACAGAGCAATGGTATAGCCACGGAGGTAAGTTTATGAAAAAGATAATTGAATTTGAACAGAGTGGTTATTTTCTGCGATTTAAATCAGAGGTTAAGCCTCTGACACCGGAGCAGCTTAAGACTGAATTTATGTTCTTATGGGCGGAAATGATAACAAGAAATATGCTGAACAGTGGGGTGATCTGCCGTGATGAATACCTTCTTATCATGGCGGAGAACAGGCTCTCGTTCCCGACATATCTCGCTCCATTATTCTGATTATTGAGTTGCTATAGCAGGCACACAGAGCAAATATGTTACCGAGAACAGAGGAAACGAGACAATGAAAAAGATAATAAAAATAGAGCCGTCAGCAGTTGGAAAAATACTGATGCGTAAGCGGGTGGCTGCCTATTGCCGCGTATCTACGGGAAGTGATGAGCAGCTTGAAAGCCTCGAAACCCAGAAGTCCCATTACGAGGAGTACATATCCTCAAATCCTGAATGGGAGTATGCCGGACTTTATTACGATGAGGGCATAACAGGCAGAAGGAAGGATCTGCGTCCGGCACTGATGCAGATGATGAGGGACTGCGAGGCGGGGAAAATAGATGTGATTTTAACAAAGTCGCTCAGCCGTTTCGCCAGAAACACCATGGACTGTCTTGAACTGGTTCGCAGACTTCAGGAACTTGGCATCACGGTTTACTTTGAGAAAGAGAATCTCAATACCGGGAAGATGGAATCTGAACTGCTGCTGTCAGTGATGAGTGGTCTGGCTCAGAGTGAATCCGAATCAATGTCCCAAAACAACAAATGGTCTGTACGCCGGCGTTTCGAGGATGGTACCTTCAAGTCCTGCTGTGCTCCGTTCGGATACTCAATTAAAGACGGGGTTTATTCAATAAACGAGGATGAGGCTAAGTGGGTCCGGTTCATGTTTGACAATATCGTGAAAGGACTCAGCTCTCATCAGGTTGCACAACTGCTTACAGAAAATAAAGTTCCAACAAGAAAGGGCGGTAAGTGGGGGTCATCAACCGTATGCTCTATTTTGAAAAACGAGCGGTATATCGGTGACTGTCTGTTTCAGAAAACCTGCAAAGATTCTCATTGTAAGCGTCGCAGGAACAACGGTGAGGCTGATCAGTTCTATGCGAAGGAACACCATGAAGCAATTATCAGCAGGGATGTGTTTGATGCGGTTCAGACTTCGCTGGAACTTAGGGCGAAGGAAAAGCACCTCAACATTGGCAAAGCAAATACCCATTATCCATTTACCGGGAAAATTGTCTGCGGTGAATGCGGAGCAATGCTCGTCAGACATATAAATACCATAGGCACTGTTAAATCTCCGGTATGGGTATGCCGTGAGCATCTCCATCATAAGGAAAAATGCTCGATGAAGTACGTAAAGTAGTCTGCTCTGAAATCAGCTTTTTCCACCATGATGAACAAGCTGATTTTTGCCAGTTACGAACTTCTGCAGGGACTTCTTAATGATATCCGCAGACATAATAACAATGCCAATAGGGTGCGAATGGCAGAGATTGATGTAGCCATAAGTGAAATGACAGAGCGCAGACAGTCTCTTTCTCTGCTTGCCAGCAAGGGGTATCTGGATTTAGCAACATTTGCTCAGGAGAATAACAGCCTCATCAATGAAACTGAAAAGCTGAGGAAGGAAAAGGAGCAGATTATAAACGGTGCTAACGATCAGAAACATCGAACAGCGGCGTTGGAGGAACTTATCCGGTTTACCGGGAAAAAGGAGATGCTTTCAGAGTTTGACGGGGAGGCTTTTGAAAACTTTGTCGATCATGCGACTGTCGTCTCAAGAGCCTCTGTTACTTTCCATCTGAAATGCGGACTTAATCTTAGCGAGGTTATTCAAAAATGAACAAAGGACATACACCATTCGGATACAGAATTCAGAACGGTATTGCAGTAGTTTGCCACGATGAGGCCAGACGACTAAAGCAGATTTACAAAGGCTATCTGTCTGGACTTGGTTACATTGATGCTGCGGAGCAGGTGGGATTGCATTTGAGTCATGGCAGTGTAAAACGGCTTCTGCAAAACCGGCATTATATCGGGGATGAGTTTTATCCTGCCATCATCGACAGGAAAATGTTTGATGCTGCAGAGCGGGATCGACGCCGACGCAGTACCCGGCTAGGCAGAGATCGCAGGAAAAAGACATTTTCTGACAAAATCATAATTCCTAAAGAATTCACCATGGGAAAAGCCCAAAAGAGGATTGCAGAACCCTTTGCTCAGGCTGAGTACCTTTACAGTTTAATAGAAGTAAGAGAGGTATAAATGGCATCAATAACTATGATCCCAGCCAAAAAGCGTGTCGGTACCAGAGTTGTTCAGAATGAAGTTCCTAAAACACGAGTGGCGGCGTACTGCCGCGTGTCTACAGATACCGATGAGCAGGCAACAAGCTACGAAGCTCAGGTCGAACATTACACGAAATACATCAAGCAGAATCCGGCATGGGAAAGTGCCGGCATATATGCTGATGACGGAATCTCAGGAACCAATACCAAAAACCGTGTTGAGTTTAACAGGCTTATCGATGACTGCATGGCTGGCAAAATCGACATGGTTGTTACCAAGTCCATCAGCCGTTTTGCACGTAACACCCTGGATTGTCTTAAATATATAAGACAGCTCAAGGATAAGAACATTGCGGTATATTTTGAGAAGGAAAGTATCAACACACTTGATGCCAAAGGGGAGGTAATGCTCACCATCATGGCATCTCTGGCTCAGCAGGAAAGCGAGAGTCTTTCGCAGAACGTTAAACTCGGACTTCAGTACCGTTACCAGCAGGGGAAGGTACAGGTCTGCACTACACGTTTTCTTGGATATGACAAGGATGAAAACGGCAAGCTCATCATCAACAAGGAAGAAGCTGAAGTAGTGAAACGCATCTTTCGGGAATATCTGGAAGGTTACAGCTACAACATCATCAGCAAAGGTTTGGAGGCTGATGGTATTAAGACGGCAGCGGGCAAAACCAAGTGGGTTGCAACGACTTTGCGTAAGATTCTCAGAAACGAAAAGTACATTGGCGACGCCCTCCTGCAGAAGACTGTCACCACAGATTTTCTTACCAAAAAGAGGGTGGAGAATAAAGGGCTGGTTCCACAGTATTATATCGAGAACAATCATGAGCCCATCATTCCGAGGGATCTGTTTCTGCGTGTACAGGAGGAGATGGCCAGACGTGCCAGTCTTGAAACCAATGTGATGAGACGCAGACAGTACAGTGGCAAGTACGCTCTTACAAACATTGTCTACTGTGCTCATTGCGGTGAGGTTTTTCAGAGAGCTCCGTGGAACATACGTGGAAATAGAAGAACTGTATGGCGATGCATTTCACGTCTCAAAAAGAAAAGGTCTAAGATAGACTGTCCTGCGAGAACGGTAAACGAAACAGATCTTCATGCGGCGGTACTGAAAGCCATCAATGAGGTCTACGCAAAACAGGATAATTTCCTGCCACAGCTAAAAGCAAACATCGCAAAAGTTCTGGGTATCAGTAATCTGAAGGCTGTTGCTGAAATTGATGAGAAAATAAATGAAAAGCAGCAAGAGATCATCAGGCTGACCAAAGCTCGTCAGAACTGCGATGCTCTTGGCGATGAGGTTATTCGGCTCAGGGAAGAAAAGTATCGACTCCAGATCGATGATGCGAACAGAGAAGGTGCTCGAATAAGATTTGCAGAGATGGAATCATTCCTCTCCGGGCAGGGCTCTGAGGTTCAGGAGTACGATGATGCTTTGGTACGACGGCTTGTGGAGACCATCACTGTCTATGATGACCGCTTTAAGGTTAAGTTCAAGTCGGGCATCGAAATTGAAATTGCTGCGTAAGATAATGACAGTCGGACATAGTTCCGGCTGTTTTTGTTTTTATGTATTCAAATTTAACACGAGGTGATATGATTGCTGACACTTGTAGAAAATGGCAGATATGTTCACTATGACACTATAATTAACGCATAGTTGAGATGTTTGTGTACACTTTTTCATGTGCAAAAAATAAATGTTTGATATGGAATCGATTACCTCCATACACGTAGAATCAGTTGTGAAGCTCACTCGAGCCGGGTTGTGACTATAGAATTACTGTTATCGAATTGATGGATGAGGAACAGCGATGAATGAGATCATAAATTACGACAAAGCCGTAGAGACCATTAAGACCGCGATATTGCAGAGTCAGTATGACGCAGCTTGCTCTGTGAATGAGAAACAGCTGATGCTCTATTACGGCATTGGAAAATACATTTCCCTAAATTCTCGGAAGGGCTTCTGGGGGAAAGGAGCCATTGATGCCATCAGCGAGAGATTGGACAAAGATTTGCCAGGATTAAAAGGATTTTCGGCGAGGAGTCTGAGATACATGCGGACATTCTATGAGGCGTGATAAATCAACAATATCCCGTCATATAAAAAATATCTTCATCGAAGGTGAACTTGTTCGTGAGTCAACTGTTGCAAATTTTGCAACAGTTCAAAATGAGGGTGATCGCCAAGTAGAAAGAAACATTGAATACTACAATCTTGACGTCATAATTTCTGTCGGTTATCGAGTGAAGTCTTTTCGAGGCACGCAGTTCCGTATCTGGGCTAATTCTGTCCTGAAGGAGTATATCATTAAAGGCTTTGCCATGGATGATGAACGATTGAAAGGTAATTCCGGCGGTGATTACTGGAAAGAACTCCTTGATCGTATCCGAGATATTCGTTCATCAGAGAAGGTACTTTATCGTCAGGTGCTAGATCTCTATGCGACAAGCGTTGATTATGATCCAAAGAGCGAAACATCAATTCAA
>FLNY01000230.1_pt1 | contig 10948 bp, 6 predicted proteins | sample 1140381 | NCBI WGS metagenome assembly FLNY01 (sample SAMEA3878172, study PRJEB12797) | bioreactor metagenome | biome: Moose rumen | place: Sweden | collected 2011-10
GTTTCCCGCTCTGTTTTTCCACCTCCGTTCAGAGGTGGTTTTTTTTTAAAAACATTTTACAAATGTTGTTTTTTCTATTCTAATCGCTACCTTTGTGGTGTCTGCTCTCCGACGTTTTTGCAGATCATTTCTTTTATATTTCCCACATATACATCTTCTGTTATTTTCGTATCTCGTGAATAAAACTATTCGTTTTTTATTTCTTATAATCGTTTGGGCTTTTACTCCTGCCATTTCTTTTGCTCAATTTTATATCGATAGCAACAAGTCGAGTGAAGTCGTAGCTCAACAACAAATTTTGAAAAAACAGCTATCCAAGAAGTTGTTCAAAAAGTGGACAAAAACCAACCCGTGGCTTTCCGATGCCATCCTTTCCAAAATCGTGTCTTCTCTCGATACCATAGTTGCACCACGCTACATTGCAACCACCGACATTACTAGCGGAAGCAAGAAATATCGGCTCTCTTACAATAATCTACCTCTTGGCTATGTAGAGTTGCGCAGTGGCGATGTTACACTCGGCTGGGCAATGCTTGGCGACAAAGGAAATTACATCATCAACGCTGCCAAAGCCGTCGAAACGGACAATGGTATTGCTTCGACAGGTGTCTCTGCAAACAATGAGACAATCAGACATCTAATAGAAGACGAAAAAGCCTATATCGTCGCAGGCATCGAGCAAGAGGGAACTCTATTCTACGAGCAAGACTCTAAGCTGATGGCCTACAACATCGATACTCAAGAAACACAAGTATTTACACAAGAATATCTGCCCGAAAAGACTCTCTACGATGGTGACAATACTTTACGACGTAAACCACTCATCGTTGCTCTTTCGTCTGTTGGCGCAGCTGTAGCCATTGCCATAATCGTCATTGCTGCCCTTTAATGCTTCGTATGTCCGAAGCCCAATCCATTTATTGCTTACTATTTAGGTGAACCTATGCACACCCGCGAAGAGTTATCAGATATGCAGTTACCCGACCTTCGTCAGGTCGCCAAAGAACTGAATATCAGACGAATAGATCTCTACAAAAAGAAAGAACTAATAGAAAAGATACTCGAAGTCGAGGCCTCTGGACCCGATTCCGATGTCGCCAATATCGTACCACAAAAAGAACCCCAAGAACCAGTCGAGCAGTCGCGTAAAAACGCCCACAAAACTTCCTCCGACTCTTCCAACGCAAAGAATCAAAGTGGTAATGAGCAACCGACAAGTGCAGAGAATAAACCACATCCAACCTTGTCGCCCGAAGAGCGTGAAGCCCTCATTGCAAAGGCGTTTAGCGATGTGAAAATCGACGTTCGCCCATCCGAAGCGCATGCAGACGAGTCGGCTGATAGCACTCCCGAACAAGACCAAAACACCCGCAAAAGGCAACGTGTACAGGTAACCACTCTGACCACCAAAAATGCCAAGGATTGGAATAAAGAAGACAGCAAACCCTACGACACCTTCCGAAGCATAGCCGAATCAGAACCCGACGAAGTCGACAATCTGTTGACTGATGCCGTTTCTCAACAGGTCGAAGAGCCCATGCAATCACTCGGCGCCAAAATGGAAGTCGCTCTTCAAAATGCTGTCGATGAAAATAGGTCCGTAGCCGATGTAGCCGAAGATTACGCTTATCCCGATCAGTCTCGTAGCCTATCAGAATCTCGTCAATGGCAAAACAATAAGTATGACGATCGCAAAAACGACCGTTATCCAACCAAGATAATCTACAATTTCGACAAGATTATTCAAGCAGAGGGCGTCCTCGAAATAATGCCCGAAGGATACGGTTTTTTGCGCTCTTCCGACTATAACTACCTCGCCAGCCCCGACGATGTCTACGTCCCTCAGAACACAATTCGTAGCTTTGGACTCCGCACGGGCGATACAATAACTGGCTACGTCCGCCCTCCGCGCGAAAACGATAAGTATTTCCCACTCGTTAGCGTCGAAGACATCAATGGTAAGAAGCCTTCCATGATACGCGATAGGCAATTGTTTGAAAACATGACGCCTATCTTCGCCAACGAAAAATTTAAGCTCTCTACAGGGCCAAAAGCTAACGTCAGTACACGTATCGTCGACCTTTTTGCGCCCATCGGCAAAGGACAACGTGGACTCATTGTTGCGCAACCCAAAACTGGCAAAACAGTCCTCCTCAAAGACATAGCCAATGTCATTGCAGACAATCACCCCGAAGTCTATCTGATAATTTTGCTTATCGACGAACGACCCGAAGAAGTTACCGACATGCAACGCAGTGTGAAAGCCGAAGTCATCGCTTCCACTTTCGATGAACCTGCCGACCGTCATGTCAAAGTGGCCAATATCGTCCTCGAAAAGGCCAAGCGAATGGTCGAATGCGGACACGATGTCGTCATTCTGCTCGACTCGATAACTCGTCTGGCGCGTGCCTATAACACTGTTGCTCCTACATCGGGTAAGGTGCTTACGGGCGGTGTCGATGCCAATGCTCTTCAAAAACCAAAACGTTTTTTTGGTGCCGCTCGTAATATAGAACACGGAGGCTCGCTAACCATAGTCGCCACAGCCCTTACCGAAACAGGCTCTAAAATGGACGAAGTTATATTTGAGGAGTTTAAAGGAACTGGCAATATGGAGCTACAGCTCGACCGTAAGTTGTCCAACAAACGCATATATCCTGCTGTTGATGTCAATGCTTCGAGTACTCGTCGCGATGACTTGTTGCACGATACCGAAACACTCAACAAAATGTGGATCTTGCGCAACAAAGGACTTGCTGACATGACGCCCATGGAAGTAATGAATTTCCTCGTCGACAGAATGAATAAAACACGCAACAATGCAGAGTTTTTGGCAACAATGAACTCATAACTCATACAACTATGGAAGATACATTAGGATTTATCAAGGTAGCTTGTGGCACTCCTATTGTCAGTGTTGCCAACTGCCAACGCAATGCGCAGTCCATCATAGATATTATGCGACGTGCTGCCGATGACGGAGCCGCCATTTTAGTCCTTCCCGAACTTTCACTCACTGGCTATACTGCTGCCGATTTGCTGTCTATGCCCTTCTTGCAACGAGAAGCTCAGCTTGCGCTCGACAATATTCTCAGTATGACCAATACTGTACCCATTGTCGCTGTTGTCGGATTGCCCCTACCTGTCGACGGCAAACTCTATAATTGTGCTGCAGTAATCTCGCAAGGCGAATTGTGGGGCATTGTACCCAAGACCTACATTCCCAACTACTCCGAGTTTTACGAAATGCGTTGGTTCGCCAGTGGTGCTACGGTCACCCAACAGAGCATCCGAATTTGCGACAAAGATGTCCCTTTTGGCACCGACCTAATATTTACCGACGAAACAAAAAAACTCAAGTTCGGTATCGAGATCTGTGAAGACTTGTGGGCGCCTCATGCTCCGTCTATCGATATGGCTCTCGCTGGTGCACAAATAATTCTCAACCTTTCAGCCTCCGACGATATTGTTGGCAAAGATTCTTATCGTGCCGACCTTGTCAGGATGCATAGTGCAACCACCTGTTCTGCCTACGTGTTTGCTTCCGCTGGCAATGGCGAGAGTACAACCGACCTCGTATTTGGTGGTGCTCAATACATTGCCGAAAATGGCACTATGCTCGCTCGTGCCGAACGCTATGCAACCGATAGTGTCATCACGGAAGCCGACATCGACATTCGCCGTCTCGATTCTGTTCGTATGCGCGACAATACTTTCAGCTCCGTTAGTCCAGCCAAGTCGTTTAGGTATATCGAAGTGCCTTTGCGCACTGGGCAAGACGAAGATATGATTAGTCGTGCTTTCGATCCGCATCCATTCATCCCTTCCGATAATAGCCAACGCAATAGCCGTTGCCACGAGATATTCAACATTCAGACACACGCCCTTGCTCGTCGCATGCAAGCAAGTTCGTCTTCCAAAGCTGTCATAGGTGTATCAGGTGGTCTCGATTCCACGCTTGCTTTGCTCGTTGCCGTCAAGACTATGGACCTTATGAATCGTCCGCATTCCGATGTGGTTGGCATAACAATGCCTGGCTTTGGCACGACAAGTCGTACGCACGATAATGCAGTCGGACTAATGAAGGCTCTTGGCATAACGGCTCTCGAAATAGACATAACAGAAGTCTGCCGTAAGCACATGGCAGACATAGGACTTCCTGCCGACGATCGCTCCGTAACTTTTGAAAACCTTCAAGCTCGTGAGCGCACACAAATTCTGATGGATTATGCCAACAAGATTAACGGACTCGTAGTTGGAACGGGCGACCTTTCCGAACTTGCGCTCGGATGGGCTACCTACAATGGCGACCAAATGTCAATGTATGGCGTTAATGCAGGTGTCCCCAAGACACTTGTGCGCTACGTTGTCTCTTACGCAGCCGAAAATGAAATGTCGCAATCTGCCAAAACTTTCTTGCTCGACATAATCGACACGCCCATAAGCCCCGAACTCCTCCCTGCTGACAATGAAGGCAAGATTGCTCAAAAGACTGAAGACCTCGTCGGACCATACGAACTGCACGACTTCTTCTTATATAACTTCCTTCGTTTTGGCTTTGGTCCGCGTCGCCTATTCTTTATGGCATCTCGCGCTTTCGATGGAGTCTACGCTCCATCTGTCATCAAGAAATGGCTCATCACCTTCCTTCGCCGATTCTTCTCGCAACAGTTTAAGCGCTCTGCCATGCCCGATGGTCCTAAGGTAGGTTCGGTCTCGCTTTCTCCGCGTGGAGATTGGCGAATGCCAAGTGATGCCACTGCTGCCATGTGGCTTGCCGAAGCCGAAGAACTATAAGTAATCAGTTCAAAGCCTATTGCCATGAGTGGTACGCTCTATATGGTACCAAGCCACATCTCCGATGTCAATGGTGCCAACGATCTTCCGCAGTCTACAACCAGCATAATTTCTTCGCTTCGACATTTCGTCGTTGAGAATGTTCGCACGGTACGTCGTTTCCTTAAAAGTGTCGACAAACAAATCGACATCGATGGACTGACCATGTGTGAACTCAGTGAACATACACCCGACGCCAAAATCCCCGAAATGCTTGCGCCTGCCATTGCTGGAGAAAATATTGGTATGGTTAGCGAAGCAGGGTGTCCGGGTGTTGCCGACCCCGGTGCCACACTCGCTGCCGAAGCTCATCGCCGAGGCATACGTGTCGTCCCGCTTGTCGGTCCTTCAAGTCTACTCATGGCACTGATGGCCTCTGGTCTCAACGGACAAAATTTCGCTTTTCGAGGCTATCTGCCCATAGGTACAGAGCTTGTTCGCGCACTCCGACAAATGGAAGAACGTAGCCAACGCGAAAATCAAACACAAATATTTATCGAAGCTCCCTATCGCAACGATAAGATGCTCGACGCTTTGCTTTCTTCTCTGCATGCCGAGACGCGTCTCTGTATTGCTCGCAACGTAATGGGTGCCGATGAATTGATCGTAACGCACAAAGTTTCTGAGTGGAGAAAACTTGCACGTCCCTCGTTGCACAAGATACCCACTGTTTTCCTTTTCTTAGCATAAATAGTTGTCCCGATTAAATACCACGATGGCCACAAAAAACAATTATATCGAAGTTAAAAATGCCCGTGTCAATAATCTCAAAGGCATTAACATCAATATTCCTCGTGGCAAGTTAATTGTTATAACAGGTGTCAGTGGTTCTGGAAAATCAAGTCTGGCTTTTGATACGCTCTATGCCGAGGGGCAACGTAGATATGTCGAAAGTCTCAACTCTTACGCACGACAATTTCTTGGTCGCAATTCCAAACCCGAAGTCGACAGCATTAAAGGCATCCCACCTGCCATCGCAATAGAGCAAAAGGTCAACACTCGCAATCCTCGCTCCACCGTTGGCACGTCTACCGAAATATATGACTACCTCAAGCTACTCTTTGCGCGTGTCGGTCATACATTCTCGCCCGTAAGTGGTGAAGAGGTCCGCCACGACACTGTAACCGATGTCGTAAACTGTATTGAGTCTTTGCCCGATGGTGCAAAAATTATAATACTTTCGCCAGTCAAAATGTCGTCGTCAGAAAGCGTCGACTCTTATCTCTCCACTCTCAAATTGCAAGGCTTCAGCCGTATAGAGTCATGTGGTCAAGTCCTTCGCCTTGGCACGTCAGATGTCGAAAATGTCGACCTTTCGAATGGCTTTAATATAGTTGTCGACCGAATAGCACTTACACGCACCGACGACCTCACAACTCGTCTCTCCGAGTCGGTTGCTACAGCTTTTCGCGAAGGCTCCGACGTTTGCATTGTTCGGCTCTTCAACTCCGATGCCGATTATGCCGACAGACGTTTCTCCACCAAGTTCGAAGCCGACGGCATGACCTTTGACGAGCCAAACGAGATGATGTTTACTTTTAATAGTCCCATCGGTGCATGTCCCGAGTGCGAAGGCTTTGGCAAAGTCATCGGTATCGACGAAAATCTTGTCATTCCTAACAAACAACTTTCGGTGGCAGGCGGAGCTGTAGCTTGTTGGGTCGGTCCCAAACTTGGAGAGTGGAAAACAGATTTTTTACTTAAATCTGCCAAATATAACTTTCCGGCCTATGCTCCGTATGAGACACTCACTCCCGATGAGCGAGACCTACTTTGGAATGGTCGTGGACACGTAAATGGCATAAATTCATTCTTCGATTTTGTAAAAGAGAACCAGTATAAGATTCAATATCGGATAATATCCGCACGTTTCCGTGGCAAGACAACATGTCCATCTTGTGGTGGTTCGCGTCTGCGCCCTGGCGCTTCCTACGTCAAAGTTGCTGGCAAGAATATTACCGAGATATGCAACATGCCCATCTCCGACCTCCGACAGTGGGTCTACGACATCACACTCAGTGACTACGAAAATAAGGTAGCCTGTCGAGTCCTTACCGAACTTCGTCAACGACTCGATTTCTTGTGCGAAGTCGGTCTGGAATATCTTACCCTAAATCGCATGTCGGCAACACTCTCTGGTGGTGAAAGTCAGCGAATAAATCTTGCCACATCGCTCGGCAGTAGCCTTGTCGGCTCTCTCTATATTCTCGATGAACCAAGCATTGGGCTTCATTCTGCCGACACGACTAAACTTATCAATGTCCTTCGACGACTACAAAAAATAGGCAACACCGTTGTTGTCGTTGAACATGATGAAGACATAATGCGTGCAGCCGATCGCATTATAGACATAGGACCCGAAGCAGGGCGAAATGGTGGACGCATTGTCTTCGATGGAACGTTTGATGACATTGTCAAAGCTCCCGATAGTCTTACGGCATGCTATCTTACTGGTCGTCTTGGAATCCCAGTTCCACTTTCGCGTCGCACCTATACCGACACCATCAAGTTGAATTCCGTCTATCTCAACAACCTAAAGGGTGTATCTGTCGATATTCCTCTCAACGTCATGACGGTCATCACGGGTGTTAGTGGTTCGGGAAAGTCAACACTCATTACGCAAATCCTATATCCCGAACTACGTCAGGCAATCACCGATGGCGTACTCGGAGGCAAAAAAATATCTTCATACAAACATCTTTCGGGCAGTCTGTCTGCTCTCACCGATGTTGAGTTTGTCGATCAAAACCCAATCGGCAAAAGCACTCGCTCCAATCCTGTTACATATATCAAGGCGTACGAAGAAATCCGTAAGCTGATGAGTTCGCAACCCGTTGCCAAGCAAAACGGATTCTCTGCTGGTCATTTCTCGTTCAATACTCCGGGGGGGCGTTGTGAAAATTGTCAGGGAGATGGCTACATAAGAATCGAAATGCAGTTTATGGCCGATGTCGTCATTGAGTGCGAACAATGTCATGGCAAACGCTTCAAAGACGACATCCTTGAAGTCAAATATCGAGATAAAAACATATCCGACATCTTGGATATGACCGTCAATCAGGCCATCGAGTTTTTCAGTCAAAGCACTGGTGCTACCGAGAAAAAAATTGTCGAGCGTCTTCGCCCACTTCAAGATGTCGGCATAGGCTATATAAAACTTGGTCAGTCGAGTAGCACGCTCTCTGGTGGTGAAAATCAGCGCGTTAAGTTGGCATCATATCTTGCCGAAGAGTCTCACCCACCCACGCTCTTCATTTTCGACGAGCCAACCACAGGTCTCCACTTTCATGACATCAGCAAATTGCTACGTGCATTTGCTTCGCTCATCGAGAAAGGGCATAGTCTCGTCATAATTGAGCACAATATGGACATCATCAAGTGTGCCGACTATATTGTCGACATGGGACCAGCAGGTGGCGATGCTGGCGGACAGGTGGTCGCATTTGGCACTCCAGAAAGCGTAGCCACTAATGCCAATTCTCTTACAGGGCAATATCTCAAAGAATATCTTTCTGGCGGAAAAAAGTACTACTCCGAAGTGTAGGGGCTGCAACCAACATTCCATCGTTTCCGTACAATATATACAAATTTTTAGTTTGCCATGGAAAACATCTATATACAGCGCGGAGAACGTACTCCAAGTTTCTTTACCGACTACGACAAAGGTATAGTCGAAATTCGTGGTCGTTCTATGCCCGAAGATTCCTTGTCTTTCTACACTAAAATACAGAAGTGGATAGACGATTTTATCGACATGCCACTTGCCAAGCGACCTATTACTTTTACTGTCCTTTTAGAATATTACAACACCAGCAGTTCTAAATGTCTTCTCGACATCTTTCGCACTCTTGGTGGACTCAAACGAAAAGGGTGGAACGTCTCTGTCAACTGGCTCTACTACGAAGATGATGACGAAATGATTGCCAACGGCATTGAGTTTCAGTCTCTTCTCGACTATGAACTAAATGTCGTTCAATACTCCGAAAAGTCTTTCGTTCTTGGCAAATAATTAGTCACCCTACAAACACACTACATACTAATGTCCGATGATTTCTTGCACGCTGTAGCTCGCTACCAGCTCTCTTTGCGCCCCGTCAACGATTGGTCTCATGTGCATTTCGTTTTCCCAAATCGTCGTTCAGGATTGTTCTTTGCGCGTGCTCTCAACGACATCAATCGGCATAACCCACGAACCATTTTCGGTCTCGACATTCAGACCATGGGCGACATGCTCGCCTCGCGTAGCAAGCTCTCTCTTGCCGACCCACTTACGCTTGCTTGTGAACTCTACTTGGCATATTCCGACGTTGCCAAACGCGAAAATATCATGCCTCGCGACTTCGACAACTTCTATTCGTGGTCGGCAACCATTTTGTCCGACTTCGACGATATAGACAAAAATCTAGTCGACGCACAACGACTTTACACCAATATAGACAATTGGCAAAATCTGTCCGACGACCTCAGTTATCTATCTCCAAGTCAAGTAAAAGCCATTCAAGACTTTTGGCACGACGTTGTCTTTGAAAACGTTACAGACAACCTTGGTAACGAAAAATTAGTCCATCGCCGTTTCCTCGAAGAATATCGTCTGTTCGGTTTGCTATATACCGAGTTTCGCTCTCGTCTGCAAAAGCAAGGCATAGCCTATCCCGGAATGATTTTCAGTGCCGCAGCACAAAATGATGTTTCTTGGGACGACCCAACCAACGACCAAGAATATGTTTTCGTAGGTTTCAGTCTTCTCTCGCGTGCCGAGGAGCGCATTTTGCACACCATAGCCAAGCGTCCCGGAAGAGCTCAATTCTTTTGGGACTATACCCAGCAAATGCTCCAAGAAGAGCATGTCCAATACTCTGCTGGTAAGATAATCTCTCGCCTATTCAACCAAGCAGATTTAGCTTCGCCTCGCGACTTTACACCACCCATGGGCGATTGGGAAAACAAAGAAATATCTGTTGCCGAAGTAACGTATCCTTTCTCGCAATGTCTTGTAGCCAAGCATCGTATTAGGCAACTTATCAACGAAGGTGTAGCCCCATCGCAAATTGCCGTAGTCGTGCCAGATGAATCTGTGCTTATGCATCTCATTGGCTCCGTTCCTCCCGAGGTATCCAGTCTAAATGTCTCTATGGGCTACAGACTTCGTGGCACCAATCTCTACGCCCTCCTCGCCCTCCTTGTCGACATTCGGCATGCAAAGTGGCAACGTACTCTCGCCGACAACTCTACTGCTTTTAGCCACCAAGTAATTATACCACTCCTCCAGCAACCATGTGTTGCTATGGTCGAGGGGCGAGAACGGTTGCAACAAAAGATTGTCCAGCTAAAGCGTGAAAACAAAATATATATAACTCGCTCAGATTTTGCCGACTTCCCGTTTGTCTCGTATATCCTATCTCCTCTCTCAATCACCGATGTCGTCGACTATGTCATTCATATCGTAGAAAAATATCTCGATGCTTGTTGCTCGTCCAGCGCCACCGACGATGATAAACTCGATAGGGTAGGGCAGCTCAACAAAACCTTTGCCATCGAGACTCTCAAAGCTTGCCGACTTGCCAAGCTTTCGCTTGCAACCGTATTGCAGACCAATGCCATACTCGATGTCCGAACACTCCTTAATATGATTCTTTCCATCGTGGCTCGTGGGCAAGTCAATTTCAAAGGAGAGCCACTTACAGGACTTCAAATCATTGGTATTCTCGAAACGCGCGCTCTCGACTTCGACCATCTTATCATTCTCGATATGAATGAAGGTTCGTGGCCTCATTCCTCACTCTCCGATAGCCTAATACCACACACCCTACGCCGAGCCTATGGGCTTTCAGACAGTCTCGATGTCGACAATTCCTACGCCTACTATTTCTATCGTCTCATAGAGCGTGCAAAATCAGTCAGTCTCATCCGACCAACCATCTCAAGCAAAAATAACGTACCAAGTTCGGCCAGTCGATTGTTGCTCCAACTTCAACTTCTCGAAAAGCGTCTTCCAGTCAAAAATAATGTCTGTTCCTACGACATCAACCTGACTCGTCCAGAACCAATCATTATCGACAAACGAGATATAGCTTCTCTCTTCGTGCCATACTACACTGTAGGTAACGATGGG
>FLNY01004913.1_pt1 | contig 10919 bp, 8 predicted proteins | sample 1140381 | NCBI WGS metagenome assembly FLNY01 (sample SAMEA3878172, study PRJEB12797) | bioreactor metagenome | biome: Moose rumen | place: Sweden | collected 2011-10
CCTAAAGCATGCAATAAAGACCAGCCATAATATTCACGCTTGAGCGAGTAAAAAGCTCACGGACTTCTGACTCATAATTGATTTCATACGGAAGGAAGTCCTTTTCGTACCTTAGGGCAAAATCAAGCCCGATTTTCCGAAAAACCGGAATCATATAGTCGAATCCCAAGACAAGCCCGGGAATAATTTTTTTTTCCGGAGAAAAATCAACTTTGTCTCCGGCTCCTAAACCTCTGTAAACATAAGTTGCCCGTAGCGGAAGCGAAAAATTCATTCCCCCTAAGAGTTTTATGCTCGTACGGAAAAGCTTGAACTGAAAGCTCGCGCAAAGCGGCACATCGACTGCACTGCATTTGTATTTTTCTGCACGAAAATTATCTCCAGTAGAATTACGGGAGACAATAATTTCCTCTCCGCCGTTCCAAAAACCTACCCCGCTTTCAAGACCGAAGCCGTGCCCTAGCTTAAAATTTATTGAAAAAGCGCCGGTAAGGCTGTCATACTGATTTTCCTTGACAGAATAATTTGAGTTTTCTGTTTGATAAACTGCGAAAATATTATCTTCTGCCCAGGAAGCATGCTCTCCAGTCTCTCCGTGAAAGCCTCCTGTCAAGGCAAGGGTAAATTTTCCAGCCAGTTTGCTCTTTTTAGGCTCCGTCTGTGCTACCTTGCTGAGCATTTGCCGCAATTCCTTGTCACGGCCGTCTACCTCACCCCTGTAATTAAATGCGATTTTTGCAGTCTCAATGTGAGTCATTTTTAAGATGATTTCATAGGTGCTGCTTTTCCACTTACCGGAACCGTAAATCGCATATTGGGCGCCGTCCTGCCGTCCAAGTTCGACCCACTCCTCATCCTTGACATTTCCAGCCTGCTGATAATTTATTTCAGCTTGTATGGACTCAAGCTGAGCCCTCTCAGAAACATCAAGGGAAGAGCTGTCAACCAGAAGAGTCTGCAAACTGTTCATAATGTAATTTTCAAGTTCGCTGCTTTTCGTGCCATCGGCATTCAGCGCATCAAAGTTTCCTAAAAAAACTTTTGAGCCGACATCAGCCTTTTCGATAAATTTATTTGCCGCCTCTTCGATAGCCTCATCCAAAGAAACAGCCTTTTTCTTAGATTTTGAGAAGGCACAAAAAGCCAGGAAAATAAAAAATATGCTAAGGATTTTTTTCTTCATAATTGCTCCACTTTAGTTCAGGACTATAACCTTCATTTTTTCATTAATCTGTCTCTACGATTTGAATTCCATAATACCCGCCAGCTGTAGAACTGCTGTATTTTTGGATTTCGATGACCCAATAAGAATCATATAAAGGCGTAAAGGATTGCCAATCATATTCGGCAAAAGAATCTGCAGATGAACTAGCACCAGCACAATAATACCGTGACTTTATGTCTGTTTTTGTATAGCTGGTATAAGAAACCGAACTATTCGAATATTTGTCAGCATAGTAAATCTTATAAGTTTTTCCTGCAGTCGCCTTAAAATAAAGATACTGAGATGAGGTTGTAGATATATACCTAGTAGTCCAAGCAGAACTGTATGTACTGTAATAACTCCTTGGTGTAATCAGAGTCTTCGAGGAAGGCAACTGTGTAGATTCTCCATAGGGCCAAGTTTGATCATAAAAGTACCAACCATATCCATCGCTTGTAGAACCTTGATACCATTGCCCGTCAAAAGCGCAATACGCATCTACGGTAAATATATAATAAAAATAACCATCATCACGATTGTTTAACAAACTTGTAATATTGTAAGATTTTGCGGTAACTGTAGATGAAATTACAACAGCGTCATCAGCAGGAACTTGCCCGTCAGACGGAATACTTGAGCATTTATAACATCTTACTCTGAAATTTGTTGACTCCCCGCTATAATTCCAAGTCAAATAATAATAATTACCCGATTTAGAAATTGTTATATCAGTCGGAGTAACCATAGTTATACCGCTTCCACCTGTCCAACCAGTCGTATAGTTATTTACGGAATCAACCGCACAAACCCAATAATAGTAAGTTACATTAGTTTCCAGATTTTCAATTAAACAACTTGTGCCAGCAATTTCATCATTAATTTCTGTAGCTGAATCAGCATCGTTTGTTTTGGAATATTTCAGTTTATAGGAAGTCGCACCTTTCGCTTCGTTCCAGGCAACTAAAATTGAATCAAGCCCGAAAATCGTATTAGAAGAATCCAATGTCGGTGCAGAAATATTAGTCTTGCCCATTACAACAGGAGATATTTCACCAGGCTCACCATCACTTTCTACCCCCTGAATCTGTACACTGTACACTGTTCCCGCAGAAAGTCCTGTAACCGTCACAGTATTTGCCGTAGGAGTCGGGGAATTGGAAACCTCAGTTCCTTCATCGCCGATAATCGTTATCTTGTAAGATGTCGCATCATCCACGGCATCCCAGGTAAGCGTCAAAGATTCTTCTGTCCTTTCGCTGACGGTAATATTCTGGGGATACCAAATTAAAATTCGGGCATTGGCACATACAGAAAACGGAGACAAGTTCTCCTCTGTTTCATAATAAGATTTGATGAAGAAATAGTAATTGCCCTTTGCCAGGTCTTTTACCGTGTAATCTTCCCGGCTGTCATCATTTAAAGTCGCGACTAATTCAGCATAATCACCGTTTTTGTCGGTATCCCTGTAGATTTTATATCCTGTCACGCCACTGATTTTGTTCCAGGAAAGACTGACTTCGCCGTATGTCGAAGTTTTTTCTGCCTGGACATTTTTCGGGGCAAAAATAGGAATGTCTACCGCTACGGTATTGCTGAAATCAGATGACTCAGTTCCACCTTTCAGGGCTGTTACCTTGTAATAATATTTCGGTGAGTAACTGCTAAGAGTTATCGTCGCCCCTGCAGTGGTGATTGTATTAGAAAAAGCCGTGTAAGTTCCGTCCTCACTAGGCGAATGATAGACCTTGTATCCAGAAACTCCCTCCATTTCAGCCCAAGAAAGAGAAATGACCCCGTTCGAAACGCTCCTACATTCCAAATTTGAAGGAGCCTGAACGATTGTCGTAACAGACTGAACTTCCGTGAGCTTGCTCTCGTCAGTATTATTATAAGCAAAAAGCCAGTAATAATAAGTTCCGACAAAAGAAGAATATCCGTAAACAGTCCCTGTCGTACCATTCGGGCTAAGGATTTTGACCGCTGTAACGCTGTCATTTTTCGTTGAAGCCAAAATACTGTAGCCAACCGCATCTGCAACGGCATCCCAAGTGAATGTAGTTTCATTCGTCACAGGATTATATACAGCCTTGAAATTAGCCGGAGACGCAATATTATTTGTCTTAGGAACTTCAAAATCTCCGTCCGCATCATTTTCACAGCCAGCCATCAAAAGAGCAAACGCCGTGAATATCAGAAAAATAAAACGCCTAAGTTTATGCATAAAAACCTCAAGAATTGAAAGGAAAAACTAACCGTGAATTTGCCATAATCAAAAGCAAGAGCGCAGACACTATGATTTTCTTTTTCATAAATTCCTCCTAAAAAGTGAAAAAGTAAGACTTTTTAAATGATGTTCTTATTATAGTCTATTCGACATGTTTTTTCAACTAATTTTTAGGAATATTTTAAATATTGCAAGGTTATTAGACTATAAATCTGTCAATTTTTTTGGAGTATTCTTTAGATATGACTGTCAGAGAAACCTTTAGAAACAACTTAAAATTTTACCGCAAACAAAAAGGACTGACGCAGGAGCAACTTTCAGAAGTCATCGGTTATGGCGGAACATACATCACCGAAATCGAAAGCAGACACAAATTCCCCAAGCCAGAAACACTTGATATAATCGCAAAAAAACTCGAAATAGAGCCTTACCAGCTGTTCAAGCCGCTGGAAACAGAAAAATCAGTAAAAAAAGATTTAGAATTAGAGAATAAAACTATTGAAAATAAAAATGGCGAAGAATTTTCTAAAAAACTCTCCGCCATTGAAACTGAAATTTTTGATATTTTTCGAAGATACACTACATAAAGCTTCGCCTTACCTTATTCCGCAGCCGCGGGCCAAAGCTTCCTTGTAAACTTCAAGATATGCCTTGCAGCTGTTTTCCCAAGTGAAATCCTTTGACATAGCCGTTTTCTGCATTTTTTTGATGTGGTCCTTCTTGTTGTAGTAAGCCCAAACAGCCCAGCCTACAGTGTCATAAATAGCCCCGGGTGTTAAAGCATCGAACATAAAGCCTGTTCCGTCGCCAGTCTCCTGATTGTAATTTTCTACTGTGTCTGCAAGGCCTCCTGTCCTGCGTACGATTGGAAGAGTTCCATAGAGTTCCGAGTACATCTGGTTTAATCCGCAAGGCTCGTATGCGCTCGGCATTAAAAAGAAGTCGCTTCCAGCCTCAATTAAGTGGCTGAGGCTCTCGGAATACCCGATTTTTGCCCTGAGATTCGGCAGTTTTGACTGCAAACTGTTGATTTCGTCCTCGCACCATTTTTCGCCCGTTCCGATAATCGCAAACTGAACGCGCATATCCCGGCAAATGCTGTAAATTGAGCCGTAAGTGGGCGCGAAAACCTCGGCAATTCCCTTCTGGCTTACCAGTCGGCCGACCATTCCGATTAAAGGAATATCTGGATTTACTTCAAGGCCAAAAGCCTCCTGCAAGGCTTTTTTACATTCAGCCTTTCCTTTCATACTTGAAGATGAATAATTTGCCGGCAAAAGCTTGTCTGTTTTTGGATTCCAGGTTTCAACATCAACTCCGTTTACGATTCCACGGACGACATCGCTTCGAACGCGCAAAAGTCCGTCAAGACCAAATCCGCCTTCAACTGTCTGGATTTCGTGAGCGTAAGTCGGAGAAACAGTAGTCACCATGTCAGCGCAGGAAATTCCTGCCTGCAAGTGGTTGATTGCTCCGTTCCGCTCAAAGCCAGCCCCGTAGTAAAGATTCCAGTCAAGACCAAGGTCAGTGAATTTTTCTTTTCCGTAAACGCCCTGATACCCCATGTTGTGAATCGTGTAAACGCTCGCCGTGCGGCTGAAATTCGGCTGCCAACGACAAACATGCTTTAATAAAACCGGGGCAAGGCCCGCGCTCCAGTCGTGAGCGTGAACTATGTCAGGAAACCACTGCAGCTTGTTGCAGACCTGAAAGGCTCCGTGACACAAAAGAGAAAATCTATATGGATTGTCGAAAAAATCCGGCTCTAGTTTTGTTCCGTAAACTCCGTCCCGCCCGAAGCAATTCTCGTGGTCCAAAAAGTAGACCTCAACCTTGGGAAAGCCTGGAAGAGGAGCCTTGTAAACCTCAGTCCACTCCTGTCCCATTCCAACAGGAACTCCAAGAGGACCTTCAAGGGCAGTAAGCTTTTTTCTGTCGATTTTATAGTAGCGAGGCATGACGATTTTTACATCGTGACCTAAAAGCGAAAGATTTCCAGCCAAAGCAGAAACAGCGTCGGCCAATCCGCCTGTCTTTGCGAAAGGAACAGCCTCCGCACTCACCATCATTATTTTCATATTTCCTCCTTCGTAAAAAGAATTATTTTTTTCGTCCAATCAAGCTCTTAAGCCGTGCAAAAAATCCCGGCTTTTTCGGCGGATTCTCTGCCTTTCTTGCGGCAAAGGCTTTCGATTTGTTTTTGCCCTTCCCTTTTTTGCCCTTCGCCCTGTTATCAGAATTATATACGGCAGAAGAAGAGGAGGCATATTTTTCTTTAAAATATTTAAGTCTTTCATCGCTCGACATTGCAGAAAGTTTTTTGATTTCCTCATCACTTGCCCGTCTGACCGTATTCTTAGATTTGTCGCCCTTAAATGACTTGACTTCTTCTTTTGAGTAAGATTTTCTCTCTTCACGGAGACTCTTTCGGTCTCGCCTTCTTCGGGAAGTTCGAGACTTGCCAGCCCCTCCATCCGCGTCCATCTGCGTGTATCCGCGTCTGAATTTTCCCCCTTGCTCTTCGGAATCAAGCCGGATATAAACATCCTTAGATTTATCCTCGGTAAAATCCTCTTCTATTGCGACACGGCTCGGAATCTGCTTTTCGATATAGCGCTCAATCGGAGCCAGAGAATACACATCCCGCTCAGAGCAGAAGGTGTACGCCTTTCCAGATTTTCCAGCCCTGGCCGTTCGCCCGATTCTGTGAACATAATTCTCGGCTTCTGTCGGTAAGTCATAGTTTACGACCATAGCCAAGTCATTCACATCGATTCCGCGGGCAGCGACATCAGTCGCAACAAGGCAAGTGACCTTTCCGGCCTTAAAACTGTCCATAATCTTCAGTCGCTTTGACTGCGGCAAATCGCCGATTATGTATTCGTTTTTGATTCCGTTGATTTGAAGCCGCTTAGAGACAATCTCGCACATTTTTTTTGTGTCACAGAAGATAATTACGCTCTCAGGCTTTTCTTTCTGGAAAATTCCAAGCAGAAGCCGCATTTTGTCGTCGCTTGAAACATGAAGAAGCTCCTGATCAATTTCGTCAACCGTGATATTTTCTGCCTCAATGGTGATTTCCTTTGCGTCACGAGTGTATTCCCATGCGAGATTTTTGACATAAGAATTTAATGTGGCAGAAAAAAGCATTGTCTGACGCGTTTCGCTCTGCGGCAAAAAGTGGATGAGCTTCCGCAAGTCAGGATAAAAGCCCATGTCAAACATTCGGTCAGCCTCGTCAATCGCAAGAAAACCGACATTTGAAAGGTTCATCTGCTTTCCTTCGGTTAAATCAATTACGCGTCCGGGAGTTCCGATGATAATGTCAACTCCTTTTCTGAGGGAAGAAGTCTGCTTTTCGTAGCCGACTCCGCCATAAAAAGAAGCGAAGCGAAGTCCCGTGTGTTTTCCGAGTTTTTCCGCCTCTTGTTCAACCTGAACGGCAAGCTCCCGTGTCGGCACAAGAATCAGGGCATTCTTTTTAGCCTCGCCTTGTGCAAGGATTTCCTGCATTATAGTGACCAAAAAGGCCGCAGTTTTTCCGGTTCCGGTCTGAGACTGAACATAAAGGTCGCTCCCGTCAAGGGAAGAAGATAAAACCTGAGCCTGCACCGGTGTACAGGTGACATAGCCCGCCTCTCTCAATCCTTGCTGAATTTTTTCGTTTAGATTTAGTTCTGAATAGTTCATAAAAAAATAAGTTCCAAAAATAAAAAGATAATAGAGATACTAAACAAGATTATAATATTTTTTTTAGAATTTGTATACAGATAAAAAAAGCGAAAAACCTCAAGAAGAGATTCTTCGCTTAACTCAGAATTACCGTCGCTTTTGCTTATACACCCAAACGGTTAATCACAGTGTCGAGCATACTGTCAATGACGGAAACGAATTTCGCCGCCGCATTGTAGCCGTGCTGGAACTTGATGATTTCAGCAAGCTCCTCGTCGATGTTTACGCCGGAAATTGAGTCCCGGAGATTTCTGAGGTCGTCCATTATAGCGTTCTGGCTCAGCATATTCATCTCAGCCTGCTCACCTTTCAATCCCACATTCGTGACTGAATTGGCAAAATAATCATCGAATGTCCTGTCTTTTCCAATCATGACATCTGTGTTTCTGATTGAGGCAATCTCAACTGCGGCCCGTGCGTCCCCAATCATTGATTTTCCCTGATTGTTAGGGAAAGCGGCCGCTACGCTCAAAACATCGCCCTTAACAGCCTCATTTACAGCGATATAGCCGGCAGGATTCAAGACCGGAGAGACGGCAAATTCGCCACGAAGCGCATTTGAAGCATCAGCCTGAGCGAAATCATAGGCATTTTCGCTGCCGCTTCCGTTAAGAACTCCGGCATAGCCGCTCAGGAAAAGTCCCGAATCTTCAACATGACGGATTACGAAATCCGGATTTTCCATATCTTGGGCAGTAGTAGCTTTTAGGACAAGGCGGTTATTGCGGTCAAGATAAGCCTTAACCTCTCCATCGCTGTCATTTATTCGATTTACAACTTCTTCGATTGTGTCAGTAGCATGATAAGCGACTTTTACGGTTCCGTTCTTTCCAGAAAGAGTCATCTCGCCTTCAAGACCAAGCTTTTCCTGAGGATTTAAGCTGTTAGTTCCTGTGAATCTGAAAAGATATGAGTGATCGTCAACTCCGTCTCCGTCCCGGTCGTAATTTCCGTTTACGCTGGTAACAAAAGGATGCTGAACGAAGAAATCAAGGCCGGTAACATTGTTCATGCCGATTCCGTTTCTGTGAACATCATTTACAAGGTCTGCGAAGTTCATGGTAACTGTATTCAAAGACTGAACCTGCTCACGAATATCCACATCACGGAGCTCAATCAAGGCTCCCAAAGTTCCGCCAGAAACCTGAACGGTATTTTTTGTGTCAGACCAGATTACCTTGCTGTAGCCGTTATTGTTGATTACAGGCTCAACCTCAAAAGAGCGGGCAATATGCCCCTGAACGAGAATATTACCTTCCAGATGAACCATAAATTCATCGTTGTCACGGATATCCGTCGTAATATTTGCAAGACCTGAAAGCTTTTCCACGAGAAGGTCACGGCGGTCAAGCAAATCATTAGGATTATCTCCCATTGCCTTTACTTTTACGATTTCATTATTGATTTCAGCAATCTGCTTTGTGATTGTGTTAATCTGCTTTACCGTCGCCTCGATGTCGCCGTTAATGAGATTTCCGATTCCGCTCAAAGCCGTATATCGCTGCTGTATGCTCTCGGCCAAAGTCTCACCACGGGTAACGACAGCCTGCCGGGCCGCCTGGCTTTCCGGGTAAATGGAAAGCTCCTGCCAGCTCTGCCAGTATTTATCCATATTCGTTCGGACGGAGATTTCATCAGGCTCATTGTAAACCTGCTCAATCATAGTGTAGTATTTTTCACGGGTAGTCCAGTAAGTTTCCTGATTACTCTGGGCCACGATTCTCTGGTCAAGGAGTTCGTCACGAAGGCGTTTAATGCTCTCAACGCTAGTTCCCTGACCAATCTGACCAGCCCTCTCCTCACGGGTCAAGTCAGGGCGGTAAATCGGGTCAAAGGTCGTAATTTGAACGCGCTGGCGGGAATAACCTTCAGTGTCGGCGTTAGAAATGTTATGACCAGCAGTATTAATCTGTGTGGAATGAGCCATAAGGCTTCTTTTACCAATTTCAATCGCTGCGAATGAGTTTGCCATAATCTTCTCCTTCTTTTTTTATACCATCTGATTGAGCACTACACTGCTCAGTTCCGGTTTTACAATCTGTCCTTTGTTTGAATAAAGCGTATTTCGTCTTTGCGGAACGACAGAATCAAAAACGCCTTGCAAAAATTTTCTTGTAGTGGAAATATATTCATTCAGAACAGTGTTTTCCACTTTAGACTTCTGCAATTTTCCCCTCACCTCAGTCAAAACTGGCGAAACATCCTCGTCGCTTGCCATATCAATATTCTGAGAGAGAGACATCCGTTTTTCCTCAAGTTCCACGAACATATCGCTTAAATTCTGGAGATTTTCAATATTCCGGTTGAGAGCATCCCAATCCTTTTCCCTCACGCAATTATGAAGAACCGTCTGCTGCCCCAAGATTTTATCCAAGAGAACATTTTCTTCCTGCATAACGGAAATAAGATTTTCTTTTGCTGCAATTATTTTCTCGTTCTGCTCATTTTTTTCGTCAGCCATTGGAATTCCCCAAAACTTAGATTTATTCCCTTAGATTATCGGAATTTGAGAATTTTTCTTAAGATTTTTTGACTGAATAAATAAAAGAAGATTAAATAAGATTGTCAGCTACCGTAGAAAAAACATGCGTGATTGCCCCCGCCAGCGCATCGGCGGCATGGTCTGGCTTAGGCTCAGTCTCAAGCCTCAGTAAAATTTTCACATACTGTTCAACGGTCTTTTTGTCGGCTGTTTTCGTTCCTGTCACGGCATATTTTATTTGGTTCGGACGGTACATTTTTAAAGGAATTGCCTGCTGGGAAAGGCACATCGTCACGACGCCTTTTGCCTCTGAGACATTCAAGGCGCTTGTTACATTTCGCGCAAAATAAAGTTCCTCCATCGCCGCTTCCCCAGGCTTAAATTCCTGCAAAACTGCGATAAGGCGATTATAAATTGCAAGAAGTCGCGTTCCATGCTCCTCATTCGAAGGAGTTTCGATTACCCCATAGCTTACGAGAGAAATATTGTTACCAATAGCATCGATTACCCCAAAGCCCGTATTAGCCAAGCCCGGGTCAATCCCGATTACACGCCTCTTTTTCATAAATTTTCAGAAAATAAAAAAAATAGCCACACGGATTAAAAAATCAGTGTGGCAATACACAAGTCTAAAATGCCAATTTAGGCTTCTGGATCAAAGTCGTCCGGATATTCAACCGTTGTCCAAACATTCTGAACATCGTCATCCTCTTCGAGACGGTCAATGAGCTTCTGAACCTTTGCAGCTGTGTCTTTGTCGACTGCTGTGTAAGCCTGTGGAACCATTGAAACCTCTGCGGAGAGTGTCTCCCAACCTTTTGGCTCAAGAGCCTCAACGACAGTCGTGAAGTCATTTGGAGCCGTTGTAACAGTGATGACTCCGTCTTCATTTTCGACATCCTCAGCTCCAGCTTCAAGAGCGGCTTCCATTACTTCGTCTTCGCTGACTTTTTCTGCATCATATTCGATAACACCCTTTCGGTCGAACATTCGGCTTACAGAACCACTTGTTCCCAAGTTTCCGCCAGTTTTTGTGAAGATATTGCGGACATTTGCAGCGGCTCGGTTGTGGTTGTCTGTAAGGACTTCAACGAGAACTGCGACACCGCCAGCTGCGTATCCTTCGTAGACCAATTCTTCGTAAGTTCCGCCACCGAGCTCACCTGTACCCTTTTTAATTGCTCGCTCGATGTTGTCTTTTGGCATTGACGCAGCTCGCGCTTTTACGATTGCGGCTCGAAGACGAGGGTTAGCGTTTGGATCTCCGCCTCCCATGC
>FLNY01004914.1_pt1 | contig 10917 bp, 6 predicted proteins | sample 1140381 | NCBI WGS metagenome assembly FLNY01 (sample SAMEA3878172, study PRJEB12797) | bioreactor metagenome | biome: Moose rumen | place: Sweden | collected 2011-10
GAAAAATCAGCCGTAAGAGGAATGTCAACCGAGCCGTATTTTTTGACATACCCGAAACTTGCGACTTCAAGAGTTGAGGCCGTGTATTTTCCAGCCCTGAACGAAACCTTTACATTTCGGATTTCGCCACCCTCATTGTTTCGGAGCGAAACTGTACCAATCGGATATTGGCGGTAAGTTGACATAAAAAGAGGAAGCGCATAAGAATCCTGCTCAAAGCTTGAAGTAAATGAAGAAGAGCCTTTTTTGCCGACATTCGCAGTGAATTTGATTGAAAGACCTACGAAGGGACCAGAAAGAATTTCGTCAGAATCTGAAGTAAGATATGAAACATAGCCGCCGGTCGCGCTTAAAGTCCAGTTTGGTGAAAATCTGAAGCCAATGTCTCCATAGCCACGGTAGTATAAATCTGACCAAGACTCGTTTTGGCCGTCTATTTTTAAATTCAGCTGATAGATGCCGCCTGCACCCCCAAGTCCTAAATAAAGGCGTGAAAGAGGGAAAAAATATGCTCCGAGGGAAAGCCCGGCCCCGCCGGCAAAAACATTGTCATCCAGTCCCTCTGGAGTTGAAAGAGCCGTATTTCCTTCGATACCAGCTGTTAAAAATCCGAACAAATCTGCTTCGGCCCTTGCAAATCCTGCAAAACCAGTACCCATTTTTTCCTGACTCGGAACAAGCACGCTCGGTGTAAGAGTAAAAGAAATGTCAAAAGCGTGCAAATTTGCTATAAAAAAAAGGGTGCAAAAGGAAAGCGTAAAAAACTTTTTCATACCTTCTCCGAACTTTTAAGATTATTTAATTATAACTAGAAAGAACTTATATTTCAATGAAATAACAAAAATTCGACAGCTTTAGTTTTTTCGTGGTATAATCGAAGTATGAGTACACATATTAACGCACCAGAAGGTGCAATCGCGCCAAATATTTTACTTCCGGGAGACCCTTTAAGGGCAAAATTCATCGCAGAAAATTTTTTGGAGGACGCAAAGTGCTACAATGAAGTCCGCGGAATGTTCGGATTTACAGGCACTTACAAGGGCGTTCCTGTAAGCGTTCAGGGAACAGGAATGGGCCAGCCTTCTCTCTCGATTTATGCAACAGAGCTTTTTAAATTCTACGGCGTTCAGACTGCAATCCGTGTGGGAACCTGCGGGGCTGTAAACGAAAACACCAAACTTCGGGACACAATCATCGTAAACTCGGCTTGCTCAGACTCTTCTCTTTTGAATCAGCGATTTGGTTCCCTTCATTTCGCTCCTACGGCAAATTTTGACCTCGTTCGTGCAGCAGACAAAATCGCCTCAGGAATGGGCATTCGCTATTCTGTTGGCTCTGTGGCTTCAAGTGATTTTTTCTACGACAAAAATGAAAACTGGAAAAAGTGGGCTGAATACGGAGTTCTGGGAATCGAAATGGAAAGTGCCGAACTTTTCACCCTCGCAGCGGAATTCAAACGCCGGGCTATGGCGATTATGACAGTAAGCGACCACATTCTTCTTGGCGGAGCTACGAGCGCCGAAGAGAGACAGACAAGCTTCACGAATATGATGCGTCTCGCGCTCGAAACGATTGTCCAAGTTAATGCGTAAAAGCCGTCATTTCGACACCGTTCATTGCTGATTACTCTTGTGCTAACTTCTAAACTTTAGTATTCAAACTGCCGAAATTTGAATATAATAGACTAGGTGGGAAATTATGCCAGGATTAAATCAGCTAAAACAATTTACTGAAGACATGCGGGAAATTGGCGACGAAGTAAAAATTCGAGCTTCCCGCGGTGAAAAAGTCGCTCCTCTTCCGCTTCCGAAGGGAATTTCTGAGGCAGACGACTCAAATGATTTTATAATCGGTCTTCCGACAAAGGAAAATATTGAGGCCTTATCTGAAACGCCTCAGCAAGAAGAAGACCCGTACGCAAATGCTGATATTTCCTCAATTCTTGGCGAAAGCACGGACACAAGCCTTGACTCTATTTTAAATCCCACAGTCTCAGCAGATGATGACGATTTGGCAGAATTTTTAAACGATTCCCCTAGTCTTACAGAAGATTTATCCCCTCTTCCTGAAGAAACGGCTGACGCTGAAAGCAATGAAGAGCCTCAAAAGGAAGAAACGCCCCTCGAAGATATGGATTTGGCCTCGCTTTTGGGCGATGTGGGAAATCTTGATGCTCCAGATGATTTTGGCACAAAAGAAAATCCTGCCGCAGAAGAAAAACCTGTTGAAGAAGAAAGTCCTGCCGCAGAAGAAAAGTCGAATATAGAAGAGTCTGGTGAAGAAATCAATTTAAATGATGATATTCCGGAGTCGATTTTAGAAAATGACGGAACACCTCCCGCTTCACAAGCGACAGAAGAGCCAAAATCAGAAGACACATTTGATTTATCAGGTCTTGGAGATTTAGGAAACCTTGATGAAAACGCCGGTTCTGATAATTTATCAGAAAGCAATGAGAGCGAAAAGCTTGACTTGGGAAATTTTGACATTGACTCAATGATTTCTGGCGATGAGCCATCTTCAAGTGAAGAAGCAGGAAGTGAGCCTGCCGTTGATTCAGAGCCTTCTGCAGAAAACACTGCCGTTAACGAAGGCTTTGCCGCCACTCCGGCTGACCTGGGAGAAGGCGGCTCTTCAAGCGAAAGCGGCCTTAATCTGGGAAATCTTGATCTCGATGCAATGATGTCAGGCGATGACTTTCCGATGATGGATGATACTTCTTCTGAAGGCGGTGAAATTCCTAATGCTTCCGACGATGTTCCTGGCGAAGAAGAAGTGTCGCTCGACTCCTTCAATCCTTCAGAATTTGATGCCAGCGCAATGGAAGGAGTTGAATTTGGTCCGCCAGCTTCTGGAGACGAATTTCAGCCGACAGATGACGCGCTGGCAGCCAGCGATGATTTTGTTCTCGACGATAATTTTGAAATTCCGGGCTTTTCAAACACAGAAACTGCCGATTTAGGAAAGAAAAAGCCTCTTTTAGATACAGTTGATTTTTCTCAGGGAAAGGAAGATCGTCCAAAGAACAGCCTCACGGACGAAGAATACGCGCTTTTCAAGAAAAATCTTTCAAATTATCCTCTTAATCTTAGAATTGCAATTGAGGATTTTATCGCCCGTGACGAATTTACGGATGAGGTTGTCTTTGAGGTTATCGAAAAAGTTCTCAAAAAGACATCTGCACGGCAGCTCGCCACCCATCTTGAAAAAATTCTTGATGTCTCAATCAGTATTCCGCGAGACTTTGAGCATCGCTCCTTCGCAGAATACGAAGCATACAAGCAGTCGTTCCAGTATCAGCTCAAAAACAGGATTATTCCGGCAGCAATAGTCGGAGTTATCCTGGCCTTCGTATGCTTCGGTCTTTTTAAGGCAGGTCAGCACTTTATCTACAAGCCTGTTATGGCGAACATTCACTACAAGCAAGGCTACACTCTCCTCGAAGCGAGCGAATTCCCCCAGTCAGAAGAAGAATTTAAAGAAGCCGTCTCTTACAGGCCAGTCAAAAAATGGTTCTTCAAATACGCTCAGGGCTACAGGGCAAAGAAACAGTACGAGCGGGCTGGAAATATGTACAGAAACACTCTCCTTTTCTTTGACCACGACAAGCAGGCAGGGCTTGAATGGGCAGAAATGGAACTTTATGACAGGGCAAACTATGAAAAAGCCGAAGAAATCACTCGCCGCGAAGTTCTTGACTATCATATAAACGATGCGGACGGAATCCTTCTTCTCGGAGATATTTTCCTTGAATGGGCAGAAGTCGATGAGTCAAAATATGAGCTTGCAAAACAGCAGTATCTTGATTTGATGCAAAGATACGGACAGAACAATGTCTATCTTTCGAGAATGTTGTGCTATTATATCCGCACTGACAAGCTTCGTGAGGTTCTTACTTACAAGAATATGCTTTACACGCCTGGAAATGACAGGCAAAACCTTAAGACCCTTGAAGCGAGAGACTGGACAGAACTTTCTGGCTATCTTCTTGAAAAGCTTTATGGCGTTCTCTCTAAAAACGACGAATATCTGCGCTCTTCTATCGAAGATGTTCTCGCAATGCTGAATCTTGCTGTCAAAGCTGATTCCCGAAATCCAGTGGCACGCTACAACCTTGCTCGATATTTCATTCAGAACGGAAACATCGAGCAGGCAAAAATCGAGCTTGAGCGAAGCCTTGACCTTTTCAACGCTATTTCTGTCAGAACGAAGAAAAATGTTTACCGCGAAATTAACGCTACCCGAACCTTGGGCGAGCTTTACGCTTCAAATAAGGAATATATTAAAGCCCAGGAAGTCTACACACGAGGAATAAACCTTTACAATGAGGAGCATGAAAATTCTGAGCTTGAAGGGGACTCTAACACAGGCAGGCTTTTCGCAGATATGGGAGATTTGGACTACTTTATCTCAGGGGATGTCGATGATGCGCTTTACAACTATGAGATGGCCATTCAGACAAAAAATGATACGCCGTCAATCAACTATAGGGTCGGTGCAATTTACTACAACAAAAAGAACTATGACAATGCGCTCGCCTCATTCCTTAAGGTCAGCGAAAAGGAGCCTGGAAATTTCAATCTTCTGCTTTCTCTTGGAAATGTGCTTTCCCTTCGCGGGGACAATTTTGCGGCCGAAAGCTATTATTCAGACCTCTTAAGGAAGCTCGATAATTCCCGCGACACGAGCAAATACCTTTTGCCACAGCAAGATGCAGATGATTTTGAAATGGTCGATTTGTACCTGAAAGCGAACAACAATCTGGGCGTAACGCTCCACAGATTGGCCCGGCAAACTGGCGACAGCAACAAAAATGCCGAATCTATGGTGCGACTTCAGGATTCTATGCGCGCTTATGACGCTCTTACAAGAAACCAACAGACTATGGTTCGCCTTGAAGGAAGCAATCTTGCCGCACAGAACTCAAAATATATAACTCACCCGCTTCCAGATTTTGAGCCTGCAATTTATACGGACATTCCACGCCTTTTGACAGGAGAAAAGGCTCTTGAGTAAATATTTTTGCTTTAAGATTGGAATTGAACTCAAAAAGCAGCTGATTTCGCTCCGAAAGGAATTTTTTAGAAAGACGATTCACATTTGCACAGCTTTTGTTCCGACAATGCTGCATTTTGCATATATTCCAACTCTAATTTGCCTTTTTTTTGCGGGAGTCTCTTATATTGTTGCAGAAAAATTGCGCTCGGCAGGACATGAAATCCCGCTTATTTCAGATATAACCGCCGCCGCCGCCCGAAAACGCGATGAAAACAAGTTTGTTTTAGGCCCCGTAACGCTGGTTCTCGGCGTTTTACTTGCAAGCCTTTTGTGGGAAGAGATTCCTGCTGCCTGCGGAATTTACGCCCTTGCCTTCGGTGACGGACTTGCAAGTCTGGCTGGAAAAACCTTAGGAAAAATCCACATTCCCTACACGCACGGAAAAACCGCCGAAGGAAGCCTGACTTGCTTTGCCGCAATTTTTTCGTCTTGTTTTTTTGTGACACAAAACTGCCAGATTGCGCTCGTTGTCGCTACGGCTGGCGCCCTTTTTGAAGTCCTTCCGCTAAAAGATTTTGACAATCTGATTATTCCTGTTCTGATTGGCGGAATTGTCACGGCTATGAAGTGAAAGACAGGGCAGCCCTTTTCAGCTTTGAAAATGACACTTTTTGAACTTATTGGTCATCCCCGTCTTTCAGTATAAAATTGAAGGCGTAGTGGTTGAATTCACCGAAACTCAATAACTCATTGTAGAGGGGGGCGACCGTTTTCACCGGTTTTGTTCAGGAACTGGCTCTGGAACGGAAACCGCCGCGTCCTCTTTTTTTCTTCAATATTTACTGAAGCGGGAGTATTTTTATTTTTCTACAGCGTTGCGATTGTTCGTTCAAGGCGGGCCAAAGCACGCTCTTTTCCAAGAACAGCGATTGAACCGATGAGCGGTGGAGAAACCCTACTTCCAGTGACGGCCATTCGGATTGGCATCATGAAATCACCCAACTTGATTCCGAGTTTTTCTGCCGTTTCTTTTGCGAAATTCTCCGCGCCTTCGTGGTCTGTCTCAAAGACTTTTGCAACAAATTCCCTTGCATTCTCCAGAACTTCTTTTGTTTTTGCCTGGTCAAGTTTTTTGGGGATAAGCTGCTCGACTGGTGGAACGGCCGGCTCAGTGAACATAAAGTGAACCATCTCAGCCGCCTCGGTAAGGAACTTGAGTCGTTCCTGAATGAGAGGCATAAGGCCCATAAGAGTCTTCTTGACATCTGCGCTTGTCATGTTCATACTCTTGTCTACGCAGTAAGGCTCGCCGTCCTCTCCCAGTGCCACGCCTGAGAATTCCGGACCTACATTCGGCTTTGGCTGTGGATTTTCAGGATTGATTTCAAGAGTTGCATCTCCTGTTCCCGTGATGAATGGCAAAGTCCATTTGTAAAGTTCTTCTGTTGAAAGCTGACGGATATAGTTTGCGTTGTAGAATTCGAGTTTTTTGTAGTCGAAAACAGCTGGAGCCTTGTTAAGATGCTCAAGCCTGAACCTCTGGGCAAGCTCGTCCAGAGTGTAGAAGTCCCGGCCTTCCTCGTAAGAGCAGCCCAGGAGAGCCACATAGTTTACGATAGCCTGTGGCAAATATCCTCGCGCGCGGAATTCATTCAAAGATGTTGAGCCGTGTCGTTTTGAGAGTTTTTTGCCGTCGCTTCCGTTTACCATTGGAAGATGGCAGAATTCAGGATGCTCCCAGCCGAAAGCTCTGTACATCTGAACATGGAGCGGGGTAGAAGGAATCCATTCCTGAGCGCGCATTACATGGCTGATTTTCATCAAGTGGTCGTCAACGATGTTCGCAAGGTGATATGTCGGGAATCCGTCGCTTTTGAGCAAAACCGGATCCGGGGAAATGTCCTCGTTTTTCCATGTGATGTCGCCAAGAAGGTGATCGTGGAAAGTCGTTTCGCCTTCAAGAGGAACCTTTAAGCGGATGACATAAGGTTTTCCAGCGTCCAGATTTGCCTTGATTTCCTCCGGGGTGAGGTGACGGCAGTTTCGGTCATAGCCCGGAGCCATTTTGTTTTCGGTCTGAATTTTTTTGATTCGCTCCAGTCGCTCGCTGTCACAGAAGCAGTAGTAAGCCTCGCCTTTTTCCACCAATTCCTGAGCATATTTTTTGTAAAGCTCAAATCTCTCTGACTGAACATAAGGACCGTATTCGCCGCCTTTTTCGCCGCCTTCGTCCCATTCAATGCCAAGCCAGGCCATAGTGTCGTAAAGATTCTGGACATATTTTTCATCGTATCGGGTGCGGTCTGTATCTTCGAGACGGAGAATGAATTTTCCGCCCTGACTTCGGGCATAAAGATAATTGAAAAGTGCCGTGCGTACGCCACCGATGTGCTGCATTCCTGTTGGTGACGGTGCATATCGAACTCTAACTTCTGACATAATTTCCTCGATAAACAAAATTTAGTTATGGGTATCTCTAAAAAAGAAGTTTTTAAAGATACCCATATTATTTCTGCTTATTATATTGAATTCTTCGATAAGTGAAAAGTTTAAAAAATCACAATTGACTTTTTAAATATGCTAATTTATAGTAAAAAAATGAACAAGTTAAAAATCTGGAAGCTATTTAATCTGACTTTTATCCTTACCGCTGTTTTTTCACTTTTTTCCTGCGTAACAATGCAAGATGATGTATATGTTGATAATTTTTCAAACAATTCTGAAGTTGCAGATTTCGAAAAACGGTTTTCCGAACTTGATGCAGTTTTTTATGACACAAGCATAGAAGATTCATCTTCTTTTCAGCAAAAACTTGAAGCCTTCATAACTGAAATTGACTATGTTCTTAAGGATTTTTCACTAAAAAAAGCTGTTGTCGCGCGTCTTTACGCACTCGAAGGGCTTGCTTATTTTGAGTCGGGAAACAAAAGTCAGGCAAAAAAATTCTACGAGCTTTCTATTGACGCTTTTAAGGGAGATGCCCGCTCCTTTATTCTGGCATACCGCCTTTCACTCGAAAAAAATCTTGAAGAAAAATTAAATTCTTTTTCAGACAAGTCTCTTCTCGTTCTTGAAACAGCACTTACAAAATTTTCAGAGCAGGATTACGCTTCTGCCGTGGCGAAATTTGATGAAGCCTTTCTGTCGCTGGACACCTTTTACCGTGAAGCCTATGGTGAATTAAGAAATACGAGCTGGGCTTTAAAGAATCTTCCAAAGGATGCAGATTCAAGGAATATATCTCTGTTGTCTTCAAAAAACCTTACCGTAATGCAGATGCTTTTGCTTGCAAATCAAAAACCAGATTTGCTTTACAATCACACGGTAGGAAAAAAGCTTTCTGACAAAGAGCTTTATGCGAAAATCGCAGGAAGCGGGCTTTTAAATCCAGTTTCACAACCATTGAGCGAAGAAAATGCCCTCTCAAAAAACTCAACCGTAACAAGGCTCATAGCAGCCCGATTTTTGTGGAATCTTTACAATGAGCAAAAAAATACGCAAAATCAGGCGGCAAAATACTCAAAAGCCTTTGCAAACAAAAAACGAAGCCCGATTCCAGATGTAAGGCTCGACTCGCCGGATTTTGACGCGGCCCTCGGCTGTGTAGAGAACGAAATTATGCATCTGGAAGACGGAATAGACTTCGGCTCAGAAAAAGAAGTCAGCGGGCTGGAATTCGATGAAAGCGTGAGCAGATTATCAGGTCAAGGGCGATAAAAGCCATTAATTCTCGCTCATCTGGCTTTCGTAGGTTTCCTTATAGATTTCGTTTGCTTTTAAAAGCTCCTCGTGAGTTCCTACTGCCTTGATTTTTCCAGCATCCATTACGATGATAAAATCTGCGTCCTGAACTGAGGCAATCCGCTGCGCGATGATGATTTTACTTGTGTCTGGAAGCGACGAGCGGAGGGCAGAGCGAATTCTTAAATCCGTTGCTGTGTCTACCGCGCTTGTCGAGTCGTCAAGAATTAAGATTTCAGGCTTTTTTACGAGGGCACGGGCAATGCAAAGCCGCTGTTTTTGCCCCCCGGAAAGATTCACGCCCCCCTGACCCAAGTCAGTTTCGTAGCCTTTAGGAAAAGAAGAGACAAAATTATGCGCATCCGCCGCCTTACAGGCAGAAACCAACTCTTCGTCAGTGGCAGTTTCGTTTCCCCAGCGAAGGTTTTCTGCAATTGTACCTGAAAAAAGCACATTTTTTTGCAGGACAAAGCCGATTTTCTTTCGCAAAGCCGTTAAATCCCATTGACGGACATCGATTCCTCCGACAAGGACACTGCCTTTTGTCACTTCATAAAGGCGAGGAATAAGGGAAACGAGTGTCGTTTTAGAGCTTCCTGTTCCGCCCAATATCCCAACGGTTGAACCTTCTGGAATTGAAAGATTAATATTCTGAAGGACAGAGTGCTCCATTTTTTTGTCGTAAGAAAAGGAGACATTTTGAAATTCAATTGTATAATTCGACGGGGCGTTGCGGGGGTGCGGTTCAGGCACAGCCTTCACCGAGACTCGCCTAAAATCTTGCCTCGCAAGATTTTTCGCTAACGCGAACGGCTCCCTACCCCCGCAGAGGGGGTAGCGTAAATACCCAAACGGAGAGGAAATGACCAAGCGTGCTTGGGCATTTCCGCGCAGTGAGAGGTATTGGAGCGAGGGGGAGACTTCCCCCTTTAGAGATTCTTCGCTTGATGAGATTTCTCGACTCAACTTCGTTTCGCTCGAAATGACAGAGGACGCACTATCGTCTCTCTCCTCACTCCTCACACCTTCTTTCTCATTCCTGATTTCTATTTTCTCGTCCAACACTTCCATAATGCGACCGAGGGATGTTCGGCTCAGGATGAACATTACGAAAAGACGGCTTAGCATCATCAATGACATTAGGATTTGAGTGATATACGAGATGAAACTGATGAGCTCGCCGGTTTGCATTTGGGCATTGATGACCATTTTTCCGCCGAACCATAGGGCGCTGATAATACAGGCGTAAACCATAAGTTGCATGACGGGCATATTCAGAATTACGATTTTTTCGGCTCCGACCTGAGTACGCTGCAAGTCCTCGGTGATTTCGTCAAACTTGGCATTTTCGTGCTCTCCCCTGACGAAGGATTTTACGACTCTGATTGCGATTAGGTTTTCCTGAACGACTCGGTTAAGCTTGTCGTATTTTTTTAGCATCTGACGGAATCGCGGGTAGACAATTAAAACGATTGTGATTAGAACAGCCGCCAGTATCGGAATTACGATAAAAAAGATTAGTGCGAGCCTCGCGTTGATTTTTGTCGCCATAATCGTGCCGAAAATGAGCATAATTGGGGAGCGGACTAGAGTTCGGATGATGTTCTGGTACATATTCTGCAAGGAAGTAACATCGGTTGTGAGTCTGGTGACGAGCGAGTCCGTGCCAAAATGGTCCATATTTGAAAAAGAAAAAGCCTGAACGCGGGAAAATAATTTTTTTCGAAGATTTTTTGAAAAGCCGAACGCTGCAACTGATGAAAGTCGGCCGCACATAGCCCCGCAAAAAAGTGAAAAGCTTGCCATTAAGACCATTAACATTCCGTTTTTAAGGACGAAATTCTGGTCAGCGGTCTTGATTCCGACATCGACAATGCGAGCCATTACAAGAGGAATTGTCGTTTCCATGGAAACTTCGCCGAACATAAAAATCGGGGAAAGGACTGTGTAAAGATAAAAGCGTTTTTCCATTCCCGATGTGATTTTTTTGAGTAGCATGGGAAAGATTATAGCAGAAAATTAGGCGCTGATAAACGCCAGTGTCCGTACTCACAACATTTAGGACATAAAGGAATGCTTCGACGAATAAAACCTACTCTCAAACTGCCTGGGTGTCAAGAAGCCCAGCCCTTCATGCGGACGCTGGTTCTCGTACTTGAAAATCCACTCGTCGATTAT
>FLNY01005047.1_pt1 | contig 10896 bp, 10 predicted proteins | sample 1140381 | NCBI WGS metagenome assembly FLNY01 (sample SAMEA3878172, study PRJEB12797) | bioreactor metagenome | biome: Moose rumen | place: Sweden | collected 2011-10
GCAGGAGGAAATCTACACTAAGTAGAAATTAAATTGCCTTATAGACCGGTGGTGACAGAACAACTGAAATTATGGATCTACACTAAGTAGAAATTAAATTGCCTTATAGACACCTCCCATGTATAAATGCCGCTCTCTGTATCTACACTAAGTAGAAATTAAATTGCCTTATAGACAAATAGGATGAAAAAACAGTGCTTATTGATCTACACTAAGTAGAAATTAAATTGCCTTATAGACCGAAGTCGAGGCGGCGCAAGTACAAGAATCTACACTAAGTAGAAATTAAATTGCCTTATAGACGGGATAGGCGAGGAGGAGCGTTTCTCACTATCTACACTAAGTAGAAATTAAATTGCCTTATAGACCGCCGAGATTCCGCCTCGGCCTTCTTATATCTACACTAAGTAGAAATTAAATTGCCTTATAGACGCCCGAAAAGGAGCGTAGAGAAATAGACTTATCTACACTAAGTAGAAATTAAATTGCCTTATAGACTCTATATGTTTATAAGGTTGGTGCAAAGATAGCGTTTTTTTCTTATATATAGGGCGTTTTTCGTTTTAATTTAAAGTTTTTTAATGTTAACAAAATACCCCGTCTATTTTATTCAGAGGAAAGTTATTTCTGATTGATAGGGGAAAATGATATTTTTTAGATATATAATAAAGGTGATTTGCTTAAAGAAAAACAACATCTTGATCCCGATGAATAGCATTTCCGTATTTCTTTAGTTTTACATCATTGACATCAAAGAGCATGACACTATCACCCCCGTCGAATACTTTTGCGAACTCATCTATCTTGAGAAGCACATTATCAAGTACACGTTTCGTATTGTTGATTTCATAAACAGAGAATTGGAGCCGAACGCCTCCGTTCTTTTCCAACATCTTGGAGAATCTGGTGCGAATCTTATCTTCTTTTATATCGTAACTTACAATAATCATATTGCCAAATTGAATTGTGAATATAAAGATGGGGAAGCATTACGCATAAAGGCACGATAGTAGGCTTGGACAAACTTGAAGATATCCATTTTATACGAAATTAAAGCTTCAATGAATATCTTATAATAATCATATGAATACTCCTTCTTAAGGACAAATTCTCCTTTCTCAAATTTGAAGTCTTTTGGGGAAAATTGTTTGCGATGAAATGCGGTTCGAACTGTCCGGTCAATGATGCACCTAAATGGCTCCATAACATCACAGACCAAAGACTTCCGTTTGAACCACAACCGATGGAATACTCCCACATAGAGGTCAAAACCAAACATCCTCAAATAACACTCCATAAAATTAAAAAGAATGGTGTAACCTATATCCAGTGTCACATTAATGACATCGCTTTTGGCCCGGGGACGACGAGACGTCCAGCCCAAATCTTGAAAGTAGGCAGCAAAAAAAACTTTAGAAGCATATCCCTCAAGCCCCATCAAAGTCTGATAGTTCAGTTCTTCCGATATTCTGCTCAAACAATCAGAACAAGTCCCGATTGCGCTCATTGTCATTGTATCTTTGCGTCTCGTATTACTGAGCAAAGTTATCTGATTCCTAACTTTATTGGCCAATAAAACTCTGGCAATACTCAGGTCATTTTTATCCATCAGAAATTGCTTCTGGCGCAAAAGGTAGTTGGCTTCTGCACTGTCGCTCCAATAGAACACAGGACGCAGGTTAGGTTTCACAACAACAAGTGCTACGTTGAATTTTTTACATTTCTCAATAAGAGGTGTCGTGATAGAAATATGACCAATGACAAAAAGGGCCAAAATCTTTTGAAACGGCATCTTGGTGAGTGTCTTCTTTTCTTCGGCTTCTTCCAGAAGAAGGTCGCCATTACTGACGCGAAGGATTCTGTCTTTAATACAATTGATGATAAAGACAGAACGGTATTGAATATCTTTATTGGTAAACATTGTCTTCATTGGTTTTGTCACACAGACTGCAATAGATGCAGTGAAGGCACTTGTTGGGATTTTGGACAAAATAATCAGATGGATTGTAGGTGCGAAATGACTGAAGAAATGACTTGAACTTCTGGAGCTCCTCCTCTGTGGGTAACGGAACAGGTATAGTTCGTTTTGACGAAATCTCATAGAAGGCAAGTCGTTGAACTTCATGCCCCATTTCCCCGAGGCAAAGCATTTGACCCCACAGCTGATAGATATGCCCCTGAAATATATTCTTCAATTGATACTTTCGTTCAACCAAATATTTTTTGTCAACATCATAGATATCTATTTTCCCCATGAGGCCGTATCTTTCTGAATAAACAGGAAGAGCTTGCAGGATATTCTTTCGTGGGCTGCTCCTCTTTGCATCCACTGCGGCATGAGCAATGCGACCCCGAGTCTGCGGAATAGCATGATAGATACTCTCGTCCGTATTCTCATATACGTTGTGAAGGTATATAGAATACGGACAGAAGATGAAATCATTGAGGGTTGAAATAAGAATATAAAACTCCTCCATCAATCGTTGAGATAGGGTTTGGTTTGAATGAACTTAAACCACTCTGTATCATGAATGTATTTCAAATAGCCGCCATCTTCAGGAAAGTTGTTCCATAACCAATAGAGACCCTTTAGGGCAATGTTATAGGCTCCATTTGCATCGGCATCATTTATTTGCATTGAGTTGTTTTCCCCTGTGATAAAATAGTTCTCTGATGCTACGGGTGAAATGATAAAATCGATATCTTCGTTTGAGTTTCGCATTTTCAAGAGGAGCTTAAATTTATCCCATAACCGCTGAAGCTCACTTTCGTCCAAAGACGAAACAGACTTCACTGAAACATCGCACAAAGGGATATGTACGCTCTCAAAGAAATCTTTGAATTCGGAAGTAAGATCTGTCATTTTTTTCTCATGTCCAACGATTCTTGACCCATGAGAGGCCAATGTCCAGTCATTCTGATAATCAGTTTTGACAGTATTGAAATCTTCTTTTGAGTAGTTGAATTTGAAATAGAACAAACCATCCTTATAGGTTATCATATCGAAAGCACCGAAAAACTTCCGAAGAGAATCTGCCGGTCTGTTCATATTAAAAAGATTGACAAATCCGGTGGCAGGGTCGATTTTGGATGTATATCCTGCAGGCACATAGAATAGCCATCCACACTGTTTTCCAAGTTCTTTGAAAGTTGTAAATGGTGATGTCAACTGCAATCCGGTTCGTACTGTAGCAAAATCACGAGATGTCTCATCTGTCTTCAGTGCGAGATAATTCAACTTCTGAATCAACATCTTTTCGAAGTTCTGATAAACTTGGCGCTCTACGTTGAACCTGCCTCTTTTGAATCCGAAATTCAAGTCCTCCAGCACCACGATGGCTTTATATTTGACTATCAACAATGTAATTTCATGAACTACTTGTGAAAGATAGCCTGTTTTTAAGTCCTTTATACGTTCGATGGTGGTCCAGTTCTTGCGGGCTGCATCGCGGTTCTTTTCGGTTTGTTTCAACTTAGTCAGATAGTCATAATTACCTATCAGATTATAATGTCTGGGAGGGATAAGGTTCTCCCCTCTTTGGTTAATTACCGATACATAAACTAAGTTTCTCTCACCTCGATCGATACCTATAATATTCAATTCTTCCTTGTGCTGCCTGAGTATTTCAAGTGTTTTATTATTAAATTGTTTAGGCATTGTGGCAGGTGCCTTGAAATTGATTGTTATAGGCACATGGAGGAAAAATTTGGGCTCATGATACCTCTTGTCTTTTGTCAAATCGAAATGGGCTTCATGTGTACTTGCCTTGTCTCTTAATTTTCTCTCCTCATCCGTAAATTCAACATCTTGCCCATTAAAATGTCTGCAAAACTTCCTATAGAGTTCTGCATCAATGGGGGTTCCGTCAGAGAACGTTTTATTCACCAAAATGGAACCTCGCTTGTGGACAATCTTTTCTGTTTTGTTGTCATCCCGGAAGAAAAATTCAATTCCTTGACTTGACAACTTGAAAACCACATCTTTCAAATTATCTTCAGAAAACAGTTCTTCCCAATATAAGGTATGGAGATTGGGAGTTCCTTTTGCTCCTGCTTTGTAATCTTTATTGGAAATGGAGAATAAAAGCAATTTTCCGGTCTCTTGCAAATGAAACAGATAATCAAAATCGATTGGTTTGAAAGACAGTTTATAACACATTTCATTTGTGTGAGAGAAAAATTCTTGAAGGGATGAATACTCCGATGTTTCTTTCCACATTTTTTCAAATTTCTCCCAGAAAGGCCGGAAATCCTCATGACGAAGCAATCCTATCTTATAGTATTCGATAAGTCGTTTTTCATAATCTGGATGACATTTGTCAAATGCGTTTTTCTCCGATTCAGAAGTAAGAGCTTTTCTCTCATTATAAAGGGCACCAACCATTTCGATGGGCAAATCATATTTACTAACGGCAGGAGACTGATTCCCTCCTTTGGAGTTTATGAAAATACGGGGAAAATTCTTAAAATCGCTTTTTTGCTGATCATATATCACCAAATTGGCCGAAGTTCCGGAATTTAGAACTTCTCTTTCATCACTTGAAAGATTCTGCAAATACAACATCAAATAGTAGTGTCCGTCCTTGACTACAATTGAACAGTCATCCCAGCCATTGGCTCTTGTAGGAGAATCAAACTTGAGCAGCATCTTTCCTTTGTCAGCCAATTTCCTTGTTAAATAGTTCCGAACCTTCGTATACAATGGAATAATATGAGATATCAAGACTTGTTCCTCTGATGATTCGAAGAGCTGGTCATACGAATGGTAAAAATCGTCTTTCTCAATGCGGGATGCCTTTCCCCCCAGCTTCAATAATTCAAGCACATGGAACAGTTCCATATACTTATCAAGTACGGATTTTAGAATTTCTTTTGCACCATCCGAATTAAGAGACAAACCTCGTTCGAAACTTTCTTTCAAAGCACTGAATTCGACAACTCGAGCCTCACAGCATTGTTGCAGAAGAGATTTCTTCATCCAAACTTGATTATCCGAATCATATTTCCACATAGTCAAGTCAGTGAGAAGTTCCATGATTGACAAGGGATGAGAGGCCTGTTCCATAAGCTCTGGTTCCATAGATTGAATCTGAGCAATGGAAAAACATTTGTTTTCAAGCCAAGATTCTATTTCCTTGGATTTCTCTTTCTGAGCTTTCTTGGTGTTGCCTGTAACCATATTGGAACGCAGTTTTTCTCCCAATACATCCCATTTTCCATAGAGCAGGGTGGAAAGTTTTGTCAAATTTGAACCTTGCACATATACTTTGTTTAAATCTGTGACACCATCTTTTAGTTGATTCATCGTTTGTTGAACCACCGAGAGAACGTTGGCAGCATCAAGCTCGTCCAGAAACTCTGAAACACTTTGCATCAATTCTTTTTCGGATGAAATTTGCTCGGGGAGAAATGAAATAGGCTGTCTGTCGCTCAAAATTTGTTTGTAAAGTTTTGACATTTCCAAACTTCTGAGCTTAAATGGAGAATCGGGGTTCTGTTGAAGGTATTCGTTACCTACATTGTTTATGCCAAGTACCCCTTCGTTGGGATTGCCTCCCAGAATCCTGTTGTAAGCTTCTATCCCTCTTTGTGTGAGACATTGATTATAATAATCAAGAACAAAAACATTGTCCAATGTATTACCATTCAAATAGGTGCTAAGATTCTTTTCCACGGAGTTTAACTCTTGTGGACATATTTCCTGCAGTCTTTTGTAAACGGCGATGTTATCTAGGAATTTGGGGAAATTCTCATTGACTATTCGATAGGGTATAGCAGTGTTCTGTTCTTTATCAGAGAACATATTATTACGGTTATCCTGATAGTTGCCGAAGTAAACTATAAACTTATTGAAGACTGAAATGGCCTTGAGCAATTTCTCTCGAGTTAGTTCCGTCTTGGAATAGCTGTCGATAACAGCCTGCACAAAGCCATCCTCTCCCGCTACCTTCTCCCTGACGAATCCGATGAGTTTTGAATAAGAAGAAATGTAAGGCCACCAGTCGTGATGTTTAAAAGCTTCGTGAATTTTTTTTCTCATTTCATCTTGAAGCTTGCGGTGGTGTTCAGATTTTTTGTCTTCATAATAAGCTTCTGCTAATGATTTCCAAGTCACACCCTTTTCTCCGCCATTAAAATTATTCAATGTTGAAGAGATGAACTCTTTATGGAATTGATCCAATATGACTTTCATTATAGGATAATTGTCATTCCTTTCTTTATCACGAAGATATATCTCATGCATGGCATCATTTTCAGAGCCTCCCAAGTAACTGTTCCAGAATACATCTATAGTCTGTCCGTTATTGAGCATAGGAATAAGCTCAAATCTTAGAGTTTTGGAAACGGGGTACTGTCCGATGAAACTTTTTAGAATATTCATAAAAGTATGTTTTAAAAGTTATTATTGCTTATCTATGAAATATCAGAGGTTCAGAAAACGGTTTTTTAATTGTGTTGTACATACTTATTTCAGCCGCAAATATACGGAAAATTTCCGAACTCTCAAAATTTTCTCCCCAATTTTTAACATTTACAAGCCTTGGGGAACGGATTTGCGGAGATTTTTGTTGTTTTGAGGGGTGTTTTTGCCGGGTTCCAGTCACACTGCTCTACAGATTGAACAGATTGAACGGATTGGTTATGCGCCCCCGACAGGGGCCTCCTCAAACGTCAACGACATTACGCAGGGGCAATCCCCTGCGCTGGGTTATGTGCCCCCTATAGGGGCAGCGGAGACGGAGCAGCCTCTCCCATCTTACCTCTTATTTCATCTCGGCTTGCCTTGGTTCTACCATTCTAACAACTCATCAACTTTAGCCCAATAGAAGAATGCCTCAGGATTGCCAAGCCGCAGCTTATTTAACTTCTGTGGTAATTTCTTTCCGATGGTCAAATCTGATACTGATTGCGGATTACCATTATAGCGGTCAATCTTTGTGATTCCTTTCTCTATCAAAGTGGCAATATAAGCTGCCTTGGAAGAATCGGTGATGGCATCTTCAATGTAGTAGTTGCTTTTGTACATAAAAGATGTGATATTATTGATGCCTCGCTGTAGTAAAGCGAATTTCTCCCGATTGACTTGTCCTCGCAGAGCCAGATTCATTGCGGTGTTTCGAATGTCCTCGAATACCTGTTTCGGACTGCCGGACATGCCGCGATAGCCCATCTCTACCATCACGATTTTGCGGAAAGCTGCATTAGTAACAACCAAATCCTCCACTCTGTCATAAAGTCGGCCTATATCGTAGAGTTGCTTGATGATTTCGAGAGTAGCCAGTCTGTCTTTCTTGTAATAGGGAATGCCGGTAGTTTCAGGTGCGAATGCCGTCAGTTTGTCACCCAGAATGTCTCCTACAGATGGAACATTCACCAATGCCGGCTCACCAACGGTCTCGATGAAGGCACTGCGAATTGGAACCTGTGAAGTCTGCAGATAGTGACAATCCTCATAGAGTACATCAAGCAGGATAAATCCTGTGGCATCTGTATCTTCTCTGAAGGCAATCTGATAGAAGAACTTGGAATGGCTCTTCGGTACATCGGCGATTGTCTGCTTTCTCTCAATGAGCTTGTAGCCAATAAAACCGTTGTCGGCATATTTTGCAAGATAGTCTTCAATATTGGTTCCGGGAGGACACATCACATCAATGTCGATACTAAGTCTGTGTCGGGTGTCGTTAAGCAACAGCATCAGACAAGACCCTCCCTTGAAGCAGAAGGGACAACCGGAAGCGGCCAACATGTCGAGAAGCGACAGTGCCCGTATAACTTTCTCGATGATGTTTTTGTCTTTATAGTTGAGTTCTCTGGATTTCTGCTGAATCCATTCCGTTGTAAAACATTTCCTGTCTATCATTATTTCAAATCTTCAGTCCACGTCGCTTGGCATATCGGTTCAGCCGGGCGGTATTTAAGTTATAAAGACTCTCTGCATTTTCGCGCATCCGCATGGCTTCTGCACCTTGCAGGTATTGAAAATCTGCATCTTTCTCAATGTCCACCAGCAGCTTTTCCAATGTGGGAGAGGGCACACCGTCCACCTGTTCAACGGGCGATTCTGTAATCAGGGGCTTCACTATGATGCCTCCGTCAGCAAGATTGATGTAGCGGGAAACCATGTCTCCATCCGGTGTCAGCCACACATTGGGAGTGTCGCGTCTCAAGATGTCAAAGACAGATTCCAGCGCATAACGATCTGTCTCAACGTAGGTCATTCGGTTATCCGACAGATGATGTTGGAGAGGAGCCAGTACACTCCCGTTGTAAATGCAAAGAGGGGTGAATGGCAGTGCCTTTGACAACTTTTTGCAGATGGAGATTTCTTTTTCTGTAGGCACGGCAAGAAAGGTACTCTTCCCTTCGGAACGAGTGTAACGACCTTTGGCGACACGTACCAATTCGCCTCTTCGCAACATTCTTGACAATGTTACTGCCATAGAGTTGCGAGAGTCCATGCCTTCGCTTTCCAGCCAACTGAACAGCATTTCGCTTGTGAACGATTCCGTCTGCGCAGCGTAATCCAATATCTTTTCCCTGTAAGTTTTCTTCATAATGATATTATGGCTGCAAAGATAGTACAAAATCGGCAACAAACAAAATAAATTGCCGAAAATGTACACCAATTTAACAATATTTTTATATTTTTGGAATCAATCATGCCAAATTCTAAGGGTTCTTCCATTAATCAAGAATTTGAGAATTGGAGAATTGCGGCAAATGGGTTTCAGGTTTCAAGTTCAGCCTCTCCCCAGCCCTCCCCTGAAGGGAAGGGGGGGGATGTCGATGGTCATCTATGCAGGGGCGAGTACGGTGCTCACACTTATTTTCTGTCTAAATTTTAATTACGGTTTTAGCGTCCCCAACGGTATGATCTTTACACCATCGGTTCGCGTATAAGCCATTTGCCCTCCTGTCAATACAATCAACAAGTCAGGTTCTCGAATGGGCATCTGCTTTTCTTTCTCATTGTGTTCGCGTATGAGTCGTTTCAGTTCCAACAAATGGCCTGCCCCCTCCTCAATCTCACGGCTGCCCAGTTTACACTCTATTAAGGCATAGCGGCCATCTTCTAGGTGAAGGACAAAGTCTGCCTCTAAGTCATAGCGGTCATGATAATATGACACTTGGCTATATATTCCTTGCGTATAGGCCTTCAAGTCGCGCACGCACATCTGTTCAAAGATAAAGCCAAATGTCTTCATTTGCACAGATAATGCATCTGGAGTCAGTCCCATCAGTGCCACAGCAATCGACGGGTCACAGAAACCTCGCTTATGAGAACTGCGAATAACGGTTTTGCTGCGGATAGCAGGACACCATGCATCAATGTCTTGAATCACGAACAGGCGTTCAAGGGCATCTACATAATCACTAAAAGTATCGATACTGCATTCCATATCCCCTGATGCCACAACATCTGCAAGCATACTTGTTTTTTTTGCAAGTGTAGAAATGTTGCGGGCGTATGAGCGGAGAATCTGCATCGCCAGTTTCTCATTACGTTGTTTCTTGTCTATCCGCGAAATGTCTTCACTACAGATGGTGCGCACATAGTTTCGTGCAATGAGTAACTGCGATTTTTTACTACGTGCAGCAAGCGTGGCAGGCCATCCTCCACGACATGCGGCAAAGATTAAATCTTCAATAGACATCTTAGAACGACAACCGTCGATGTCATAATCAGGCTCATTAAACAACCGACTCAACGAGACCTCTCCCGTCGATTCTTTGGATTCCCACAAACTCATGGGCAGCATCGTCATACGTGCTATGCGACCATTTCCCGAATGATATATCTTTGAACGGTCAACAGCATTTGACCCTGTAAGCACAAATTGACCAGGTAAAGCGCGACTATCAACCATCGTTCGAACTGCATCCCATAACACGGGTGCATCCTGCCATTCGTCTATCAAGCGTGGCGTGTCTCCTTGTAATAACATGGACGGCTTTGAGGCTGCTGTTGTAAGGTATTCATCTCGCATGTCTGTATCTTGCAACTTTATCACGCTCCTCGCTATCTGCTCTGCTGTTGTAGTCTTTCCGCACCACTTCGGTCCTTCTATCAATACTGCTCCGAATGCGTCAAGCATATCTTGAAGCATTTCATCGGCAGTTCTGTTAAGATATTCCATATTGCTAATTATTTTTTTGTTAGACGGGGCAAAGATACATTTTTATTTTTAATCTTGCAAGCAATTCGGTGTTTTTGAGACGATTTGTTCCGTGTTTTTGAGGTTAATCATTCCGTGTTTTTGAGGCAAATCGTTCCGTATTTTTGAGCCACACCTCTTCAAACATACGTTTCTGGAACTCTTCTTCTGTCGGCGCCACACCTTTCGACAGCGGACTGCCAAAAGCAAACAGGACTGCGTCAATCTGATGGGGATTGATATCCACCGGCGAACTTAGCAGCGACTGGGACAAAGAGCCTAGGTCGCCATTGGCCCGCTGTCGGGTGAGCAGGGCCGCATAGTAGCGTGCGTGATACCGAGTGATGCCTGTAGCCATTCTGAGCGTTGATTTCTAAAGTTGTGCAGTGACGCTGTTATGTCGTTTGTGAAGACATTGTTTGGGATACGTACCCATAGAGGGCGTGCAAATATACAGAAATTTTCCGAACTGTCAAAATTTTTTCCCAATTTTTTTACATTCGCAAGTCTTGGGACAGGGATTTGCGGGGATTTTTGTTGTTTTCGGGGACGTTTTTGCCGGGTTCCAGTCACACTGCTCTACAGATTGAACGGATTGAACGGATTGGTTATGCGCCCCCGACAGGGGCCTCCCCAAACGTCAACGACATTACACAGGGCAATCCCCTGCGCTGGGTTATGTGCCCCTTGCTGGGGCGAGGCGGGCGAGGATGTCTATTTTCCATCCTCGTCCGCCTCG
>FLNY01003931.1_pt1 | contig 10862 bp, 7 predicted proteins | sample 1140381 | NCBI WGS metagenome assembly FLNY01 (sample SAMEA3878172, study PRJEB12797) | bioreactor metagenome | biome: Moose rumen | place: Sweden | collected 2011-10
CCTAGCCGCATCCACCACATGGAGATAATCCCAATTCTGTCTGCAACTAGAAAGCTGCATTGGCTCGCCAGCTGCCAGCCTGCGCAATAAATCCGGCAGCATCCTGCCTGCCGGCTCCATGTCACCATATAGGCTAAATATACGTCCCCAGCACCACTCAATACCTAGCTGCCCGGCTCTGCGCTTAGAAAGATACATGGCAGCAGTCTTGGCTGCGCCATAGGCATTGATAGGAGATGGCATCATAGACTCTGTCATTGTATCTGTGGTCACTCCATACTCAGCCTGAGAGCCTATTCCGACAAATCTCTTGCAGTGAAGTGAGACTGCAGACTCCAGTGCACTGATGCAGTAATCTATATTGGCAGTCTGCTCAGCAAAATCATCTCGCCCTCCAAACCAAGCGAGATGATAGAACACATCACACTCTGACACGCCATATTCTCCCTGTATCACATCCGCTATTCTATCAAACTCAGTACAGTCCAACTCTATTTTATAAATATCGCCCTGCAGACCGTCAAACCTGTCATTATGGGCTGAGCCGGGACGTAAGATAGCGTATACCTGATGCCCCATCTGCACTAATTCTCTTGTAAGACTATAGCCGGCAAAGCCGGCCGCTCCTGTAACTATTGCTTTCATTTTTGTGGTCCTATATATTGCAGTACTTTCACAGACTCATTGCTTCCTTACGAATATTTTCATACTCATCTCTATCAAGGAAAGGAAACATATCATCTAAATCAGGTGAAACAATCTTTCCATCAGGTAATACCTTGCTGGAAAGCTTGGGCTGGAAGTTCTGTCCCGGATCAACTACTGCCTCGCAGAATACAGGGCCATCCATCGCAAGGATCTGTTCCATTTGGTCCTTCGCTTTGTTTATATCTGTAATCCTGACAAATGGTATTCCGTAGGCATTTGCAATCTTTTCAGCATCAGGGAAACTTATTCCATTTCCGTCACATACTCCACACATAGGTGGCTCAAATAGATTTGTTTGAGTTTGACGAATTGAATGATACCCATTGTTATTTAAATAAACAATCTTGAGATTAAGCTTGTTATACACGACAGTCTGTAGTTCCTGAATATTCATCTGGAAACTACCATCACCATCTACACATACTACGCGATTTCCTTTGTCTGCAACTGCTCCTCCAATCGCTGCAGGAAATCCATATCCCATTGCTGCACATCCCGAATTAGTAAACAATCTCTGACCTTTTTTTATATCGCACGCCTGAAATGTAATAACACAAGCCGCACCATTACCACAAATAATGTGTTCATTCTCATCAAATGCTTTAAACATCTCCGTAGTAAAAGCGTATGGGTTCATTATTTCAGATCTATAGTATTCTTGCTTTGTTGCAGGGTACGTTTCATTTACCTTCTTACACCAACTCAACCATTTCTTATGAGTGGCATCCATAGGATTGGCAGACGGACTGTACTCACTATCAACAATAGACTCAAATACATCTTTTACATTTGCCCAGATCGGCATATCTATTTTTACAGTTGGTTTATATAATTCATTCTTATCTATATCGACTTGAATCTTGTATGCATCTTTTGCAAATCCATACTTATTGTAGCTAATAATACGGATATTCATACGACATCCAAACACAATTAATAAGTCACAATTTTGTACTACAAAATTGCCACCTCTCGTACCTACAGTACCCGGCTTACCCACAAAAAGTGGATGATCAGCCGGCAATAAATCATGAGCATTCCACGCGGTCACCACTGGGATTTGTAATTTATCAATACATTGTAAAAATTTTTCATAGGCGCCAGACAAACGTATTCCCGTTCCTGCCAATATCACCGGTCTTTTTGCTTTCTTGATCTGCTCTATAATTCGCTCTGTATATTTATTGTCATAAATAGGATTTTCTTTTTTATTCTCAAATTCTAACTCTTCTGAATCAAATCCTATTAATTCATCCGTCTCAATCTGAGCTGCTTGAACATCCAAGGGAATATCCAACCATACCGGCCCTGGTCGTCCATTTTTTGCCAAGAACATTGCTTTTTCTAAGTGATATTTAATCTTCTTCGGGTCTGTTACCATAACTGCATACTTAGTCATAGGTTTTACAGAGTCAATAATATTGTATTCCTGATCTCCTAACTGTCGCAACGGAACATCTGTTGACCAAATAGTTGTTTCGCGTTTTACCTGTCCCGAAATAACAAACATAGGAATAGAATCAAGCCATCCCCCCAAAACTCCAGTAATAGCATTGGTTCCGCCCGGTCCACTTGTAACACAAACCAAAGAAAGGTTACCAGATAATCTGGTATACCCCTCTGCTGCAATTGCACAAGCTTGCTCATGATGATTATAGATACAGTGTAATCCCTCGTTATGCCCGAATGCATCATTCAGATGCATTGCTCCACCACCGGTAACTGTAAATACATGTTCTACTCCCTGCTGAACCATAAATTCAGCAATATACTTTGATAATTTCATTCTCATTAATTTACGCTTCTTTCACAATGAATTTTATTAACTCTTTTGGTCTATCCGCAGCCCCAATATTGGGGAACTTTTTTATATCTTCTTTAGATTTAAATCCAAATCCGTATGTTACACCTATGAATGGTACTCCCAACTCTTCTGCACCTTTTGCGTCATTATCAGTATCGCCTATCATTACAGCATCAGTATATCTAACTACCCCTGATTCTTTTAACGCCAATTTTATAATGTCACTTTTTGTCAGTCGACCATCAGCATCACTTCCAAATATGCTGTTAAGTGCGACATCTAAATTGTAATGACGTAATACTCTTTCAGCCATATCTTTTCTTTTATACGTTGCAACCGTAGTATATACACCATTTTTTTGCAATATAGACAATGTTTCTATCATGCCTTCATAATGCTCTGCTTTCAATATAGCTTCATTTGCATAATATTCTCTAAATGATTTTTGTATTTCATCTGCCAAATCTTCTGATACTCCAAAATGAGCCATCATAGATTTTTTTATTGGTGGTCCCACAAAAGTTCTTAACTGTTCTTCATTTAATTCAGGCAAATCATATTTATCTATTAAATATAAAATTCCATCTCTAACTCCAGCATAAGTATTTAGCAGGGTGCCGTCTAAATCAAATATTGCAACTTTAAAATCCAGCATCTTGGCCGTCCTCTACCTCTGTATAATGAGAATATGTAACGAACTTAATCTGCATGTCCGAAAACTCATTTTCTAAAGCATCTCTCATATGTCTATTTAGATGCTTTGCCTCATCTTTAATAAAGGAATACTCCATGCTCGGATTAAAGTAATTAACCTCTTTGTCTGAATATCCATCAAATCCTGCACATGCCACGCTCATGATTCCAGCTCTGTTCAGCACACGTAAAAGCATAAGCAGCGAATTATCAGTTATTCTCTCTCTGTTTTCCAAAAGCGGAGCGCGCTCTATTCTGTATTCCTTGTTTCTGTCATTTATACAGCTGACATTAGATGTCGCAATTATTTTAACATCACTATTTTTTACCTCATGAAGCGCATCTGTCATTTGCTGATATCTTTTCGCATTTGTAGAGAATACATAATCTACTTTATAAGCTCCTGGAATGTAATTAATACTAATAAGTACCGGATTATATTCTTCTATATACTCTCTCACCTTAGCATCCTGCAACTGTATATTCTTACCAGGTCCTATAAGAAGTATATTTTTATCTCCTAGCTCTCTTGATAATGCCGCTATCGAATCATCATCCACTATATTGTCGTTGCGATATTTGACATATGTTTCTTCAGATATGTTTTTATCATAAAGTAACTTCTTATCATATGGCTCGATTGTTTTTAACAGGCTGTCCAAATCAGATAAAGAAAGATTCTGCTTTTTCTGGTAATCGCTGACATACGTAGGATGGCAACGATTCTCAGCGCTCAAGTAAAAGAACATCTTGTATCCCCATGGACTATCCTTGTAATAATCCATGATGGATTCCTCTATGGCCTCAAGCACCGGATGCACGTTATACCTTCCGCTATAATTGTTATTTAGCTCCATTATTAACAATTCCAGAGGTGCATTTCCTGCTGATTTACCCATGCCATAAAGAGTACCATCAACAACTATATCGTGTTTAGATTCTTTTTCTAAGAATGCCATACTATTTGCGTATGCTAATTGGAAATTATTATGTGCATGAAAGCCTATTCCAATCTCCGGTTTTACATTTTTATCCAAAATCTCATATATATGGAGCATATCCTTGGGATTCAATAAACCATATGTATCTACCATAGAAACTGCATATGGCTCTACCTCATTTACCAAATCAATTAGCTCAAGCAATTCATCATCTGTATAAGACGTCACTGAAACCAACTGTGAGAATACCTTGTAACCAAGAGCCTTAATCTGTGCGCAATACTCCATAGCCTCGTGCATCAGATGTTTTTTAAAAATAACTCTAATACCATCTATAAAACTGTCTTTGCATGGCTGAATATTTTTAATATCGCAAGTGCCATAATCAATCATACCTACGACCATAGGAGGTCTTTTTGAAGTACTGGACCATATTTTCTCAATCGATGCAGTGTCAGGAAATATACTCCTATTATTATCAAATGGTCGGCGATCGTCGATAAATCCTACCTCAATAATATCTACACCGGCATCTACGAGTCTCTCATATATACTAATAAGATTATTATGTCCAAACTCCCAATCATTAACATATCCACCATCTCTAAGTGTACAATCCAGTAACTTAATATTACGCATATCAAAAAATCTCCTAACTACTGCTCTACAGCCTCAATAATCACCTGTGCCATATAATCTATCATGACATCAGTCATGCCCGGGTATACGCCTACCCAGAATGTATTATTCATAATGTATTCGGTATTTTTCAAATCGCCTACCACACGATACGCATCGGTATCTCTTATCTCGTCAAAGCAAGGGTGCTTGATTAGATTTCCGGAAAACAGCAGCCTGGTCTGTACATTATGATCCTCGATATATTTTGTCACATCATTACGCTTCACTCCGCTCTCCGGCTTCACAGATATAAGGAATCCAAACCAGCTAGGCTCAGAATTCTCTGCCGGCTCCGGAAGGATTAGCTTGTCTGCCACTGCGCTCTTTGAGAGTGCATCATAGAGTCTAGCCCAATTGTGACGACGTCTCTCAATGAAACTTGGGAACTTTTTCAGCTGCTCTACACCTACAGCAGCCTGCAGGTCTGTGACCTTGAGGTTGTAACCGAAGTGGCTATATACGTACTTGTGGTCGTAGCCCTGTGGCAACTGACCGTACTGCCCATCATATCTGTGGCCGCAGAAATTATCCTGGCCGCTAGGGCAGATACAATCGCGACCCCAATCGCGATATGAAAGTATGAGTCTGTGGAGCTGAGGATTATTAGTATATACACATCCGCCCTCCCCCATTGTCATATGATGTGGTGGGTAAAATGAGGAAGTACCTATATCACCCCATGTGCCGGAAAATCTGGTCTCACCATCTATAGTATACTTGGTGCCGAGGGCATCGCAGTTGTCCTCTACAAGCCATAGATTATGCTTGTCGCAGAACTCCTTCACAGCCTTCAAATCAAATGGATTGCCAAGTGTGTGTGCTATCATCACAGCCTTAGTCCTGTCGCTGAGGGCTGCCTCAAGGTGAGTCACATCGATATTGTACTGTGGCACTGTCACATCTACAAATACCGGTATAGCGCCATACTGTATCATCGGAGTAACCGTGGTAGGAAATCCTGCTGCAACTGTAATCACCTCGTCCCCACGCTTAATCTGTCTGTCTCCAAGCTCAGGAGCTGTGAGTGCCATGAAAGCTATTAGATTAGCCGAAGACCCAGAGTTGACAAGATGTGCATACTTCACTCCTATCCATGCGGCAAACTCCTTTTCAAACTGATCTGAAAAGCGTCCCGTGGTGAGCCAAAAATCAAGCATGGCATCTGTCAGCGACTGCATTTCCTTTTCATCGTACACACGGCTGGCATAGCTGATGCGGTCTCCCGGCTTGAAATTCTCTTTTGAATCCTGAGGCTCCTTAAAATCATGATAGTAATCAGCCACCATAGCTTTTATCTGTTCTCTTGCTTCTGTTTCATTTTTCCAATTAGACATTGTAATTATTAAACTCCAATCTATATAACTCGTTACCTAATATATCAGCAACACTCAATATTTATACCTCTATCAGACCAAGCGACATTTACCACTTCTTCCATGGTGCCTTGCCCTTAGCAAGCATCTCGTCAAGCTTTTCCATTTCGTGCTTGGTATCCATACACTGCCAAAAACCGTCATAAGTGAAGCTCATAAGCTCGCCCTCTGACGCAAGTCTCTCAAGCGGCTCTCGCTCGAATACTGTATCATCACCATCGATATAATCAAATATAGCCGGCTCCAATACCATATATCCTGCATTGATAGGTACACCATCAGATGCCTTCTTCTCACGGAATCGGCGAACCGCATTGTCACCACCTATATCGAGCACGCCCTTGGACTGATCCTGACGGACGGCTGTAAGAGTGGCTATCTTACCATGTGACTTATGGAACTCTACGAGCTCATTAATATTAACATCGCAGACACCATCGCCGTATGTCATCATAAATGGTTCGTCCCCAATATATTTCTGGATACGCTTGATACGTCCACCTGTCATGGTATTCAATCCGGTATCGACAACCGTAACCTTCCATTTGTCGAGATACTGGTCATGCACAACTATATTTCGCTCGCCGGTTGTATAGTCAAAAGTAATATCGCTATTATGTAAAAAATAATCTGCAAACCACTCCTTGATAACATGCTGCATATAGCCTGCACATATTACGAACTCATTGTATCCATAATACGAATATTCCTTCATTATGTGCCAGAGTATTGGCTTGCCTCCGATTTCTATCATTGGCTTCGGCCTGTATTCAGACTCCTCTGATATACGTGTACCAAAACCTCCAGCCAAAAGTACAACCTTCATTTTTCTCTCCTTAATGTTATGATTTTCTTCCGTAACATATTTATCGCCTCAAATAGACATGCAATCTCCATAAGCAAAATACATACATATTGTATGAGTTGAAAATAAGAAATTCTCACAATGTATCCTATGCAAAGTCTATTTATTAACGGCAATGCCAGTGGCACAAACATAATAATATATGTCACGAGCCAAAATCTATTTTCCTTGCAATTATCCTTTTGATATCTATTTATATAATATATAAATGGTATAAACAGGAAAATTGATGTATAGAAATAGCTATATGGAGGCACAGCAATAATTAATAATGTCATTGCTAAAATTGCTATATGTTCACAGCAATTAAAAATAGCAACAACTAATAATGCCAACACTATCACTATCCATAAATATCTATAAAATGCCCCGGTGTCTATTCCAAACAACATGACAAATGTCCTAACGATATTCTTTAATGAAATATCATATCCCACATCTCCAATACCCAGATTTGATGTAGATGTACCAATTATACCATTAATAAAATTAATACAATACCTAAATCCAAATACCGCAAACGGTAATACAAATAATGCCGCCCCGTATAATGCCGTCCTTATACTATCAAACCATCTCTTCTTTCGCAGCAACAATATACCAAATATTGCTGGATATATCTTGATAGCAAATGCAATTGCCAGCGAGATATATGATAATTCCCTGGCCCATTTATTATCCGAGTCATAATAGGCAATAAATATCAATGTAAATAACAATGCCCACATAATTATATTGCCACGCTCAATAGTAAACGCTATTGGGGCGGATATTACAAAAAAGATATTAAACATACGCTTGTTGTCTTCGTTTTCGAATTTAATAAGCTTTTTATTTATAACCAGTAGGCTGATAAACAAAGGAACCATCTCAAATAATACACCCGAGACAATAACCGCTTGCAGGGACTGATATGAGTCAAAATATTCGCCCACAGTCCAGATATATGGCGATTCTCTTGGAATAATCAATGCGAAGAACTTGATTATCAAATAAGCAAGTGCCGGATAATTACCATTATTATAATATGGATTAATTCCATTCGATATTGGAATAAGCAGAGATATAAAATCCATATATGTGCCATTAGAAGACGAATACCAGAACAAACTCGACAGCAACTGTCCATGACTAAAAAAGCACGTAAGATAAAATACAACTATAGCTGATATCATCCCATAAAACAGGGTTCCTAGTCTATCGATTCTGTTATTATTATATAAATAAAATCCGGTTGCGATAAACACAATAATAACAGATGCCAATGCGTATCCAAAGATTACATCCTTAAGCGTGTAGATTGGGGTTTCTTTATAAAATGTTATACTCTCAAGGGAAATTGTTCGCCCATTACCATTTTGTATATAAATGCGCGCCCAATCATCACCTTTGAGCTTATTCGGAACTGTCAATGTAACTGATGGATTTTCCTTTGTAATATCATCAGCAGCACAGAATGTATTCTTGTCCTCTGTACCTATTGAAAGCCTCACTTTTAGGGAATCATTCTCCACTAAAGAATCCGGATTGACGGATATCGTCACACTCGAATATTCGCTCCCCACCAGCATATCAAAATACGTCGAAGAATCCAAAAGCCAAATTATTCCATCTTCCTCTCCAATGTAATTTCTATTGCAAACTACATCAGAATTGAGTGTAGTTAATTCTAAAACCTCTTCATTCTCACACGATATATATTGTGCTAAATACAATGTAAAAAGCATACCTAATAAGAGCCAGCTAAATATATATATATATATATTCTTTAGATTATTCAGTTTACTAAAGCTTTTTTGAAACATATTTAATATAGAACCTTTATTCCTTTATGTATTCTCTCAAAATGATATTTTCACCATTGTATGTATTGGAATTATAAAATCCATTTTCATCTAATATTTCAATGATTGCATCGGTAACTCCCGCGGCCATCTCATTGTATACCTCTGACGTAACATATACCACATCTTTGGTTGTTATTTCCTCCGTAAGATAATCGTAATTAACCAGGTCTTCTATATCTGTTATATATATCCCCTGATCAATTCCTGCATATTTACAAAATATAGATGCTCCCTTTCCAACAACCGCACTATTATCCTGTATAATATAGGGCTCGAGATTTTCAGCATCTCTTTCTAATGAATCAGACTCCCATACAGTAGCCTGCCGACTATCAACTGCCCTTCCTAAGCTGAAAAATGCCTCAATGGATATAGCACAAATAGCAATTATCGCAATCCAATTTACTGAATATCTGCCTAAATCACTATGTAAGTATCGCTGTGCTCCACAAAAAAGGAGTATTATCAATTGAAAATAAGCTATTGTGACATTATAGAAAGCCTGCCTGTTTATAAAATAAACTATTGATAATAATCCACTGACTCCGGTCGCAAGAGATATAGCGTCAGCCAAATTCAGACTCTCAGATCGACTCCTAAATTGATTGATAGCAACCGGAAATACTCCCATGCAAAAGACCCATATATATAGTACATAGTAAAATATTGGCTTTTCAAATGGAGTATGCAGTGTGTCATACATATACGACTCCGACCCAAGTGGATAAATAAATACTCCTATATTCCCCCAGCTTCCTCCACATAATATATTGTAAACATTTACAAGGATATATCCTAATATGAAAGAACCTACTAAAATACCTGCCGCTAATACAATTTTTCTTATTACTACAGATAATTTCCACTGAAAGTTATTCAGGAAATCTACTGCTACCATTGAAAGAATACAAGCAATACCACTTTCAATATTCCAAATTATTGCTAAAGTACCTATTAGAACTTCTACTAAAATCCGAATTGGACCTTTTAAATTGCTTCGATAAGTAAAAAATATCCACGCCAGAGCAATCATTGGGAACAAAACTCTATGTGGATAAACTTGAAAATAATTTCCGCTAGGTCGATAAACTGTCGCCATCCCCAGCATCGCAATAATTCCAATATAGTATAACAAATCATTGTCTGTAATCGAATTGATAATATATCCAAATAGGAAATGTATTAAGAATACGACAATTGAAATCGTCAGCATAATAGCAAACAAATCATTACCAAATAGCTTTACAAAGGGCAGCAATATTATTCCATAATGTCCGTAAACTCCTATTGTATTATCTGCATATGGTACTAAATTCGAAATATTTATTATAGAACTAATATACGCCTCGTTGTGATATAGATGGCCGAATTCATCTTTGAACGGATTAGCAGAATAAGAAAGCATTGCAGCTACTGCCGAAACCAATATATTTCCAATTATTCTATATGTCTTTTGTGAATTTGCCTTATACGATACTATAATTCTTTCCAAAATTAGGGATGCAAAAAATATAATAATCGCAAAAACCTTATGGTCGACCTGTCCTCGAACAAGTGCTACATTAGAAGCTCCATCAAAAATATCCGATTCTTTTGCGAAAGTTATATATATATATATACTTTCTAGCAACAATGCAATTGCAATAACCTTTTTATTAGCTTTTATTGACATCATTTCCATAATCAAAAACAAAATAAAGGAAATAACCAACGTCACTAAATAGGATAAAATATTCCAATTTATCCCTAAAAATTTTCCTTCAGCATTAAACGGTAATTTATAACAAAGAAAAAACAATCCTATTAACAATACAAGTAATAATGTATTTTTTAATTCCCTAGCATAAGCATTTTCCCTAAAATTCATCTATTTTCTTCCAAATTAATTCGCAAGATATCAATTAACCTTATGACTTCTTGTGGGCTACTTAAGGAAAAAGCCCACAAGAA
>FLNY01001055.1_pt1 | contig 10854 bp, 8 predicted proteins | sample 1140381 | NCBI WGS metagenome assembly FLNY01 (sample SAMEA3878172, study PRJEB12797) | bioreactor metagenome | biome: Moose rumen | place: Sweden | collected 2011-10
TCCGTCTTGCCTGTGCCCGGGCCTCCGTAGAAGAGGCAGGCGAATCCGCAGCGGAACCCCCTTGCTTTCATGCGCTCGCGGATGTTGTTATACTGTTCTTCGGCGAAAAGGCCCGTAAGCTCGTCCACCTGAGCGCGGGTGGCCTCAGGATAGAACATCTGCTTCTCCGCCAGGTCCTTGGACTTCAGCACGTCGGACACATGGACTTCCGTCGGAGTCAGATGGAGCTCGGAGAGGAAGGTCCGCTTGGCATAGTCCGTGAGCCGGAAATGGCTGGTGTCCGCCAGCCCGTCCATGGAGCAGTGCTCAATCAGTCCCTTTTGCATGAGGATGTGGTCGCCAGTGCGCATCAACCGTCTCATGCGGTTCAGCTCATACTGGTCCTCAGCCACATTCTCTATCTGCCGGAAGTCCACGCTGTCGTCCTCAAACTCTACGAGCAGATGGCAGAAATAGAGCAAGAGCAGCCAGTCTTCCTCCTCCACCTCCAGCTCTTTCAGCTTCTTCACGAACAGCAGCTGCGGGTTGTTTTCAAAGAGCACCTCCACGTCGTTCACCATGTCCTCGACGGAGACGGCACCGTCGGTGAGGTCGTCAAACCAGAGTTTGAGCACCATGAAGAGCCCCTGACAGTCGAGGTTGGTCGTCGGAGGCAACTCATACACCTTGTTGTGCTTCAGACTTCTGATCACGTCAGCCGGAATGTCGAAGTCCTCCTCGTCACGTACATTCCGGTAGCGCAAAAGGCGGCGTCGCACCAGTGCGTCGATGTCGGAGGCGAAGCATAGTGCCCTCACCTTCCCCACCCCCAGGTGGCTGGCGATGTCGCTGTAGTCCAGCCGTCGTGGTCCGCGCTCCATGCAGATGCTGAAGAGGGTGGCCTGAACCTCCGTGATGCCGAAGGCGTCGGCTATACACTTCAGCCAGGGGCGTGTCTTCTTCATGAAGGCGGCGTCAAGCTTCGAACCTTTCGAAAAGTTCACAATATGTTCAATAATACTCAAGTAGGAGATGTTCTCCTTTTGGGCCTTGTCGGCCGTTTGTTTCGTCGTTGTTTTCTTTTCCATAGTGTTATCATTAATCTGCCTTCGCAGCCATACTTCTCCATTTTTGCTTGCCTTTCGGCAAAAACAACGCAAATTTAGCCCTAAACTGCGCATTTTTTTTGCGTACAAGGAGAATTTCTGACTTGCCTTAGCATTTTTTTAGTATTTTCTTGCTGTTTTTATTATCGTGAGATTTAGCAAAAACTTGCCTCACCTACTTTTCCATTGGAATGCCAGTCATGGCTGACTGTCGTCTTGTCTTCTCGGATTCTTGTCTTCTCGTCTTCATCAAAACGAGGCAACTTATTATTTACGGTTATATAATACGAATAAGATGGCATACAAACAGCGATAATATAGTACGAAAAAGAAAAAAATTCAAAAATTCGCGAAAAAAATTTGTCTGTAAGCGGAAAAATCCATAACTTTGCACACGGAAATCAAAACGGGGGCGTAGCCCAGCTGGTTTAGAGCGCTGCAGTCACATTGCAGAGGTCAACAGTTCGAACCTGTTCGTCCCCACTCCATCAAGAACGCAGGCATGCTGAGAATCTCAACATGCCTGCGTTGCTTTTCAGGGTTGTTTTCCTACATTCCCCACACGATGATGGTACGACCGTCGTGGTCGTAAGGCTTGTGCCAGATGCGCTCATTCCAGGTCTTCTTACCCGAGCGGTCGAAGATGATGAGATGGCCTTCGTCAACGGAACCACAGAGGTCCATATAATCGGCTGTCTGCTCAAGCCCCTCCGCTATCACCTTGTCGAGGGCACCGCGCTTGATTTTCAGCTCCAACACAATGCGTTGAACAGGACCACCGTAACCATCGGTAAGGGGCTTGCGAACAAGCAGGTCTGTCCTGCGACGCCCCAGGCCGTACTCACGGTCGATATACCCTCCCCCGTTCACCACACGCTGGAGGTAGGCCTGAAGCAACAGCTGTGGACCCGCTTCGGCATAGTCGAACTTGCCTATCCACGAGTCAGCGTTCTGGCGGAAGAACTGCTGGAAGTCCACAAGCAGCTTCTCCATGTTAAGGCTGTTGTCGGGATTCGTATACCATTGGGGCTTTTGCGTCATCATCACTTGTGTGCTCCAGGTCAGTTCACGGGGGATAATCTCACGGTAGATGTTGTTGGAAATACGTAAGTTCGCCCCACGCTCTCGTTTTATTAGACCCATATCCTCAACATACTGAATATCATCCGTGGGGATAAGACTGTCATCTGCCTCCTCGCTGTTAGCCAGCATCGGCTGAATCACACGCCTCACACGCTCTTCCTTCAGTTTGTCGATGAGTTGGTCGATATGAGTATCGCGGCGATAGATGATATGCTCTATCGCGGCATCTATCATCTCGGAAGTGATGCGGACGGTGCGGTCACGGTTCTCACGCATCTCATAGGTTACTTCCTGCCCGATGGCATTCACCAGCCAGGGCTGACCCTCCGTCGCATTCCAAATCATTGGAAAGCAGTCCGCGTCAAATTCCTGGCCGGTCTCACGGGTGTGTTGCATATAAAGCTCGTGAATCTCTTCCTGCGTGAAATCACCCAGACGCAGAGACTTAGCCTTGATGTTGAACGCCGAGCCGCCAGTGACGATGTCCTGATTGGAAAGCACGATGCGATAGTCGCGCACGTCGCGCACGCCACAGAGAATAACAGATTGTGGAAAGGCAGCAGGGCGGTTGGCATATCCCGCCCGAATTTGACGGAGAACGCTCACCAAGCTGTCGCCCACCAACGCGTCGATCTCATCAAGAAAAAGAACAACTGGCTTGGGAAGTTCTTTAGAAAGACTTCGCAGATAGGATGTCAGCATAGCGTCTTTTCCAACATTCTGGACCCGGTCTCGCAGCTCATAAGGAATACCGTTATTCACGATGTCGGTGAATTCGTCCGCCAATGTGTCCACAGTGGACTTGATCACGCTTTGGACGTCGTTCCGCGACGCCTGACCTCCCTCCACATTGGCATATACAGCTATATAATCCCCTTTCTCATTCAGGTAGTCGCGCAAGGCAAGCATACAAGAGGTCTTCCCCGTCTGACGAGGTGCATGGAGCACAAAATAACGTTGCTGATGAATCAACATCAATATATCGTCCAAGTCGAAACGGCTCAGCGGGTCGATGGTATAGTTCATCAGGGGCTTTTGCGGACCGGCTGTGTTGAACGTTCTTTCCATATAGATTTCTCTTTTTTTGCAAATTTACGAAAAAGAAAGGAATAAAAGAAATATAAGGCAAAAAAAGTGAGGATACAGGCTGCATCCTCACTTTCTGACGCTCTTGTCTTTATCCTTATAGGCTTATTGCACTGCGATGATATTGATGACCGCCACGATATCAGAGATGTCGATGTTTGAGTCGTTATTGACATTAGCCGTGTTGCGGTAAGTAGTATCGCCTGCAATGGTGTTGATGATGGCGACGATATCTGAAATATCTACCTTTCCATCTTGGTTGACGTCGCCTTGAATCGCAGCCGCCTCCTCAACTATGACAGTGCAATAAGCCATAAATCCGCCGTCCTCGCTGGTGGCAATGACCACGGAAGTTCCTTTGCCGACAGCGGTGACCGTACCATCCGTCACTGTGCAGATTTTCTCGTTCAGGCTCTTCCATGTCACATTCTGGTTGGAAGCGTTCTCCGGCTGGAACAGGACTGTAAGCTGGGCTGTGCTTCCGATGCCGGACAGGGTGCATTCTTCCGGGCTGAGCATTATACCCGTAGCAGGCTGACGGACAGAGACCAAGCAGGAGTCAGATACCTCCGCATTGCCTTCGGATATGGCCTTAATCCACGTCTCGCCGGTTTGCAGTGCCGTGACATTTCCCTCACTATCTACAGTAGCGATTGTTTCATCAGAAGATAGCCACATTAGAGTTTTGTTTTCAGCATTTGCTGGAGACACAGATGCACTTAATTGCTCTTCTTCTCCGACTTTCAAAGTCAGTTCCTGCTTATTCACCGAAACAGAAGTCACTGTAATAACAATTGGCTCCTGCACCGTCACCTTACATGTAGCCATGAATCCTCCTTCTTCCGTTGTGGCTATGATGATGCAAGTTCCATACCCTGTTGCGACCAATTTCCCGTTCGACACATAGCAAACCGACTCGTCAGAGCTTTTCCAATTTACGGTTTTATTATTGGCATCTTCCGGCAGGACAGTGGCTTCAAGTTGCTCGGACTGCCCGATTTCCGCCATCGTACATTCTGTCTTGTCAAGAGTGATGCCTGTCACCGGTTGAAGGACTGTAACCTTGCAGGAGTCGCATGCCTCTGAATTATCCTCTGATATAGCTTTTATCCAGGTTTCGCCAGCCTTGATTCCCGTTACATTTCCAGAATCGTCAACGGTTGCGATAGAAGTGTCAACAGATGTCCATTTGATGGTTTTGTTGTCAGCGTCAGAAGGAGTGATAGTAGCTATTAGTTGGCCACCTTCTTCAATATAGATAGATAGAGCGTTATTGTTAAGCTTTACTGTTTTTACAGGCTGACTTACAGTTACAAGGCAACTATCCTTTACAGAAGGATTCGTCTTTGATGTAGCAAAAATATATGCACTACCAGTCTGTTGTGCAGTTAAAGATCCATCTTTAACCGTAACAATAGAGGGGTCTGAGGATTTCCATATCACAGTTGGATCATCCGCATCTGTTGGTTCAATGGTCGCATATAAATAATCCGTTTTTCCTTTAAGCATTTGTTTTTCTTTACAATCAAGTGATATAGATTGAATTTGAATTGGCTCTGCTATGATATTGGTATATTTCCAATAAGGGTGAGTCTGATATATTTCTACACTAGATTTTGGAACATATACAGTGATAGCATTCAATTTATTAACATGATACCCATAATTTACTCCACCTATACTTTCAAAAGTGGGAGGGTTAACATTATCAACATGCCAGATAACTCTGTCACCATCTGTAGCACTAAAATGATCGATATTTCCAATGGTCGTTACACTTTCTGGAATATAAACCACTTGATTTTTATATGGTGCCGTTCTTTTATTTTCTGAATGACAGAAACTTAATGGATTAAAGGTCAATAAATTCTTCGGGATCCATACTGTATCAGCAAAATAGGCTACATTCCGAAAGGCTTCAATATCAATCTCAGTTATACTATCTGGTAAATTTATTGAAGTTATAGTATTACAGTTATAAAAAGATTGCGATCCTATTTTTTTCAAAGTAGAAGGCAATTGTACTGATTCCAAGATTGATTGTCCAACATTATTGTGCTGTAAATAACCACTTCCAATTTCTCGTACTCCTTCTCTCACGATAACATGCTTAATAAAACCTTTTTTTGAACTATATGATGATGATAAACGACCGTGAATTGTTGGCATTGCTTCTCCTCCAATAGTAACTGTATCCACTAGTGTAAGATCATCTAAACAATTGTTGGCATAGACTAACGATTTTGGAAGTTTAATGTGTTTTGCAGTCCCTTTAAAATATCCTTGTGTTATTCTGTTATCGTTGGCTTCTGTATCACCGATTACAATGACATCCTCCAAATCAATTATACCATGCAATTTGTAACTTTCCATTAAAGTACCGATAAATTTTAGGTCATTGTTGTTTATCTGTCCTGTTACCTTTAAATTTTCTATGTTTTTTTTGTCTTCACTACTGATTTGAGTAGATAAATATCCTCTGTTTGGATTATTTACGGTCAACGATGTGACCTGTGAGTAGCCATTCATATATGAGCATATCATTATGACTATTAATGTAATAATTCGTTTCATAAATTTATTGTTTTATTGGTTTATAATTTTCATTTAAGTTAGTGTAACTATTACTTATTAAAAATCGAAGAACTTGTAGTTAATACTCGATATTGATTCTCCTTTAGTTTTAAAATATGAATTGGAATAAACTTATAATGCATAAAATCACCTAATTCAGCTAGGAATAACGAGATATTGCTGAATGATTGTATTTGAGAAAGAAAATTTAACGTTTCCATTTGTAATTGATTTTTTTCGTATGGAAATATAAATTCAACTTCATCGGAAGAGACTTTAATGCATATTGTATCCTTAAAAAATAAAGGTCCTAATGTGATGCTTTTGATAGACGAAAGTGGATATTTGAATTTTCTATCATGGTCATTTGGCATATTATAATTTTCTTCACCTTGTCCAAAACTTTTCATGTCTTGTCCACTGGGATTAGGAATATACAGTCTCCACTCATTTTCTGGTTTCCACCATTTATTTTTGATGTTAGATTGTATCAGCATCGCTAAAAAGCCACCAACTTCGCTAATGTTTACAGGAGAAATGATATTATCTACATAATTGATAGGAAAAGGACCGAAATGTCTAAAATTAAACTCTTTAACATCAAACTCCACACAGAATCCTGTATTATGAGCATAATATGACCACATTTGATAATTATCTTTTGAATCTGTCATAGAAAAAAGGCCCAACTTTCGGTAAATTAGTGTTTTAAATGTTCTAGAACTATCTATACATGCTTGTTTTTCGTCAGAATAGTATTCTTTGATTTTTTCAAAAAGATCACTCCACAGTATTTCCACATCATTCCATGTGTTAAATTGTATGAGTTTTTCATTACAATCAAACGGGTCATTAAATTGATTCGGATGTGTTGCATAAATATACATTTCTGTCAATGCATTAACCGAGTTGGAAGATAATGCATAATACTTATAAAAAGATTGGGGGCATTTGCTTATTATGTTTGAGGTTATTTTATAGAACCCCTTATTATCAGTTTCATAGATAGAACCACAATAATTTATTTTACTCATTTATTTATAACTTATTTTTAGTTGTTATTTAGATTATTCAGTGTTATGTTGTAAATAAATCTATCAAAACATTATCCGTTATATTGAAACCGAATATTATGTCAATATAGTAAAGCGGGCCTTAACTTCATCCACACTAATGTTAAAATTCAGTTTTCCATTGGCATATAAATCTTGGAGATTCTGAATTATTTGCTCTACCAATCTGATTACAGAGAACACATAGATTTTGGTGCTTGTATCTTCTGATTTGTCACTATAATCACCATTCCATTTATGACAAGGAGGGTGTATAATATTTTTATTTTCGTCAAAAATCAGTAAATACTTATGGTCTGGTCTGAATTCATTATAATTTACCAATCCAAAATTATGAGCCAGTGAATGCCTTAGTTTTTTCAATGCACCACGTTGTTCGTTTGACAACAAATCGAATGCAAATTCTATTAAAGCTTTCTCAATACCATTGCTTATTGTGCCTCCATTTTTATTTGTGCTATCGCAAAATAAAGTGCCAATCTGCTCTAGGCAATTGAGATAAAGAAATAGCGATGTGAAAAGGTCAGCTTCATCTGAACATATATTCGGTTTTTCCCCATGCATCAGCGAGTCAACAGAATTGTTTCGGAAACAAAATGCTTCATAGCTTATTGTACCGTCTTCCAGTCTACCACATTTATTTCTGGCAACTTCTAAGGCCAATTGTAAAGTACTTTTACGATGTGGGTCTTTGGATAGTCCCAAAATAAGTTTCATTAATTCCTTTTCTTCCATAAGCAATCAATAGTTGCCTTGCACTCCCATCAAGACAATTTAGACCAGTTACGGCATAAAACAAAAAAGGCGTGGGAGTCAACTGTTACTCGTCCCACCCTTCGAAGCTCTGGCATTGCTTGGTAGTCATGAACGAGCAACGCCGAAGCCCACGCTGAGAGTATATAATGGCAACAATGAACAGAAGCCAATAATGGCTGTCTGAGCATAGACAGTATGCCAAAAATATACTATCCACAATGGGCGTTCACCGCTGCTTTGTTGTTTGACTACCGATATTAGGAACTGCCAGATTCCGAAAGGTCAAGAACAAAGCGTTAGTAACGCCTTTATGTATGTTGCACTCATCCCTCACCCACCCAAAATGGGCTTCGGCATGAGAACAACTGCAAATTTACTGAATTTTAGGGATAAAACAAATTATTTTGAAAGTTTTTTTGATAGAATAGATAATAAACGCGGAAAATTAATCATATTTCCAAAGGCTGACGCATTCGTCAAGTCGATGATTACTTTTGCAAATAAATAACCTAGCAAAATAATGAAAATGTTCAATTTAAAAATAGTAATCTCTAAAAATTATTTTTCGTGTCTACTGAAAGCAAGCAGTGCAAGTTGTCCATATTTTGCTATCTGAATAGTCAAAAACAAGCCTAAGAATGACCTTTTTGTCCGAAATTCTTAAAGTTTTTCGGACTTTTCTTGCCAAATCAAGATAAATTGAGTAATTTTGCACCACAATTATATAAGGTTGCATTATGTCGAACGTGTTAACAAAGCAAATAAGAGAGCGTATTAAAGTGCAAGGAGAGAACACCTTGTATATGGTACGTGATTTTGCCGACCTCAATAACGATGGGTTGGTAACTCGTGCTTTGTCTCGCTTGGAGAAGGAAGGCATGCTTGTGAGAATATCACAGGGAATTTACCTTTATCCTATGCGCAACCGTTATGGCATATTGAAACCAAGCATCGATGAAATTGCTGTTGCCATTGCTCAGAAAGACAAGGCTCGCATTATTCCATCTGGACTTACAGCCTTGAATAAGCTTGGGCTTTCTACTCAGGTGACGATGAATGCTGTTTATCTAACAGATGCCACTGCAAGGGAAATCAAAATCGGAAACAGGACAATAGTTTTCAAACGAAGCGCGCCGAGAAATTTCGCTTACGAGACGGATATTTTTCCCCTTGTGGTTGGTGCCATGAAGGAGATTGGCGAAGCTAATGTTACGGATGAACATCTTATCATAATAAAAGAAGCAATAAATAAATGTGAAGACAAGGATGCTATAAGACACGATTACAATATAGCCCCTGGTTGGATAAGAAAAAAACTTAGCTTATGACACCTTGGACAAAACTCTCCATAGAGGAACGCTTGACAATCCTCACAAACATAGCGGAAGAGAAAGGTGTCGTCGAGAATGCCATAGAAAAGGATGTTGCTCACGCATTGACAGACTAACTCGCCACATGTACGATATTGTGAAAATGATGGATAAACCGTTTGCAACTGAAGCAATCAACAATTCTGCAATGTACAATGAAATTGTGAAGCATCGAAAAGCCTTCACTGCATGGGCAGGATTGGATTATACAACTCATAGTCCTCAAACCATTTCATTTGTTCCTCCTATAGAAATTGATGCAAATCTGCGCAATGACTATGAACAGATGAAATATGGTTTCATCTACAAAGATGCTCCAACATATGAACATCTGATTGACCGACTAAAAGCCTTACAACAAACATTCAGGATGCTGGATTGGAAATAGATTAGACAAATGGAGTTCATACCTACACCTTGCCACAAATCGTTACAACCGTTCATCCGCAACTATTGGATGCTGAGTGCCAGGTGCAGTGCAACTCTCATTTTCTGTCACTCTTGTCTTTATCCTTATAGGCTATTGCCCTGCAATGATGTTGATGACCGCAACGATGTCAGAGATGTCAATGTTTGAGTCGTTATTGACATTCGCCGTGTTGCGGTAAGTGGTGAGACAATCGTAATTTTAGTCTCTGAAGAGTTGACTCTTTTGAAAATAATTCGTAAAATCCGTAAAAAAGGTAAAAGAGTCCGTAGAATATGTATGCCGCGTCTGCGGATTTCTTCGTAACTTTGCGGTGTAAAAAAACATACGGTGAGGAATGAATTCCACAAAACAATAGTATTATATGAAAAGAATCATAACAATTATCTTAGCAGTATTGACTATGGCAACAATGAACAGTCAGACGCTGACTGAGCGTCAAAAGGGATTGGCAGCCTGCGCATGCCTGATGGCACAGGGCGACCTGGGCAGGCTGGAGCCGGCAGTGCGTAAGGCACTCGACAACGGAGTGACCATCAACGAGCTGAAGGAGGCATTCTCCCAGCTCTATGCCTACACGGGCTTCCCCCGCTCGCTGAATGCACTGGGCGTGCTCAACAAAGTGTTGGAGAACAAACAGGCAGGTTGGCAGGAGGGCAAACCCTGGACCCGCCCCGCTCTTTGGGACGATGCTGAAAAGGCACTGAAGCAGGGCACCGAGGTGCAGACGAAACTATCCGGCAGACCGTTCGACTACACGTTCTGCCCCCAGGACGACTACTATCTGAAGGCACACCTCTTCGGCGACATCTTCGCCGGCGACCAGCTCACTGCAGCTGACCGTGAGATTGTCACAGTAGCCGCCCTGAGCGGACTGGACGGTGTGGGTCCCCAGCTGGCCGCCCACAAGCAGGGTGCCGTCAACATGGGCAACTCCCAGCAGACAGTCGACGAGCTCTGCGAATGGCTCAACAGCGAGGGCTACACGCTTCGCTCAGCATGGCCCAAAGGCGAGCCCAACTCGGCCTACGCACAGTACTTCACCGGAAACAGCTACCTCGCACCGATGGACGGAGTGGCCAACGTGACCTTCGAGCCACGATGCCGCAACAACTGGCATATCCACCACAAGGCCGTGCAGGTGCTCATCTGCGTGAGCGGACGAGGATGGTATCAAGAGTGGGGAAAGGAAGCGGTGGAGATGACGCCGGGCACCGTCATCGCCATACCGGCCGAGACCAAGCACTGGCATGGAGCCGCCAAGGACTCCTGGTTCCAGCACCTCACCTACCATAAAGACACCCAGCCGGATGCCTCGAACGAATGGCTGGAGCCCGTGACCGACGAAATCTACAACAAACTGAAATAACAATAAAAGCTATGCAAGGAAACTTCTCATA
>FLNY01000792.1_pt1 | contig 10838 bp, 12 predicted proteins | sample 1140381 | NCBI WGS metagenome assembly FLNY01 (sample SAMEA3878172, study PRJEB12797) | bioreactor metagenome | biome: Moose rumen | place: Sweden | collected 2011-10
AAATTCTGAGACTTTTTTTGTAAATCTTAAGAGTGAAGGGTGGAAATACTACTTCTCAGCGCTATGCATCCACGTTGCAACGGTAGTTCCCATGATTTGCTTGAACGTGTTGCTGAAGGTGCTGTAGCTGTGGAAACCACTCTCGAACGCCAACTGCTGGGCGGTAAATTCACGCCCGTCGGCCACCGCCTTTTCATATAGGCGGACAAAGTGGCGGATGCGAAGACCGTTGATGTAAGCGTTGTAGGTGATGCCCTGCTGGGCAAAGTGCTGGCTCAGATAAGTACGGTTTGTGCCGATGGCAATGGCCAGCTGTGCCAGGGTAAGGTCGTTCTGCAAGTAAAGCTGCTTGTTTTCGCAATGCTTTTTAAGAAGGGTGCTAATCTTGGTAGGAACTGCCGGCGATGTCGATGTCTTTTGCACCACTTCGGCCAGTTCGGCCTCCGGCGCAGGGCTCTCGCTCAGCTGAGGCAGCGTTTCCACCCGCCACAGAAGCAGCGCCACAATAATGATGCAGTCTATCTGAAGAAGATACACCAGAACCGGGCTGCCCTCGGTGGTGCTGCTGTACATGACGAAAAACAGCAGAAACACAGCCAGTATCAGAAAGCTCTGCCAAACCTCCTTGTCCTCCAGGTCTGCGTAATTGTCCCGCAGCCAGCGTCCATAGTTACGGACGGCGAAGACCATATACAGAATGATTGATGCATACAACGCAATCGCATAAATGCTCAGCGGAAGATAAAGTACATCGTCTCCCCGGATGAGGCACAAGGCCGATAAAACGAAAGCCGGGATCAGTGCCACCAATACCGGCCACACGGGCCGATGCTTATCCTGCAGCATAGACAGCAGAATACCAGCTATCGAAGGAAACAGCATCAGCAAATCCAGATCACAGACAGTCACGTAAACCGCAGGCGTGGGATGATAGATATAGAACACCCAGGACACGTGGCTGAGCGCACATACCCCAAGAAATGCCGCCGCCCACCTGCGCAGCCGCACCGGAGATTTTACCTCCGGCGCAATGGAATTTCCCCGTCGCAACAGCAGATATAGCGCTGTCATAACGCTAATCCCAATTACGCTCCCGTAAAGGAGAACAAACACTATATCTTGAAGTATCTCTTGCGTCTCCATAAGGTATCAGATGCAATTATTCCAGGCTCCACTCATACACGGGCTGGACGGTTATTGTATGGCCATCCTGCTGAATCTGTTCACTCTCGTGGTCGGTGAGCAGCAGCAGGTTCTCACATTGTGTCTGCCTTGCGGCCAGCAGCAGACCGTTAATCTCACGCTTGCGGGTCTTATCGGCAGAAATGTCGTAGGAGACCTGGATGCACTGCTCCACCTTGTTGCCTTTGCATACAACAAAGTCGCACTCTCCGCTGCGGTCGTTCAGGTAATAAACGTCCCTTCCTTCCATCTTGCATTTGCGGATTAAGTGAATGGCTACGATGGTTTCCAGGCGGTGTCCCAGGTTCTCGCCTGCAAAAGCATTTTCCCGCTGATCCATCATGGCCACATCTACGGCATAAACCTTTTCCTGGACGGAGCGCTGCTTGCTCTTCCGGGAGTACTTCTGCACGCCGATGAGCATATAGGCCTGCTTGAGATAATCGACATAGTTTTTGGCCGTATGCTCGGATTTGAAATGGAAGAGCTCGGCCAGATCGGTGGTGACAACGATGGCTGGCGACACATTCAGCAGATGGTGGGCCAGCTGCTCAAAAGCGGCCTTATAGACAATCTTGAAGCGCTTTTCGATGTCTCGTTTCAAGATGTTCTCTACCAGCGTATTGACATATCCCTTGTTGTCTTCGATTACCAGCAGTTCCGGGAAGCCGCCCTGCTTCAAGTATTCGTCAAAGGCTGCCCGGCGGAAGCCCTCGGCCTTGGTGGTGCGGCGGTCGGTGTCCACCTGTTTCATTACGCAGTACTCCTTGAAGGAGAAGGGGTAAAGCGGAATCTCCTTGTTGCGGCCGGTCAGGAAGGTCGCCAACTCGCTGCTGAGGAGCTTGGCATTGGAGCCGGTGATGATGACGTGCATCTTTTTCCGCAGCAGACGGTTCACGAACAGATGCCAGCCTTCCACGTTCTGTATCTCATCGAGCAGCAGGTAATTGAAATCACCATAAATCTTGTAGAGAATTTCCAGGACGTCGTTCAGCTGGTCGGCCTGCAGATTGCCCAGCCGCTCATCGTCGAAATCGGCATATGCATATTTGACGCCCATACTTTGCAGCGCCTGATAACATAGGGTGGACTTGCCGCTTCGCCTGACGCCGATGACGGCCTGCGCCTGGGTGCTTTTCAAGTCTATCTTTTTCTCCTCCGGCCGGTGGCACAGGATTTCTTCAGCTCTGGCCTCCATTTCTTCCTGCTGGTCGGTGAGGATAAATTCCAAGGTTCTCTTATCGATCATAGCGCTGTCATTTTTACTGCGTAAAGATACGACTTTTTTTGCAAAACGCGATATTTTGCAGAAAAGTTATGCCTCAAAATGCGTTATTTTGCAGGTAATGGGTTCCTTGAATACGATAATAGAAAAGCGGTCAAGCCCTCTTCACTAAAGCTCCGTTCAGAAGGCTTGGTTCCAGCCGCTCCGGCACTCACGCGCCTGCGCGACTTCCACTCTCATTGGCCCCCCAGGAGAGACTCTTCGCCTTCCGGTCCGCTACGCCTCCCGGAAGCCAAAGAGACTCTCCCAGGCCTACGCACGCCAACGCACAGGGCTCTCGCACAATATGAACCCACCCGCCCTGCGATGGCATCCTCCGGCAGCTGCGCTGCCTCCGGATAGCCCGCTGCCCAGCCGGCCCACTAGCGGCTGGCGCCGCTCATGGTGCAGGGGTTGGCCGTTGAGGTAATGCTGGTGTCAGTAGTGGCGGAGGTCATGGCCGATGGAGCCAGCGCCCGCTCGGTTGGTGTCTATGTGGTATCAGTGCTTATACTGCTATTGGGGAAATCGAGACCCCGGGCCGATGTCTTCCATATATACCAGGGAAGGAGACCATTCTTCCTGATGCCGATGATGATATCCGCCTTCGGCGAAATTAAGCCCTGACGGGCTTTTCCTCCTTGCGGCTCGGCATAGCAAGCAAGCTTGCTCTGCACTCGCTCGCTGCGTCGGTTTTGGTCCGTGCCGATTAGGACGATGGTGCCAGGCCTCCGTTGTCGGGCACTCACTGCGGCCTGCAGCGTCGGTGCGGTGCGGGGGTAGATCAGCGGTCAGCCGTATCCGGCAGTCCAGCACGGCTGGCCAGCCCAATACGTCTGGGTTTAATGAGTGCCCGACGGCCGGACAAAGCCGTCCGTCCGGCACGGTTAAGGGGAAAGCGGTATGGGAGACTGTGTCAGTTGCTCTCCCCAAAGGGGCCCCTCAGCAACCGCCACAGACTCCCATCTGGTTTAACACCCCGGCCCTCAAGGGAGATAAACGCCCGGGAGACGGAGTACCGGCGCGACCGTCAGTGCCCAGAATCCGGGCACTTAACATAATCCCATCGGAATTGTGTAACTACCTGCATCAGCGGCAGTGCCCCGCCCGAAAGTCAGTTAAAGTGCAAGAGTAGGTAATAACGCGCAAACGACCTACCAGCAGGTATTTACACAATTCGGATTATGTTAAGTGTCTCCGTCGGTGCGGTGCGAGAGTTTTCCCTTCGAACCTCCCGGGCGAGGCGGCGGCAGGAAAGGGACTGGCGGCAGTGGCCGGTCCGTCACCGGCCCTTTGCCAGCCCCGCACCGGACTCCGCAATTGGGGCCCCGCGCCCCCCAATTGCTCCGATCCGGTGCAGACCCGCTTGAGCTGCATCAAGACTCCAACGACATCTCCCGCATCAACCTTAGTGCTACGCGAGCATCCTGCCGCCTTATGCCCTTCGGGCGGGTCGCTCCGTCTGTGACTCCTTGTGGCCGTCGCAGCCGTCCACAAAGAGTCAAGAGTCTCCGCTCCAAGGTAGAGTTCAACCTGGCCGCTATTCCTCCACACCTTGTGACCTTTCCACCTCCGTGCGGTCCTCGCCATGCGTCCGCTACCGCTCCCGCAACGCTGCGGTCCGTACTCGGCTCCAAGGCCACAAAGTGTTCCGGGCGCCCAGGACACGGCCGTCCCGGCCGTTGGCGCAGACAGTGACAGTCAGTCCCGGGCTTGTAGTCAGTCCCTACCTCCGTCACCTTCCCACAAATCCAACCCGCTTCCTCCGGCAGGGCCTGCCACAAACCCGTTCCTGCCCGCCACAGACTGCGCGGTTTCAACGTTTTCCCAGGCCTGCCGGCCATCAACGTCTATCCTCTGTTGCAGCGTACGCCCCGCATCAGCGACGTAGCCTCGTGCTTCTATTCCTGGGACAGTGCCTGTTCGCGAGGACCGTCATCTCCCGCTTCAACGCCGGTGCCGCGCTCACCCCCTTGGGCCGTCCCGGCCCAGGCCCCGGAGGCCGTCTGCCCACCCGCAGCGCCGGTCTCTTCCGCTGCTCCAGGGAGCCTGTAGTCTCCCTTCCGCGGCGCTCCAGAGCCCGCCGCCCCACACTTCCAGACCGCCTCCGGGACCAACGCTCCAGTCGCTGCGCTCCTTCCGCGTCCTTGGTCATTTAGAGACTCAAAGGCCGGTTCCCGCATCAAGGCCGGTGCCAACCTCAACGACATCGCCCGCGCCCGCGCCCAGCCTTTGAGACTCTAAACAACCAAGGCCCACTGGCTGACGTACGCCCCAGCCATAGTGCCACATCCACCGCCGTACCCCGCCCGAACACACGGAAAAGGAATAAATATATACACCAGGAGGCAGCGGCTCTCGCCGCTGCGGGTGCTTACAACTTGGATAAGTGCCATATTTTCAGTAATTTTGTTGTACCCTCCGAGCTCCCTTTGAGCTACGGCCCTGCCCAAAACGCCAACGCCTGAACTTATGCCTGTTTTCAAACCCTCCATACTCATCTCCGACGCCTTCGGCTCCACCAAGGACCTCACCTGGTTCCACCGGGGCGGGAAGTGCTTCGTGAAGGAGAAGAAGACGGCTGCCTATGTCCCGACACCGGCAAGAATGGAGTACCTGGACGTTCACCGGCGAGCACTGGCCGCCTGGAGGGAACAGCCGCACGAGGTCCAGCTGCAGTGGAATGAGTTTGGCCGCACGGCCATCAGCCACCGGCCGCCGTTTGACAACACGGCCCACATCTCCGGCCAGAACTTGTTTGTATCAGCGTATCACGGTTTCTATACCCTGGGAAATGAGCACGTGCCGGCGCCGCATCCTTTCGGACCCTTCCCGGTGTTTGCGATGGAATTTGACACAGTGGAAGAGGTGGCCAGTGACATTTTGCGGTTGAGGTTCCGGGGCTATTGCGGCGGGACGGACACGCCGGAGCGCTACAGGATCCTGATGAAACTACAGCTGACCAGGCAAGGCGGAGGGAGGCGTCCGTCCAAGTTCAGAAACGTCCTTGCCTCCGCTTGCTGCAACACAGCTGACGGCCCGGTGGAATTCCTGCTGCCGGGGTATCTGGAGAAATGGCAGCTTGACATGCTGCCGGGCTACAGCGCACACGGCCAGTACATAGTCCTGGACACGCAGACCGGCTTCCGGGACCAGTACCGGGACATTGATTTCCAGTTTGACCTTCCTCATTGAGGGAGGTTTTTTTCTCGGGTTACAGTATAGTTGAGTTACTTAAAGTTGCACTTTAGATAAATATGGCTAAAGTGCTGTATTTTAGTTTGCATATTAGAAATAATTACACTATCTTTGTTGACAGATAGTTAACCACTGTCACTTGAACCTGTACTTAACCTAAACTTTTCTTATGATTGCATTACCGTCCATTGCCTTCGGCGGATTCAGCGGCTCCGCAAAGGGTGTAACTGCCCGCTACCGGGACGGCCGCAGCATCCTCTCGCTGAAATGCTATCCGTCCGGGGCGGCGACAACCGCACAGATAGCCCGCCGCGTTTCTATGGCGCGGATCACGAAGTCCTGGAAGAAGCTGACCGACCTCCAGCGCCAGGACTGGGACCGCCTGGCTGGCCATGCCAGCGGCCAGAGCGTTTTCGGCCAGAAAGCCGAGCTCTCTGGCATGAACCTCTACGTCCGGCTTAACGTCAACCGCGTCATGGCCGGCGAATCCCTCCTTTCCACGCCTCCTGCTGGCCAGGTAGCAGTCCCCAACGTGGAGTACAGCAACGTATCTGTCACGCCTCAGCTGATTGTATTCGTCGGCATCAAACACGAATCCAGCCCCTATAAGCTGGTGGTCAAGATGTCCGGGAGTCAGTCTGCCGGCATCTCCAACGGCTGGAGCAAGACTGTCATCATCTCCAGCGAGGTGGAGGATGACTGGGGAGAAGCTGACGTGACGCAGCTTTATCTCAAGACCATTGGCGTGGAGCCTACGTCGGGCCAGAAGGTCTTCATTGAATCCTACTGGCTGGATACTTCGACGGGGTTCACTGGGCAGGTGTTCAAGGACTCAGTGATTGTCACTGGAGAGTCCTCTTACTCGCCTCGCAAGAGGGTCACCATGGACCGGCTGCTGCAGGAACATGAGCAGCACGTAAGCTCTATTGACGTGGACTTCTCTTCCGGAGCACCTGTTGTGCAGTATGACGTAATGTGCGAAGGTCACAGCAATGTGGCCAGTTCCGAAGCTTATCTGGCAGATGACCTCCCGGTAGAGCTGCAGGGCACGTCCTGGGCTCTCGGCCGTGGCAACGGTGCGGACGGAAAGATAAACGTCCAGTCTTACGTGATGTGGCTGTATGGTGCCCGTTACGGAGATCCTGCCTATATCACTTTCGCTCATCGTGGCGGTTACTATGTCAAACCCACCGAGGTCTTCGGGCCTGGTATAATCTACTAAAATGGCTATGAACTTCAACTCTACAGGAAATAACTTCGGGGCTGGCCAGATAGCCTTCAAGTCCCATCAGGAGGAGAACTTTGTAGTCCTCAACGCGAAGTTTACCTACAATCCGGAGTCTCCGGAGTACCAGGCGGCAGATGTCCTGGAAATCTACGTCCCGGACCTCAGCATTGACCGTAGCGCTATCGCTGGAGTATTCCTCCGGTTCCGTGATGTACGCGACAGCTACGGATATACCTGGGATAACAGCGGCGGTACCGTGCTCAAGAGCTGGGTAAAGGATAAGAATACCCTTTGCATAGAGAAGCTGACCAACTTCGATGAGAAGGGCGAGATTACCATCTACGTTCTTGCCCTGTACACGATGCTCGCTCGTGGCGGGAATCCCATCAAGGGAACAAAGGTCAGGCTGCAGACCAGCCAGGAGACGCAGTACCTTCGTTGGGGTTCCGATTCAATCTTCGTTGAGTTCGAGCACTGGATCTTCCTGCACATGGATTTCGGCAGTTGCACTTATGCTTACCGCGAGCAGCCGTGGGAATGCAACCTGGACAACCTTCCGTCCGGCATCACTGCAGACGTTCCTTTCTGCGGCGGTGGCAACCAGTACAATCCTTCAGTGGACGGCATGAGCGAGGCCCACATCGAGAATGGTGTGTTCACCTGCGAGACCAGAACTGCCGGCTTTGAGGATACCGGTCACGATCCGTTCATCTTCGCCTTCCTTGTACGTGACGTTGAAGAGTAATTGACTGCCTTATGTCCGCCAAGAAGAAATATGAGCTCACCCGCCTGCAGGGCGCAATGTCCATCGCCAGCTTCAGTGCCGGCACGGTCATCTGCATGGTGTGCCTTTTCTTCGTCCCTCCCATCGGCGAAATCTCCAGCACGGCCATGATGGCCGTCTCGGAATTCCTGGTTCTCTGTGGCGGGCTGCTGGGCTCAAAGGCAAGTTTCGATATGCGAATGCAGCGCTTTGAAGCCAAGGTGATGAACGAGATCCATAATGACGATGCCCCCGACCATACCGGAAACGACAACAAAACTGGATTATGAAAAACGCCTCCGCCCAAATACTACTACTCTTGCTCTTTTTACTTCTTTCGGTTGTGTCCTGTGGTGTTGTCCAGCCTGTGACAGGTACAGACAACACCCGGGTGGAGGTTCGTACCGTTACCGAGACCGTTCACGATACGGCCTGGCTGGAGCTGCCGGTTATCGTGGAGAAGGTGGCCACTCTCGATACGGCCTCAGTCCTGGAGAATAAATACGCCAAATCCGAGGCTTCCGTCTCCGGAGGAGTTCTGCATCATTCCCTGCAGACAAAGCCCGTCAGGGAGCCCGTGAGCGTCGAGAAACAGATCGTTTACCGCGACTCCCTGGTGTACCGTGACAGGATCCTGACCCAGACCGTTGAGGTGGAAAGAAAGCTTTCTTCCTGGCAGGCCTTCAAAATGAAGACCGGAGGCCTAACACTAACGATATTACTAATTGCAGTAATTTATATTACCTTATCCATCATCCTAAAACTTAAACCTTTATGAAGTACATTCCAAGCATCGCCTTCGAGGAGATGAGCGGCAGCGCCAAGGGCGTAACGGCCGCTAAGATGAAAGGTCGCAAGTACATCAAGAACCGCGGCTACGGCAGCGGTATCCGCACCAGCGACCAGGCCAAAATCAAGGGAGTATTCAAGTCCCTGGTGACCCGCTGGAAGGCCCTTTCCAACGACCAGCTGCTCGCGTGGAACAAACTCGCGCTCAGCCAGGAAGGCCGTAGCGTCCTCGGCACCAAGGCCAAGATCTCCGGCTTCAACCTCTTCACCCGCCTCAACCACTGGGTCGTGACCCTCGGCGGGGAACTCATGACCACGCCGCCCACCCTCGTCGGCGTAGAGACTCCTTCCGGAGCCACCATCGTCTGCCAGGGTGACACCTTCACCTTCAAGCTGGACCAGGACCTCTCCGACAACGGAGGCATCTTCCTCATCATCGAGGCCACCGAAGGCCAGTCCAACGGTGTTTCCCGCGCCCACAGCAAAGCCGTCGAGATTAAGACCGTCGAAGAGCCCGACGACACCGCCATCAACATCCGCGCTGACTACGTGGCCAAGCACGGCGCTCCCAACGCAGCTGCCCCGAAGATCTTCTTCCGCTACTACTTCGTCAACAGCGCCACCGGCGAAAAGTCCGTTTCCATGCTTGCCGAGTGCAAGTGGGAGCCCGCCGCTGCCGCACCCGAAGAGCCCGCTGGCGGCGGAGACTAATCATCCGGGCCGGACCGTCCGGCCAACCTAAAACCTAACCTATGAACCTGGCCCTCCGCAGTCGCGAGATTCCGGAGGGCTTTTAATTGTCCGGAACTTTCACTACATTTGCAAACGGGCAGTCAAACACGTAAAGATTCATCAAACTTTTCTTCCAAGAATCTGCCGCCGACACTTCGACGACCCTTGTTTTCCTCTTGACCCACTTGGACGGAATATGTACCAAGTTTGTACCACGTCCCTTGTAATCTATTGATAATCAATAAGTAAAAGATTCTCGCCTGGAACAAGCTGGCCCTCTCGCAGGAGGGACGCAGCGTCCTCGGCACCAAAGCCAAGATCTCCGGCTCCAACCTGTTCACCCGCCTGAACTATTGGATTGTCGCCTGCGGCGGGACCGCAGCCGTCAATCCGTCCACCCTCGTCGGTGTGGAGACTCCCTCCAGCGCCACCATCGTCTGCCAGGGCGAGACCTTCACCTTCAAGCTGGACCAGGACCTCTCCGACAACGGAGGCATCTACCTCGTGATTGAGGCCACCGAAGGCCAGTCCAACGGGGTCTCCCGCGCCCACAGCAAGGCCGTGGCCATCAAGATGGTCGAGGAACCTGACGACTCCGCCGTGAACATCCGTGCGGACTACGTGGCCAAGCACGGAGCCCCCAACGAGGCCGCCCCGAAGATCTTCTTCCGCTACTACTTCGTCAACAGCACCACCGGCGAGAAGTCGGGCACCATGCTGGCGGAGTGCAAGTGGGAGGCTGCCGCCGCCGGCGGCGGTGATTAATCACCCTCGCAGGGTTCTTAACCTAAACTGTTCACCCTCCGCAGTCGCGAGACTCCGGAGGGTTTTTCAATCTTTTTTGGAGGGGAGGAACAGAAAAATGAGGTTTTTTGAAAAAATTTTCGCCCCTTCTCACGTTTATTTTTGCTCGGCTATCCCTTTGGAAATCTATCCATCAGTCGTATCACATTTGTACCACGCACCCCATAAATAACTGATTTACAATAGGGTGTCAAAACCTTTACACTTTCTTTACAGTGTTGATTTAGAAGATGGATTCTATAATCTTATCAATAATCTCGTTGAAGAACTTTTCTTTGATGCTTCCGAGCCGCCGAGTCACATCACGTTCAATGTAACCGGTGATAATCTGGCATTTCACAAGGCTAGGTTTGGAAAAGGTATGGCCCACAATCATCTCGTCTGTCAAAGGATAGGAATACTGCGGATTCAGCCAATCGTTGGAGGTGATGAGCACAAGATACAGCATGCCCTCCTCATCCTCCTGAAGTTGGTCATTGCTCACGATGATTGCCGGATGCGGTTTGAACGTACCGTCCGGGAAAAGAAAACTAACCTCCACGATATCTCTCTGATGGTATGTCATAGATAGCGGGCGATAACGTGAGACATGCTTTTGCGGGAATGCGCAAGGACGGCCTCTCTCAGCTCACGGTGGGCTTCCACCTGCTCAGGAGAAGGTTGAGCGTAACTCACTTCCTTTTGCTCAAAAAGCCCGGTGGCCAAAAGGGCGGCAAGTTTGCGTCGTGCGATAGCGCTGTTCTGGTTGTATTCCAACGTAATGGTGCACATACCGTTGCATCTTTTTGTTTACAAATGCAAAAATACAAATAAAATCAACAAGTTGCCAAAAAAGTCACAAGAATCAAGCTTGATTCTATCAAAGCGACATCGATAAG
>FLNY01003204.1_pt1 | contig 10837 bp, 7 predicted proteins | sample 1140381 | NCBI WGS metagenome assembly FLNY01 (sample SAMEA3878172, study PRJEB12797) | bioreactor metagenome | biome: Moose rumen | place: Sweden | collected 2011-10
CCCCCCCCCCGAAACTTTTCCCCCAAAATATTTGGCTGATTCATCCGCTTTTCGTATCTTTGCAGCCAGAAACCAAACAAACGAATTGATTATGGAGACTACAGAGCAGAGATTAAAGCCCCGCACCTACGAAGAAATTCGCGACTGGCTGAATGATGCCAAGCGCCGTAAGCGTGAATGGGAAGCCAAAGCACAGATTCGTCTGGCCGAGATAGAACAGTCCAGAAAAGAATCCAAGGCTCGATATGACGCATTATTTGAGAATTGTCCGATATGAAACAACTCGACCTTGACGTCCTAAACAAGAACACCCCGTACACGGTATGGCTATATGAAGGAGACTATTCTTTCGAATCTGACTAATCATGCAGACAGAGGAACAACAAAACTATGTGGCTCTCATTGTATCGAGAGAGCATCCACACGCAGAACTGCTGGCAGAACTCTTTGATGCCGAAGCAGAGATGTACAGGAAGCATAAGCCCTGAAACAGGAGTTAGGCAGTATAAGCCTATCGGGGGAGCAGACAGCAATGTCTGCTCCTTTTTCGTGTCGGCCTGCGACGCCCGCACATACCGACGAAGAGTCCGGGGGAGAAAGTCAGTCAAGGTCAGGACATATGAATGTGAAACAACAAACCCCGCGGCCGCCTCTCCTGGAGGCCCGCCGCACAAAGAAGAAGACAATGAAGAGAACCTGGAAGAGCATAGCCCTGGCAGCCCTGATGATAACGTCTGCCGTCTCCATGTCGACGTCGTGCTCAGTGATCGACGACGACCTGGACGACTGCTACATCGACCTCGAGGCCGAGTATGAGCTGCGCCTGGTCACCAACGAGAGCTTCGAGCTGGCACGCACGCTCAGCGACCGCCCCGGCATCGCCGAGGCCCTGCGCAGCCACCTCAGCACGGTGTTCACCGACGAGGGCCGCGACCTCGACCTGTCGTTCTACCTCGACGGCACCCGCCAGCACCGGCAGACGGAGGCCATGGACAACGCCCCGACGAAGCAGGTCGGCATGACGCTGCCCCCCGAGGACTACCAGCACCTCGCCGTCGCCAACGTCCAGGGCAACGGCACCGTCACCCTGCAGAACAGCGACAGCTACGCCCAAGTACAATTGTCGCTCAACGCTCAACAGGAGATCGCCTCGCAGCAGACCGGCCTCTTCACCGGCCGCCGCACGTTCACCGGCATGACCTGGGGCGCCTATGCCTGCCACATGCCCCTCTACATGGCCAACAGCGCAGCAGCCATCGTGCTCGACCCGCGCACCGCCACGTTCACCGACGTGAAGATCTACACCACAGGCTTCGCCACCAGCTTCACCGTGGCCGACAGCACCTACCACTACGACAGCTCACCCTTGGTCCGCGCCGAGCGCGTGGCCATGCCCGATACCACCCGCTGGACAGCCTTCTGCGCCGTCAGCTACCCCTCCCGGGAACCCGCCGCCCTCACGCGTGCGGTCACCCACACCGACCAGCCCTTCGACTACAATGACTATGGCGAGGACATCTGGCAGTACGAGGGCTACGTCACCCTCCTCGACGGCAGCGTCACGAAGACCACCATCAGCATCCGCCATCCGCTGCGCGCCGGACAGCTGAAAGTCATCGTCGCCTACATCGACGACGAGGGCGCGATTCGCCTCCACGACACCACCACCAGTATCAGTATCGACCTTAACTGGCAAACAGGCACGGAATTCCATCCCAATCTTTAAAACAAGCAGATATCCTAACCATAGTTCATTCATAAGATGAAGAAGAATATCAACATACCAATCATCCTCGCAGCACTGGCATCCCTCAGCGCCTGCAAGGACTACTACGATGAGTATCCTTCGTTCGAAGAGCTACAAGCCGCCACAGGCTCTGTCGAGTCACAAATGGGATTCAGTGTAGGCAAGGTATCATCCTCTACACGAATGGGCGATGGCATGGTGCAAACAGGGCAGGATCTGGCATCGTTCAGAGGTATCGACCAGCTATATATCCAACCCTTCTACACTACCAGTACGTCTGCCGTGGCACCCATCACTGACAACCTGAACAGCCTGGGCATCCTCGTCAGTGCTTTCAATTCCATCGGAGCGACAGAGCTGAAAAGCAACTTCTCGAAATATACCGACTTCAATGTAGCCATACCCGAAAGAACCAATGCGTTCCTGTGCTACGGCGCCGGACCTCACGACACGCCTAAGGACGACGGCATCGTCGTGGAGCATAACATCACTTCGCCTGACCCCTCACAGATCAGTTTCTCGCTGCAGCCCATCGTCGCCGCCAGCGACAGGACTTCCGTCGCAGAAAAGGGACAGAAGTTGGCCGACTACCTGAACCTGATCTATCACGGAGGCAAGACCGACGAGGACTACAACTGGACGGATGCCAACGCCACAGCCAAGTGGAGCAGCGACGTGCTCAGCGGCGTGGGCGGCCTGCTCTTCTCCGCCGATGCCGACTACACCGCAGGCTCCTCGGCCAACGTGCTGGCAATGGTGAAACGCCTTTATGAGGCACTCTATTTCGCCCGCTCCAACAGTGACGTGGCAACGGTGATTGCGGCTATCGAGACCGAGGTCGCCACCACTGACGGCAAGGTGACAGGATGGAAGAGCGGAAGCACGCTCAGTGGCTATCCCTGCAGCGACTATAACCTGCCCGACGGCGCCGCCTACATCGAATGGGATGATTCCAACAAGCAATACAAGGTGGTGACCAACAAGAGCAACCTCAACGGACTTGCCGTCTATTCGGTGGAAGACCTTGTCTACCCCCCCTCGCTCTACTACTATGTGAACAGCCGCATACACACATCGGAGGTTGAAATAGGGACGGGGACTGAACAGTACACAGCTGACTATATCTTTTTGACCAATCATACCACATGGGGTGAGCCCTCAGCAACGGTCAATTCCTCAGAAGTGCTCAACCAGCCCCTGCGAACAGACAACAGCACGAAGCTATTCACTGCCAACGGCATTGTCGAAAAATCGACAACCGTCGTCGCTATCACCAAACCGTTGCAGTATGCCGTGGCACGCTTCGATGCCATACTGCAGATAGAGACCAGCGACTCGGAAGGAGGCGTGCCGGTGCTGAAGGATGCCGACAACAACAACGTTCCAGTAGCCTATAACGGCAATCCCTCATTCAACGTGACGGGCATATTCATTACAGGACAGAAAGACGTCGACTGGAAGTTCGAGACTACCCAGACGACAGCAAGCACTCCCACCTACACCATCTACGACAGCAGCATTATCAACGTCACGCTACCTACTGCCAGCGCAACCAATTCGGGCACAATACACACGCTGGCATTCGAGACATATGCCGGTGACAAGATCTATGTAGCCATTGAAATGGAGAACAATTCCGGAATGGACTTCGTAGTAGGAGCCAACAAGCATATTGTACCGCAGGGCTGCAAGTTCTATCTTATCGGAGAGGTCGTCCCGGAGAACAACACGAATACGTCCATCACCCACAACAAGGTACTGCGGCAGGACGAGGTGACCACGGTCAACTTCGTCGTCCAGTCCCTCGCCAACGCCTACAACGTCATACCCGACTTCTCAGCCGACCAGCTCGAGTTCTCACTCGGCGTGCTCGACTGGAAGATGTCGACACCGGTAGACTTAGAGTTCGGCGGAGCCGTCAATTGATTCTGTCAGCGGTTGGCTACTAAACAGAAAAAAAAGAAACAAAAAGAATATATGAACTTCACATTCAAAAACGGATCGTTGGATGCAAGGCTGAGCCACGCCACGAAGCGCTTGCTCCTGGGCGTAGCGGCCACAGGACTGTTGGTGGCAACGTCCTGTTCAGATATGGAAGAAGATCCTCAGGCTTCCATGACAATGCCCTTCACGTTCTATGTGCAGACATCATCGCAGCAGGCCACACGTGGCTATCAGGGTCCTGTCGGCAACACCGGCGACGAAGGCAAGATCAACACGCTGAAAGTGTGGCTGTTCGATCATGAGACCCAACTGCTGCTCGCGTATGACGACTCCTACACCGACAACGGCACCGACGGGCTGAATTCGAATAACGACGTCAAGAAAGTGACACTCGCCGTGCCGCAGTATATCGCACGGCTGGGGCGTAACGTCGACCTTTATGTGATAGCCAATGCGGCCAGTGTCCTCACGGACGTGAGCAGCCTCAATGCCGGGTCGACGCCGGCAACGCTGGAAGCAGCCTTGCTGGGCGGCGACTATTTCACCCCCGCAAATCCTACCACGGCGGTGCCCTCCAGCGGCCTGCCCTATGCTGCCATACGGAAGAACTGGAATATCCTTGAGACCGTCGACGGCACCAATAAAGTGAGGGAGAATCTGGAGAAAGTGACGATGACGCGTGCCGTCTCGAAAGTGAAGTTTGCCTTCTCACGCGCGGAGGACAACACCGGGGTGCAGGTGGTGGGCATCGTGCTCGACGGCAACCAGATTGCTTCTAATGAATACCTGTTTCCCAAGGACAACTCAAACACGGCCGACTACGCCAGTCCCTATTGTGGCGATCTGCAGACCAATCTTCGCGATGAAGACTGCGAGAGCGCGGCTCTGACATTCGGCAGCACCAACGGCAGCAGCACGTTCCTGAACGCTTCCGATATTCTCGTCAGCGACGATCCCGCAAGTCTGTCGTGGGCAAACAACAGGACCATGTCTGCGCAGCAATACAACAACCTCATCGACACCAACATCGACAATGCCACGACGGTCTATCTGCGCGAGTCGAAGAAAAAGCTCACCGGCACCATCTACTATCGTACGACCTCCGGCGGTGACATCTTCGCGAAGACCTTCAGCATGGAAGCCGAGAACGACTTCGTGCGCAACCATTCGTGGATTGTCTATGGCTACTTCATCGGCCACCGTCTGGTACTCGAGGCTTACGTGGTGCCCTGGTACTACTGGCTGGCGACGACCGACTACACTGAGAATGTCAGCATGACCAAGCAGCTGGCCTGGTCGAACTACCAGAGGATCGAAGAAGAACAGGAAATGACCATCGGAGGCCTTCATGTCAACTGTACGATCGTGGTACTGCGTTCCAACGGGTCTGCCGAGTGCTCCTTCATCTTCGATACACCCTACCACGGTACATGGGTGGCCCTGCTCGAAACCGTCAACGACACCCAGGAGGACGCCATCGTCTTTGCCGACGGCACTACGGTGCAGACCGGCTCCGTGGGTTCCGAGGCGACGCTCACCATCATGCCTCGCAACACCACTTCCACAACCAACCATTATTCGCGCCTGCGCTTCGTCTGCTACTCTGAGTCGGGAGAACAGTCCTATGCCGTCGGCAGCGAAGTCCTTGGCGGAAACTATGTCGTGGCTCAGTATGCTAACTAAGGGAACACTTTAAGATCATGAAAGCGATAACAAGGATGAAAATGACGACAAAGACATATATTGGGACTCTGCTTGGCAGCATGATGCTTGCTGCCTGCGTGTCAGAGGGCATCATCGACGACATCCAGTCGCCCTTAGCCGTCGGTCTGACGGCCTATGTTGATAACGGCAGCGAGCCTACACGCATGGTTGTTTCCGACCTTGGCGAGACCTCGCCCGGCGAGGAGGGGATGAACGAAAACCGTCTCCGGACCATTGATGCTTTTTTCTATACCCATGCTGCCGACATGACGGAAAGTGCCGTCTACCACGTTTTCGACAAAGTGGACCAGCAGACCAACTGGCGACTGACACGAAGCATCTCGGAGAGCGCACTGAAGACCATTTTCGGCGTGGAGACACTCACTGCCGGTGCCATTTGCCAGGTCTATATCCTGGCCAACTATGGAGACAACGACGGCCAGTCAAAGTTCAACGGCACGGAGAGCCGTGACACGCTGCGCCAACTGAAGCTTGAGTCCGACTTCAACCGTAAGGAAAACGGTGCCTTCATCCCGCAGGACGATTTCGTCATGGAGGGCACGGCTGCGGCTGAGCTCACCGGTCAGGGCATCTTCACGCTGACGGGGCAGGTCCCCCTGCGCCGTGTGGCTGCCAAGGTGAGGCTGGCCGTCACCATCGACCCTGACGCTGAAGCGGGCGTCACAGACGGCAACGGCAACGTGTGGGTGCCGAAGCCCAATACGATGCAGGTCATGCTCACCCACGGCGTCAACAAGGGTATCGTCAGCACCGACGACAGCTATCTCTACGACTATCCTGCCGGCGACCAGCCTATCTACTTCCCCAAGGAGACCGAGGAAGAGGACGTCTGGTCAACTTATGGCCGGAAGATGGACCAGACCACCACCGTCAGCGGTGCCACATGGTTTGAGCACAAGGTGCCTTTCTATAGCTACAGGTCGCTCAACTGGAAGACCACCCCCGACAACGAGGCCTACCTGTCGCTGTCGATGCGATGGGTTCATAGGGACGACGAGACGAAGGGCGCCATGACCTATTATCAGATACCTATCGCTCAGCGACTGTCGGAGCCCTCGCTCTCGATCAAGAGCTACCGCTACTACCGCACCGAGATTAAGCTGGGAGTGATGGGCAGCTTCGACGTCGACGATCCTGTCACCCTCACAGAAAACAGCTATATCATTGTCGACTGGGCTGCTGCCGGCATCGACGACACCAACCCCGACAATGCGGATATCAAGCCCAGCATGAGCGAGGTGGCATTTCTCGCCGTAGAGGCTAATCGCGACACCCTCAGGAATATCACATCGCACGGAGTGGCCTATGCCAGTTCACATGAGATCACGTCGGCATACGTGACGAAGGTGGAATATGTCAATACATCTGATTTTACTCATAAAACCATAGATAATACAACTGATACGGATGGCACGCTGACAGTGAACACCTATGTCACTGATGAGGAGTTTACTGTAACGACGGAAAATGACTACCTGACACTTAGCCATAACATATCTCCTTCCCAATACACCAAATATGACGTGACCGTCAGGATTACGAATGCGGCCGGACTATCTGAGGATGTAATATTTACGATTTATCCCGCCATCTACGCTGACAAAGAAGACGGTGACAATGCTTTTATCAACGGTCGGTTTGGACATGTTTATGACGCGGCTCATGGAACGAGCAAAAGTTGGTCTTCTCGGGGAAACGGCTTCTATAGTTGGTATAATAAGAGCAGCTACGTCTATACAGGAACGTCAAATTCTAGCGACACCTCGCCTTACGGCTCGCTACGTTCGGACGCCCCATCTCTGATAAAAGACCTTACAAGAATCACGGTTACCAGTTTTTCAGCAGACGATGAAACGTTCAAAATAAACAATACAAATTATACATTTCAAATTACAGACCCACGTGTAGCCTCCGTCCTCGGTTCAGGTACGAATCTGGCTGACTACATTGTAACGGCCCAATCAGGTGTGGGGACCACTAATAATTATTTAAGTAATTCTGTAATGGCTAAATGGTCTGATTTAGGAAAGACCATCATGGTGGGAACGACTGCAATTGGCCCCCTTGCCCCTGAACTATTGGTATCTTCCGGCTGGGGACGAACAAGCGGTCAGGGACAGTTGAATTTTGAAAATAGCCAAAAGCGTTGCGCGACCTATCAGGAAGCCGGTTATCCTGCTGGCCGATGGCGGCTTCCCACTGAAGCCGAACTGATGTTCATTTATAAGTTGCAGTCATTGGGAGTGATAAATACACTTTTTGAATCAACTGTAAGTTACTGGGCAAGCAGTGGACGAGTGATATCCGGATACAGCAACGGCTCGGCAACCTTTTCAAATTCTACTTCCACTAATGCTTCCCGTTGCGTATATGACGTTTGGTATTGGGGAGAACCGATGTCGACAAACGAGTATCATGCAGAACCATAAATAGCTATTGTCAAGATGAAACGATTATACTATACACTATTAGCAATCCTCACCTTTGCTTCCTGTAGCGAAGAAGCGTTAATAACGGATGGCGGTCGTGACGACAGCGACAAGGTGACGCTGACGTTCAGTCTGGGTGTACCCGAGTCTGGAAGCGTGACGACGCGCTCGTTTGAGGAGATTAACAACGCGAAGCGGCTGAGCCTGGCGGTGCATCTGTTCGTGTTCGACAACAACGGTTTCTTCGTTGAGAGCGCCACGGCGGTGAACAAGGTCAACCCGGATTCGGCCCAGACCAACTTCGAGGTGACGCTGACGAAGAGCAGCAGCCAGCGCCGCATCCACTTTGTGGCTGTCGATACCGTTGCGGCAGGCAGCGGCAAGACGTTCAGCGACGTCGTGACGATGAAGTACAGCTACGGCTCGGAGACCACGATGATCAACGGCATGAGCGTCACCGACCACAACGGTGCCTACTGGCAGCGGGTAGTCTTGGACGACGGCATCTCCGAGACCACGAAGTTCACACGCGTGCCCCTCATCCGCAACTTCAACCACTTCACGGCAGAACTGGGCTCTGAGCTGCAAGGAAATGATCACTTCACGCTGACGGGGCTGGCTCTGCTCCACCGCCCGACCAAAGGCAGCGTGGCCCCCTACAACACGCTGACGGGCGAATTTCAGATCTTCAACGATGGGGATAGCATGAAGACCTACCATAAAATTGCGGCCGACGGCCAGTACCAAGGCTATTCCCCGAATGACAACGGCTGGGAGGAGACCGACTCCACCAACGTGACATTCGTCGACCCCGCTACCGGCATCTATATGTATGGCACGCGCAATGCCACGGGTGCGGGCATCCAGGGTCGCACCTACGCCATCATCAAAGGCATCTACAAGGCCAACGGCACGACCTACAACGACCGATACTATAAGATCGACATCATCTACAAGAACGCTGACGGCACTGCCAGCTTCTATAACATCCTGCGCAACTTCCACTTCAGAATCATCATCCAGTCGGTCACCTTCGAAGGCTATGCGTCAGCGGCTGAAGCCGCACGCGCCCCGGCAACGAACAACATCTCGGCATCAGTGCAGGCTCAGACGGTGAACAACATCAGCGACGGCTCGGCGCGTCGCCTGTTTGTCAACAACCTCTACTTCATGTTCAACAAAGATGGGGTAAGCAACGGCGACATCCTCTGCAAGTTCTTCGGCTACACTAACCCTGAAGCCACGGTGACGGGATGGCGCAACGACATCATCAACGTCAGTGTGCTTCCTGGCAGCGATGACATCTTCACCGAGGGCGGGCAGCCCACCATTGACGGCGATACTATGGATGACAACAACTGGAGCAAAGTGAGCTTCACCCTCAAGGAGCCTACCATCACCCCGCAGACAGCCACCCTGCGCTTTGCCGTGCAAGGCGTGGAACGCTTCGAGACGCTCTATCGCGACGTCACCGTCGTGCTGCGCAAGCCCTATCAGATGCTGGTCGACTGTCAGAACATCGTTCCGAACAACACCGACGAGGAGATGTTTGTCAACCTGCTGGTGCCCGACGGCATCAACACGATGCTGTTCCCCCTGACGTTCTATGTCGAGGGAGCCCAAAAGACGCTCTATCCTGATGTTTCGCAGAACCAGCTGCCCGTGCATGTCGGTAGTTCCATCGTCAGCGGCAGCAGCAGCAACTCGTTCCAGTATGAGAAAACCCTGACGTCGGCCATCTATGATGCCGCCACGACGAAAGTGGTCGGCAACGACACCTATCGCATCATACCGCTCTACTTCAAGACCAACGTGGCCGCCAGTGCCACGACCGTCTATGTGGCCAATCCTTATTTCACTACTGCCAGCTGCTCCTTCCAGAACGGCACACCGATGTTCCCACAGACTGACGACATGGAGGTGACGGTCATTCCCAGCGACTACTTTGGCGCCGGCAACAGCTACCACTACGTCAAGTTCCTCACCGTGACCAATACCGGCCAGGTCAAACTCACCCTGAAAGAAGGCGATACGACATGGACTCAGAACATCGACCTCGCCACCACAACCGATACCCATGCCTTGCAGCATACGTCGGTCGATAACGGCGACGGCACCTACACCCACACTGTGCGCATACCCACACAGACGTTCAGCGGCAGCAGCTATGAAGTCACCGTGGAGCCCTACAACGCAGGCTATACCCAGTCGTTTGGAACCACCGCCACGCTGAATCGCGGCTATATCTACATCCCCATTGGCAGTTTTGAGACCAATATAGGCTCTGACGGCTATCTGTCGTCAGAACGTTTCCGCAGCTATACAGGCGGTGTCAACACCGGCCGTATCGGATTCACAAGCCAAGGTACTACCGAGTATGATACGAACTATCCGCGCAGCGAACGCACCGATGGCGGCTTCACATGGTCGGGCTCTGAGGGCTATCACATCAGTACGGCAAACATTACGGGCAATGGCGGCACAGTAACTGAGGCTACCCAGATCCGCTTCTTTGACCCATCGTCACACAACCACACCACATACGATGGTGAAACCTATGTTACTGGTTGGGAGGCAAGCGTCAACGTTGGCGAATTGACAAGCCGTCATGCCGTCGACGTAGCTGCAGGAGCCACCGAGACTACCGGCACCGCCGCCGGCCTCTACAAGTGGCAGCTCACCTTCGCCGCACCATAGCATTAGCATGTGACGGACACCCGTCATGCATCATACCACCACAGCGACAGCAGCCACTTCCTTTCTGGGGTCGTAGCTGCTGTCGCTGTAGTTGTTAGAGCTGTTGCGTGCGCTTACAGGTAAGCACTCGAAGAAGTACACCCCCACCAAAAGTGACAGCGGCAATGGTAGTACCACTGCCGCTGTCACATTATTATATGTAGTGCTGTAGTCAATCTTTGCTGTGCTGCAACTTCCACTTGTGTGGCAGTAGTTGCACCAGTTCCTCCTTGGTGGCTTCCTTCATCCTCGGCAT
>FLNY01000231.1_pt1 | contig 10831 bp, 3 predicted proteins | sample 1140381 | NCBI WGS metagenome assembly FLNY01 (sample SAMEA3878172, study PRJEB12797) | bioreactor metagenome | biome: Moose rumen | place: Sweden | collected 2011-10
GTTTAGTGTCGGCACTATTTTTTACAATTTGCGCGATGTCGGTCGGAAGGTTGGGAAAGAATGTTATGCCTGTGAGCCGTTCGACTTCGGAAATGGTGTTGACGTATTGGTCGCGAGGTTGTGAGGTGTGTGTGTTGCGACAGACAAAGGCAATGCCACAGGGGTCGGCGCCAAGTCGGATGACAACCTTGTAGAGAGCTTCGGGGACGGCTATTTTATTTTGTCCGATGAGTTCGTGTGGACCTTTAAGATAGAGTGGTCCGCTGACGATATAGACTGCTCCATACTGTCGAGCCCAAGCACGACAATCGGACTCTATTTTGTTCCAACGTCCGCTGTTGAGTGCAGCACTTTGTGGGCAACAATTTGTCAGGAGGAAAGATTCGTACATGGCTGTCTCGTCCCACTTGTTGTCGGCAGCAGGGCATAGGTGTCCTTTGGTCCATTTGAGAGACTTATCGACATTGGGCTGTCGATAGTCGGCAAAGGTGGCGCGAGGAGTGCTGACATCGGTGTCTTCGTGCCAAGCATATTTGGGTCGACGGGCATTGCCATAGGCATGGTCGGCAGTGAGGCACCACATGACCCAACGTGGTGTACGGAGCTGTGGGTCGTAGGAAAGGGAGTAGGCTTTTCGGTGTAGGATTTGAGTGTCGGAGGGAGAGGTGGGTAGTCCGACTTCGGAGAAATGGTCGTCGGCAGAGCAGACGATGGAGGCGAGGAGTTGAGCAGAAAGGAGTAGGCTGCGGAAGAGGTTTGACAGATTCATGCGAGACTACGGTTGTATATGTCGTTGAGGAAATTTGCAACAGCGCGATAGGAATAGGCTTTGCCACGCTGTCGGATAGATTCGCGGTTGTATTCCTTGTAATTGTCGAGCATATGTTCGATGGCGACAACGAGTTCGCGTTCACAACCAGCTTCGACGAGTAGGGCACAGGAGTCGTCGACCATTTCGGCAATGCCACCCACACGAGATGAGACGAGAGGCAACCCTGAGGCAAGCCCTTCGGAGACAACGACAGGAGCGTTTTCGAAGTTAGAAAACATGACTTGAAAATCGGCTCGGTGCATAAACTTGCTGACCATGCGAGGTGGTACTTCACCGACAAAATTTATGCAATGGGAGAGACTAAGTGAAGATACAAGATTGCGAACTGAGACGATGTCGCGCCCGTTGCCAATTATGTCGAGAATGAAATCGGAACGATATTTGGCGACTTCGGCAAGGGCGCGCACGATGCCCGATACGTTTTTATGAGGTTCGTCGAAAGTGGTTACACAAATCATACGGACTCTGCCCCCACCATTGGGACGCGTGTCGGGGTCGGAGAAGAAGAAATCTTCGACGACATTGTTTACTTTGACGACTTGGCGTGGAGTCAGCCCCTGCGCTTGCATGGTCTCGGCCAAATGATTACTTACGGGAAGAAGGTATCGTGAGCGACGAACAACGAGCTCGGTAAGACGTCGGCGAAGGAAACCACGATATGAATAATTTTCTTTTTGATAGCGTGTCCAATGTTCGACAACGACGTAGGGTATGCGTTTGAAAACGGAAAGCAGATAGGCTAAAATGCCACAACGCGTAAGCACGTTGACTTGCGTAAGGTCGATGTGGTTGCGATGGGCGACAATGTAGCGATAGCCAAAAACGAAAGAGCGAAAGAAGTTGACGACTTTGGATACCGAGCCAAGGAACTTACGTTTGCTAAAAGGATAGTAGATTCGAAGTTCGGTGAGGTTGGGGTAGTCTTTGTCGACAGAGAGTACAACGGAGAAGTCGGTTGCGTCGGGGTCGGAGTGGAGATATAGAAGAGAGACTTGATGTAGGAGGGATACGGCTTGAGCGTGTTTACGGACGAAGATTCCATCCATTGCGTCCCACTTGTTGGGATACCAAGGTGTGAGGAAAAGGACGTGCATTTAGATGATAAGCAGTCGAATGTCGAAAAGTTCGGCACCAGTTCGCTTTGCGAGATAGGCGCTCGTGGTGGTGCCATTGTAAATGGCGACGGAAGAGCGTAGCGACTGGTCGGAACGAAGAGTGTTCTCGACTCCCCCACCCTCGCCTATGGACATGAGGAGTGGCGTAAGGACATCGGAAAGAACGATTGTGGCAGTGTGGGAGGCGAGGACAGTTATGTCGGGCAAGCAGTGGTGAACAACACCTGAGGCAACAAACGTTGGCTCGGATAGTGAAGTGGGGTGACTTAGGTGCGAACGTCCACCATTGACAATGTTGAGGTCAATAAAAACAGCACCAGACTTAAGGAGTTGGATATGGTCGGAAGACAGGGCAAAACTGTGGTGAGCATGGCAACAAGCGCGGGTACCAACAACGACGTCGGCAGAGCGGAGTGCCTTTTCGAGGGCTTGAGGGTGGAGGAGAGATGTTGATATTGGCGAACTGACGCACGAGACGAGACGGCAGAGGCTATCGTAATCTTCGTCGAAGACTTTGACAACGGCTCCCATACTGACGGCTGTGTGAGCAATGGCAACTGCCGTTGGGTCTGCTCCGAGAATGAGTACCTCGGATTGGGGGATGCCAGTTATACCACCCAAAATTATGCCCTTGCCACACGAGGCAGACTGCAACAAGTGGGCAGCACATGAAACTGCAAGAAGCCCTTCGAGTTCGCCGAGACGTCGGCTGAGGACAGGCTCGCCCGAAGCATCGAGCATTATGTCGGGCGCAAGAAGAGTGATTTTTCGGCAACTAAGTTCGAGGAAAAGATTTTTGTCTATTTGGCTACGCGAGACAAGGCATACAAGTGTCTGTCCGCTGGAGAGGAGGCAAACTTCGTCGGCAGTTGGTGGCAGAATCTTGACAACAACATCGGACTTCCAGACTTCTTCTTCGTGAGTTATCTGTGCACCAGCAGAGACATAGACCTCATCGGAGAAACGAGCACGAAGACCAGCGCCTTGCATAATACGAACGCTATGTCCCATAGACACAAGACGTTCGACACCCTGTGGGGTTAGGGGGAGACGGGTCTCATCGGTAGACTTTTCGACAGGAACGCCTATGACGAGTTGCGCACGAGGGTGCTTGCTTACTATGCGTTCTTCGCAAGGTGCGGGAATGGATTCGAACATAGGAACTTAGTAGTCGGAAATGGTTATGGAACGTGAGCCATCGGGGAGGACCTCGATGGTTATGCGCTTGGCATTGTCGGGGTAGAGAGAGTCGGCAACCTCTGGCCACTCGACGAAGCAGTAGCTGCCTGAATAGAAATATTCGTCGAAGCCCATAGAAACAGCTTCTTCGACAGTTTGTAGTCGGTAGAGGTCGAAGTGATAAACACTATTGCCATCGGGGAGTGCGTAGTCGTTGATGATGGCAAAGGTGGGACTATTGATGACTGAAGGTGACCCCAGAAAACGCATTATACTGCCGACGAGTGTTGTTTTGCCTGCTCCCATGGGAGCATCGAGGCAACAGACTCGACTATCCCCCAAAGCACTGAGAAGGTCTGGCACAATGAGCGAAAGGTCGTTGGGCGACTTGGCTATGAATTTCTGAGGTTGCATGATGAAGATTATTATTCGGTTAGTTGGAGCGAGAAGCTGAAGCCCACATTGATGTTGTTTGTGGGGTATGAAGATGAGATGTATGGTGTGGTGAGAGTCTGGTCGTAGTAGAATTGGATGTTGAATTTGCTGGTGAGAGCATAGTCGGCATTGAACTTAATTGCTGTGGATTTGTTGCCACTGGCAAGTTCGTTAATGCCTTCGTCTATGCGTCGAAGGATGGTGTAGCTATTGCGTTTGGAGAAGCCAAAAGTGAGGTTGAGTGTGTTGTTGAAGTTGGAGTCTTTACCCTTGATAAAGAGCTTAACGTTGTCGAAACGATAGCCGAGGTTCATGTTCCAGTCGTGGCTATAAACTTCTGTTATCTGATTGTTGGATATGTTGAGCGTAAGGGTACGGTTCTTGTTGATGCCCACACTACCTGTCATATTGTTGACCATGGTGGCACTTAGGTTTATGAGTGGGTTAAACTGGTCGGCGAGGGTGATGGTGGTGAGGTCGTAACGCGGAACGTAGTTGCCAAGGTTGTCTACGACATCACTAATACCCGTGCCATTGTCTTGCCAATCGAGGTTGGACTCGAAAGAGTTCATGGTATACTTACTGGTGTAGCTATGGCTGAGCTCGAAGCTACGGAACTTAGACTTGAGGGCAGGGATGTAGTTTAGCCCACTAAACGTAACTCGCCAGTTGGGGCTCATCTGTCGGAGACCAGGAAGGAAATCTAAGAATTGGCTATGTCCACTATGACCTGTGTAGGCAGCGAGGAATGCTGGCACAAGAACATCTTGGCTTGTATAGCCATAGCCGACTGTGCTACCGTCTTCGTTTTGACTAATATTTCCGCGAGACTGTCCGCGACGCTGACTTATTTCTGAACGAGCTGCGAGGAACTTATTGTAGACATCGTAGTCGAGATTTCCTTTAAGACTCGGCTTACGGAAAGCTGTCCGAATGGCATTGTGAGTAATGGTGAGACTACCATGTTCGACATGATTGTAGACACCTTGGAAGCCTGTACTGCCGAAGACGTAGTACTCAGTCATGCTACGTTCTTTATTTCGTTGGGCGGAGAGGTCGACTTTGAGAGAGCCGAACATTTCGAGAGTGGCACGAATCTGTAAACTTTCGCTATGCGTCATGGCATAAGGTTCGTTGAAAGTGGTGTCGGTTGTCATCCAGCCACTTTCGACAGCGTGAATGGCGTAGTTGCGATCTTGGAAACCAGTAAGGAATCGGAAGCCGGGTCCACGATTGCCACTTACACTACCAATGCCCATAAAGCGAGCATTGGGCATATAGCCTGCGAGCGTTGTCGTGTTATTTTCTGAGTAAGAAACACTGAGCGTCTTGACCGATGTTGCAAGTATGAGGGCAATGTCGGATGGAACATTGCGTTTCTCGGCTTTTGGTGTTATGGTGCCAGTGATGGCAATGCGAGCATCGGCAGATGCCATTGTCGGCGTGAAAGTTGCAGTGTTTTCATCGACAGACTTGAGCGTACCTTTTATCTGATGACCTTTTTTATCGAAAGCACGTGCGGTTACGTCGGTTGTACCGAGGTTGTGCTTGATGGTTACGGGCTTGCCAACAGAGAACTTCAGACCATTCTGATTGTAATTGACAGACTTATTGTTTTGGTTTTTCTTGTTGGAATTCTGTTTGCGACCTTCGAGGGTATAGTGTTCGTAGATGTCGGAGAGGCGTTTAGACTTGCCATAGAGCGTGCCGAAATTGGCCATGCCATTTATTTGCTTGGTATTGCCATTTCGAATGGTGTTGCCCCATTGGTAGTCATCATTATCGTCGCCACTTGCCCACGTATAAGTGCCTTTATATTGAGCTGTGGAAGATAAGAAATTGAGATAAGGCAACTTGTTGATAGGTACGGTCCAATTAAGCTCGCCAGAGTGTTGATAGTTGTTGACTGTGCCAAAGTGCTTAATGTTGCTCCAAACAGAGTCTCGCCAATGAGAATACTCGTCGGGATAGAGATCTTTGTTGACAGGTCCTTCGGGTTCGTCGATAATGGCACTTGTAACGGCTGTCGCACTAAACTTCAGATTTCGGGTGATGTTGTAGCGGAAGTCGAAGTAGCGGTTCCAATAGAAATCTTTGGTAACGCTGATGGGAACTTTGTAGTCTGGGTTTGTAATGTTTCGTTTTTGCACTTCTTGGTAGCCTCGCGTAACTTCCCAACGGTAGCCGAGCAACTGTGGTGAAGAGTAGAGGGTAAGGTCTTTGATTAGTGCAAAATACTTATTATCGAGTTTAGTCTTTTTGAGCGGAGAGAAGGTCTTGCCACCCGTAGAATAGTTGTAGCCAAGAGAGCCAGCGATGTCTTTGCGGCGATCGTATTCTGTGTTGGGGTCGGTCTGTTCGTTGGTGCTTATGGAGTAGGAGGCTGAGAGGTTAGAGGGCGAGAGCATAGTAACCTTTTTACCTTTGGCAGGCTTTATCTTGACATTGGTAAAGTTGAGGCTACGTATGGTTTCTGTTGTTTGCGATATTTTTTCTATGCTGTCGCGCTCGGCCTTACTGCCAGCATTGGCAAGGACTGTACTCATACGGACGTCGGTGTCGTAGGGCGAGTAGAGAGGTGTGGATACTTGCTTGCTATAGCCGATGTAGGTGGGTAGGCTAAGGCGGAAATCGGGACCAAAGAACTTGCCGACTTCAAAGCTACCAGATATGTCGAACTGCTTATTTTCGTCGAGACTGCGTTCGAGAACGCTTTGGTCTATGGCTCCAAAGCCTACGCTACTGTACTGACCAGAGGCTTGAATGGTGCCGAGGTCAGCAAGTCGGAGGGTGGCACGTCCGCGTGCAGCCCAACCACCTTGCTCGTTGAAATCGGTCAGACGAAGTTCGTTAATCCAAACTTCGGCACTCTTGGTGCCAGCCCCATGAGCACGCACACCAACCATCATGACAACCACGTTGCCTGTGGACGGATTGCCTTTTATGCGTATGCGATTGTTATTATTGTCGGGGTCGGTAATGGTGTAGACATCTTGATAGGTAAGTGTTGACCCAGCTTGTCGGCGAGCCTCGTTGCGAGCGAGTTTGCACTCTGTGAGAGCCGACAATGGCATATCGAGTTCGTTTTCGGTAGGCCAAACAAGATAGCGATCGCTTTCGTTGTTGGAGCTATACGTGCCATGTGGGGTCAGTCGGAGTGGAATTTCGTATTCGTAGTAGTTGTCTTCGTAGTCGGAACCAAGGCGTACGAATACAGAGACTTGATTGTCTTCGAGGACATAACCTTCAGGGGCTTCGGCGTGAACATACATACGCAGGCGTTTGTAGTTACGGAAGTCCATATTGAGAGTCTTATAGATGGCACGAGCATCACCACCGCCAAGGTCGGTTACTTTGAGCGAGTAGGCTTGCTCATTGAGTTGGCGTAGCTGAGGGTTGCTGGGGTCGACTACGCGATCGACACCTGGAGGTAGGACGTAGCTAACGGGAGTACGTCGGTCGTTTTCTTCGATGTTGACAGTAGAAGTGGAGAATGCCGTGGCAGCAACGGCATGTCCGTCGGCTTCGGTAAGCGATTCGGAATATTTGCGCCATTCGCCACGTACGAGTTCGAGCGTAGCAAAACGCATGATACAAGTGTCGGTGAAGCCAGTCATGTACATACGCATGAACTGAATGGAAGTCAGGTCGCTAATGTCGCCTACAGTCTTTTCAGGTTGCGAAATGGGTATTTTGAACTGATACCATTTGATTGTCTCCGTCTTGCCATTTTCAAGTTTGATGGTTGTTTGCATCATGTCGGCAATGTTGTTGTGCCCAACGACCATGCTATCGGGGCGAATGGAGACACGATATTGGAAATAGTTTTCGGTTTCGCTTAGAGTGTAGTCGGCATTTAGGTCTTCGTCGTCAGGAATGGTGGTAACGGCCGTTGTATAACTTTCGGAGGAGTATTCGCTTGGGAGTGAGTTACCTTCGGTGTTGTTTATTTTTTTGTAACGATCCATTATGCTTACTTCGGCATCGTCGTAGTCGGAGCCGCGGAAGTAGTGGAAGTCGTCGGCAGATGGGTCGGCAATTATTTCTTCGTAGGCAGCATCGGACAACTGACCGTCGGCATGCATTTGTCGTATGCGGTCGATGTAGGGATACTCTGGTTTGTTATAGAAATAACGTTCGCGGTCGGAGTTCATGCCGTCAAGACCGACATCTTGTGCACGCATGCTTGCGGCATCTGTATTGAAGCCTTTGACAAGCGAATTGCTATGGGGAATGTAGCCCCATAGTGTGCTATCGACTACAAATTCTTCGTCGACAGTCGGCAGACCATGTTCGTAGGATTTACGACCATCGGGGAGGACATCTTCGGACACGGAACCAAGGTTGAAGTAGAGTTCGCCACCGCGACTGGGATCTTGGTTATAGATGAAAGGGTCCATCATCCAGAACTCGATATATTCTATATTGTTCTGCTCGAAGTCGGTGCTTTCGAGTTTACGCTGGATACCAGCCCAATTACTTTGTGGGTCGGTTAGGTGTCCGTCTGTTGTAAGGTCGGTTGTATAGTTATATGGGCCACGCTCGTCGGGATAGTAGACGAGGTTGAGCGTAGTGATGTTTGTGCTTTCGCCATAAGCAGCTTCGCGGTTGGGATATAGCTCTTCTTCGTATACTTCGCGAAGGTAGTGGTTGCTACGTTGTTCTTTGTCGTTGCGGATATGCTTTGGCGTCGTAGACATGTTGCGCAAGAAGAGAGGGTCGATTGAATACCATGCAAGCCTTGCACGGTCGAAGCCTGCAGAAAGGTCGCCAGTCGAGACGGCTGGTAATTCACCACCTTCGGGACGAGAAGCCAAGTGCCAACCGAGCCAATTTTTTATGTCGAACTTAACGCTACTGCCTTCAAAGTCGTCAATATAGGCTGCATTTATGGCACTGCTATGCCCAGCAATCAGCTTGGCTATTTCACCCTCGACTGCAATGCTACTCTCGGCTTTGGTGCTGACGAGTGGTAGTGCATCGAGAGCCTTGGTGATGAAAGGCAGTTTCTTGGTGTAGTTGAGGTCGACACCGAGCATTGTGTTGGAAACACTTTCTTCGCCATAAGCCACTTTATTGGTCAGTGGGCTTTCCTTCATGTGAATGATGGTTCCGCCAACGTTGAAGTCGGGGTTGAACTCGTAGTTAAGGTGAGCACCGACGAGTGTTTGCGTCTGAGTGGAGATGGCAGCCTCGTTTTCGTAGGAGATGTTGATGGCTGTGCCAGAGCTAAGAAGCCCCTGATTGAGGATGCGGACACGACCGAGCGAATAGTCGACTGTATAGTCTACGTTTTCGGTTAATACTTGTCCACCTGCCGACACGACTACACTACCTTGTGCAATATTGAAGGCGTTTAGCGAGATGTCTTGCGAGTTTTTGCTCTGGAACTGACCTTTTATCTTAAACTTATTTTTCTTGGTCTGCTGCTTGGCAAAGACTTGTGTGCTGTCGTAGAGAGCGTGGAACGCATATTTTTCGGCAAGTTGTTGTTCGGACTTAAACTTGCGCTCTACATAGTCGCCAAATGGTTGTCGTTCGGGGAATATGATTAGACCACGCTTGGTGTTGATGGTTACACCCTCGACAAAGTCGTACTTGCCATCGGCACTGACGTTGCCATAGCTATTGAGTCGGTCGAGATTGAGGACTTGTAGCCACGTGTTGCCATTTTGTCCGCCATCGATTGGACGCTGACCTTCGTTGACGTAGTTTATGTATGTACTAGTGGAGTCGTTGTAGTAGAGGACATCGAGTTCAAAATCTTCAGACTCGACATCGTAGGCACCGAGGGAGTAGATGTTTTTCATCATGAGGTCCCAGTTTTTGTAAGCTGGCGTAAGAGTGGTGCCTTTGAGCATTTTGAGGTAGAGGCAGTTGGGCGCAGAGACGCCCGAACTTGTGAGTTCACCTACGGTGTAGGTTTGTCCTCGATAGGTATATTGATAGGCAACAGCGAGTACTTCGTTGTTGTTGAGAGCAGTGTTGAGCGAAATGTAGCCAAGGTGTTCGTTGAGTGTATATTCTGACGAAGATAGCAGACGAGCATTTTCTACTTTTTCGTAGTCGCGTCCGCTCTTCATGCCACTCATGGATGACATGACAGAAGTGGTTTGGTTGGGGTCTCGTGCGGCTGCATAGCTACCAACCATAGCATCGTAGAGGTTGTTGGCTGAGTTGGAAGGCATGGTTCCTTCACGTCCGCTCCACATGGTAGAATTGGATATGTCGGAGCCCGACTCGGCAAGGTCGGTAAAGGCCAATATGTTGCGCGCATCGGTATAGTTGCCAGTCTTGTTGGTGACCCAGACTTCAATCTTGCTAATTGTGATGCCACTAGCGATGGTGGGCAACTTAGCGAGAGCATTGTCGTACATCTCTTTAAAGCGATGCGACAAGAAGAAGTGCTTATTTTTTTCGTAATTGGTTACGTCGATGTCGAATTCGGTAGCGGTGGCACCGTTTTGTACTGTTATTGAGTTGCTCTCACCTTTCTTTTGGCTAAAAACAGTAGAGACGGTCAACTTGCCGAACTTCATGTCCATTTTGAAGCCGAAGAGGCTTTGGCTGCCCTGAATTAGCGTTCCGGGTAGACTCCAGTTGATGTTACCAGCTTGAATGTCTTGGATTATGTCGTCTTCTTCGCCAGCATATTCGAGTTTTACTTCGTTCTCGAAACTAAATGTTGCTTTGGTGTTGTAGTTTATGCCGAGTTTTAGGCGTTCACCTATTTGACTATTAAGATTTAGCTGGATGCTCTGGTCGAAGTCGAAACTTGTGGTTGCACGCATGCGCTCTTGCAACGTGGGATTGTCGATACGGTTGTGCTGAGCACCGAGCGACACCTGAACCTGCCCTTGTAGGTTCATTGTTATCTGGTCGCTACCGAAAATGCTTGTAAAGAGTGAATTGTTGATTTTCCACTTGCTATTCAACAAGCTGTTTTTGTGCCCATCGTCGTCGGAGCCTGTGGCGTTTCGACTCATGGCACTTGCTTCTTTTTGTCTGCCAGACCAATAGTCTATCATGCTACGTCGGACGGCATCGTTGTTGTAGTCGTCCATGGTCATAGAATAGGGCAAACGAACGTTTATGCCACCTATTTTACGATAGATGGTTATGCTGCCACTGGCAGGGTCGTAGAGAGCAGAATATTCAGCGTTTTCGGGCTGACGTAGGTCGACGGGCGACGTCTGCGGACGTCCTGTGCCATCGGCAGGAATTTCTTCGGCATCGTGGACAGCATAGGGCAACCGACCGATTGTGTCGG
>FLNY01003327.1_pt1 | contig 10825 bp, 10 predicted proteins | sample 1140381 | NCBI WGS metagenome assembly FLNY01 (sample SAMEA3878172, study PRJEB12797) | bioreactor metagenome | biome: Moose rumen | place: Sweden | collected 2011-10
CATTTATCTAATCACCATTAAAATCTACGAAACATGAAAGGAATCGTCTTGGCGGGAGGAAGCGGCACACGGCTCTTTCCGATTACCAAAGGAGTGAGCAAACAGCTGTTGCCCATCTTCGACAAGCCCATGATCTACTATCCGATTTCGGTGCTGATGCTGGCCGGAATCCGTGAGATTCTCATCATCTCCACACCGCAAGACCTGCCTGGCTTCCACCGTCTGTTGGGCGATGGCAGCGATTATGGCGTGCGCTTCGACTATGCCGAGCAACCCTCTCCCGACGGTTTGGCCCAGGCCTTCATCATCGGCGAGGAGTTCATCGGCGAGGATTCCGCCTGCTTGGTGTTGGGCGACAACATCTTCCACGGCGCAGGCCTCTCGGCTTTGTTGCGGCAAGCCGTCGTCGATGCAGAGCAAAACCAGAAGGCAACCGTGTTCGGCTATTGGGTGAACGACCCCGAACGCTACGGCGTAGCCGAGTTCGACCGCGAGGGTAACTGCCTCTCCATTGAGGAGAAACCCAAGAATCCGAAGTCGAATTATGCTGTGGTGGGCCTCTATTTCTACCCCAACAAGGTGGTCAGGGTGGCCAAGAACGTGAAGCCTTCGGCACGCGGCGAGCTTGAAATCACCAGCGTCAACCAGGCATTCCTCAAGGATGGCGAACTGAAAGTGCAGACCTTCGGGCGCGGCTTTGCCTGGCTGGATACCGGCACACACGACAGTCTCTCGGAGGCTTCCACCTTCGTAGAGGTCATCGAGAAGCGCCAGGGCCTGAAGATTGCCTGCTTGGAGGGCATCGCTTTCCGCAAAGGGTGGATCTCTGCCGACCGTTTGCGCGAGATAGCCCAGCCCATGATCAAGAACCAGTATGGGCAGTATCTGCTCAAAATCATCGACGAAGTGAACCGTACTGGGCAGGAAAACCTCGAATTCTGATTGGTTTTAACGACAACGGATTTCACGGATTAAACGGATTGGAAGATAAAAAACGACAACGGATTTCACGGATTAAACGGATTGGAAGAAAAAAACGACAACGGATTTCACGGATTAGACGGATTGTATATGGACTACGATTGCATGGGTTCGTGAAAAATAATTCGTGTAATTCTTTCAATTCGTGGTCAAAATAAATATACGATGTAGAACAAAATGAATGTAATCAAGACTGATATTGAGGGGTTGTACGTGATAGAACCCCGAGTGTTTGCCGATGATAGAGGCTACTTCTTCGAGTCGTACAACCAGCGGGAGTTCGACGAAAAGATAGGTCCCGTGCGCTTTGTGCAGGACAACGAGTCGCGTTCGCAGTACGGCGTGCTGCGCGGCCTGCATTTCCAAAAGGGCGAACATGCCCAGGCCAAGTTGGTAAGGGTGGTGGAAGGCAGCGTCTTCGACGTGGCTGTAGACCTCCGACCGGGCTCTCCCACCTTCGGAAAGCATGTGGGCGTGGAGCTGACCGCCCAGAATCATCGGCAGTTCTTCATCCCCCGCGGCTTCGCTCATGGTTTTAGCGTGTTGAGCCAAGTGGCTGTGTTCCAGTACAAATGCGACAATCTCTATTGCCCGGAGAGCGAAGGAGCCATCATGTGGAACGACCCTGACCTCGCCATCGACTGGCGCATCCCCGCAGACCAGATTATCCTCTCGCCGAAGGACACCAGTCACCCGTCGTTCAGTGACTTTCATGCCGAAACTTGTTTCCTGCTTAATTCCCTTAACAAAGAATGATTAACGCCATTCAGATATTCGTTTCAGTCATTAGGTTCTTCCCTCTTTGGGTGATGCTGGTTGTAAAGCAGCGTCTGTTGAACGATGAAGAAGCGAAGAAATTCAACGAGGATATCCGTTATTTCGGGAAGCGTTTCTTCCCGCTGCTCGCCCAAAGGCCTTTCTATGTGATGATGCTTTACCGCCGGTTAGGTAAGTGGAGCAAGCTGTTGCGACCTTGGTGCGGTTCATACATGCTATTTGTCAGAGACAAAGACGTTATGAGTCTTGATGGGGGGGTGTACCTCGACCATCCTCACGGAACTCGAGTGGGAGCTGTTTCTATTGGGCGCGACTTACAACTCAAGCACAACGTGACTATCGGCAATAGCGACGGTCAGTTCCCCACTATTGGAGACAATGTCTTTTGCGGTTGTGGCAGTTGTATACTGGGTGGAATACACGTAGGAAACAATGTCGTCATCGGTGCCAATGCTGTGGTGGTCAGAGACGTACCTGACGATGCCGTCGTTGTGGGAAATCCGGCAAGGATAGTGAGATTAAGGGGAGAGCGTGTCGATATTGCCTTGACATAGCCTGTCTGTTCCGTACAAAGAGTTCTCAATGGCTATACCCTTTCTTGACAAGCTTACCGGCAACCGCCGGAAAATCGTCACCAACGTGATCTGGGCAACCCTCGGCAAGGTTGTCAACATGCTGGGTGCGCTGTTCGTAGGCATCCTTGTGGCCCGCTATTTAGGCCCAGAGCAGTATGGACTGATGAACTATGTCATCAGCTACGTGATGATTTTCACCGTGGTTTCAGCCTTCGGGCTCGACAATATCGAGATTCGCGAACTGGCCAAGAGTCCTGCCGACCGCGACGAAATCATGGGTACCTGCTTCGGGCTGCGGTGGTTGTTCTCGCTGCTTGCCTTCGTCTTGGCCGTGTTGTCGCTGATTATCTACCGCGCCGACACGTTCACCACGGCGATGATCCTGACCTATTCGTCGACGTTGTTCCTACAGAACTTCAACGTCATTCGCAACTATTTCTTCTCCATCGTCAAGAACGAGTATGTCGTTAAGACTGAGATGTTCCGCACGTTGGTAGGCGCCTGCATCAAGATTGTGCTGTTGCTGATGAAGGCCCCGCTGGCCTGGTTCATCGTGGCCACCGCTTTCGATGCCCTGTTGATAGCCAGCGGCTATGCGCTTTCGTATCAGCAAATCGTGGGAAAGATGCGCCGTTGGCGCTTCAACCGGCTGCGCGCCAGGTTTATTGTAGGCGAAGCCTTCCCGCTGATGCTCTCCGGAGCAGCCATTATCATCTATCAGCGCATCGACCAAGTGATGATTGGCAACATGATCGACAATAAGTCGGTGGGCTATTTTGCCACAGCTGGCAAGTTTCTCGACATCATTCTGTTCGTGCCGATGATTCTCACGCAGACCATCATCCCCCTGCTCATCAGCGCCCGGGAGCATACCCCCGCCGAGGAGTTCAGGCAGAAGAAGCTGCAGTTCATCGGAACCATCGTGTGGATTTCCATCGTCATTTCGTTCTTGTTCTCGGTGTTCGCCTACTGGCTCATCGCGTTTACCTACGGTGCCAAATATCTGCCCGCTGTGGCCGTGCTGCAGATTATGGCCTGGAAGACGGTGGGGATGGCGCTATCGAGCACTTCCGGCCAGATCATCATCATGGAAAACCTGCAGAAGTGGGCTGTTCTGCGCAATCTGGCAGGCTGCATCGTTTGTGTCGTCTTGAACTTGGTGTTCATTCCCCGATATGGAATCATCGGTTCGGCATGGGTAACAATCTTCACGGTACTGATGTCCGGCTTCGTTTCCAATGCACTCATCCCGGCCTATCGCAATGTCTTCCGGCTCCAATGCAGGGCTTTGCTGCTGGGATGGAAAGATTTATTTAAACTCAAAACAATGCTTGCCAAACCACATGATTGTTGAGCAACTCAAACGATTCAAGGAGAAACTCCGTCTGCATAGGCTCTTCATCAAGGAGGCCTGCCGCTTCTGGTGCCTCACGTTGAAGTACAACGCCTCGATGAATACCGATGCCGACCGTCAGAAAATGGAATATACCATTCTCCGGCTGAACCATACCATCGAGAAAGGCATGTCGATGCGCAATCCCCGCAAGGGCTTTGGCCAGCAGAAAGTAGTCACCGTGATGGAGCGTCTGCAAAGGTATCAGGAGCTGTATGGCCAGCAGAATGCCCAGTTCTTCGTCTACCCGCTCTCTACCATACGGTCGTATATCGACTATACCGAGCAGAGTGGGGTAGAGATACCCCATATCAAGGCGCAGTTTGAACAACTCTGCGCTGCGACAGGCCATGTTGGAGTGAAGGGACATGCTGGTATAGCAGAGGTTTCGGGTCGGGATATCCAGGAAAAGGCCAAGGGCAACTTCGCCGATTTGCTGTACAGCCGTCACTCCATCCGATACTTTGCCGACCGAAAAGTAGAGCATGCACTCATCGATGAGGCTCTCCGTCTGGCCCAGCGCACGCCTTCGGCCTGCAACCGTCAGGGGTGGATGACCCACGTCTACGAAGGCGACGAGAGCGTAAGACTCGTCAGATGGCAAGGAGGCGCCAATGGTTTCGAGGAAGAGATGCGCTGTACCATCCTGGTAACAGCCAATCTGAAGGCTTTTCTCTCGCACGAGACCCATCAGGCCTACGTAGATGGCGGACTGTATGCCATGAATCTGATTAATGCGCTCCACCATCTGGGACTGGCCACGATGCCGCTCTCCTGTGGTTTCCAGTCGGATAAGCTCCGCCAGTTGGCGGCTTTCGGCATCCCAGAGAACGAGGTTCCCATCGTCATCATCGGCGTTGGCCATCTGCAAGAGCGTTTCAACGTGGCCGTTTCCGAGCGCAAGGACATCACGCTCACCAATCGTTATCATTAAGAATCAACCAACCGTTTCCCCTCGGGTTCTACCGACGCCGGGGGGAATCATCCTGAAGAATGAAGATATTAATCATCAACCAGCCGGTGAACAATCGTGGCGATGAGTCGGCACACAAGGCTTTGGTGCGTTCTCTTTCAAGAGAGTTTCCGCAGCACAGCATTGAAGTGGCCATCATTATGGAGCAGAAAGACTCCGTCCGCCAGTTCATGGTCAAGGAAAAGAATGTCAGTTATTGGACGTATCTGAGCGATTTCAAGAATCCCAATTTCTTCCAAAAATGCTATCGGGCAGTGGTTGTTCACAGGCTTTTCAATCAGTTCCTGATTTATGCGATGAGTCATCAGAAGGTGAATTGGCTGCGCCTGAACCCGATAACCCGTAGGATATGGAAGAAAATCAACGAGGCTGACATCGTGGTGAATGCACCCGGAGGCATCTGCATGGGCGGATTCCAGAACTGGCGGCATATTGCCTATCTCGAAATGGCACGTCGGAGCGGCAAGGATATCTATTATTATGGCCGTTCGTTTGGCCCCTTCCCAGAAGAAACAGAGGCCAACCGTGTTTTCAAGGAGTTCAGCATCCGGCTGCTCCGCAGCTTCAAGTTCCTTGCTATACGCGATAAGAAGAGTGAACAGCTTGCCGATTCCTTAGGCCTTTCCTATCAGACAACCGTCGATACGGCTTTCTTAGAAACACCCAGGGCAGAGATACCGCACGATGTCGCACAGGCCATCGGTAACAACTACATGGTGTTTGTACCCAACGCGTTGCGTTGGCATTTTGCCTATCGCAGCGTGCCACAGGAGCGCATAGACAATCTTTTTAACGGTATCCTGGAGAAAATCTCACAAGTCGATGTCACCATGAAGATCGTGATGCTGCCCCAGACGTTCAACTATCGGACGAGGCTGATGAACGATATCAACTTTTTCCGTGACTTGCGTATGAGTAGCCCCTATCATGATAGAATCATCGTTGTCGACGACAAGTATAGTTCCGATATCCAGCAAACGATTATCGCCGGTAGTCGTTTCCTCGTAGGGGCACGTTATCATTCAGCTGTATTCGCAATCAATAATTCTGTTCCATTTATCGCACTGTCGTATGAACACAAGATAGAGGGTATGCTGTCGTCTCTTGGCGATAGCGAATCAATGATGGATATTAGTGACCTTTCTGCTCCGGACAGAGTTGAGACTATCTTAGAAGCGTTTTCGCAACGATTACGCTCGCTATCCTTCCATGATCAAACGACGCTAAAGGCCAAGTCTGTTGCAAATGAGTGTTTCCTGCAACTAAAGAAATGTATTCATGGATAAAAACTGTTTTCTTCTCGTCGGATACGCTTTCTTCTGGCTGGTATTGCTCTTGGTTCATCAGCTGAGGACAAAGACTGTCAATGTAGGAACCTTTTTATTGGGAATATATTCAGCCTCTTCTTTGTCTTCTATCTATTTCTACTTACAAATAGAAGAGTTCGCAAAATATCATTTCTCACTATGGGCATTTGTCTACCTTGGGGGATGTATCCTCGTTTGCTCTTTGCCTGCACTCGTGTATGCTAACAAGCTACGTGAGTGCAAGTTCATGACAAACAATTTGCTTGTCATGAAGATATTCTTGATGGCGGCAGCTCCCTTTGTCTTGTTGTGTTTTGCAGAGGTTACCCGAATAGCCATGTTCATGAAGGTTGGCAGTCTTGCCGATGCCTACGAGATAACATCGCGTGATGTCGTGGCAGAACAAATGACTGCCATCGGAGCCAGATCGTTGTCTGTAGTGAGATACCTGACTTATATATGGCCCATCTTGATTTTCTATTGTCTTCTGTCGAAAGAAAAAACCATCAAATGGCTTACGATTGTTCCGTTACTCGCGTTCGGTGCCATGTTGCTGGCTGGATATGCAGGAGGCAGGCGTATTACGATGGTTCGATTGCTGATGTACTTTTTTGTAGCCTATTTGCTCTTTTACCCGTCAATAGAAAAGAAATTTCGACAAATACTCAACAGGGTATTGGTAGTAGGCGTTTCCATGCTTGTGGTTTTAATGGCCTTTATCACCATTTCGCGCATGGACAATCAGCGAATAGATTTCGATGTCATGACGTTTGTGACACTGTATTCCGGTGAAGGGGAGATACGCTTTGCTCAGTATACCTGGAATCTGGATCGTACATCCGATGGAGATACAGGCTTTGCAATGGTAAAAGAAGCATTAGGATTGCATACATACACTGATGTTGATATGCGAAGACACGTCTATCATGGAAAGTTCGGAATACCAACCTTTATTTTCTACACTTTTATAGGTGACTGGTATCAAGACTTCGGACCTTACTATACGGTTTTGCTCTGTCTGCTGTTCAGCTTGATATGTTGCTTGATTATCAGGCGAGCAGTTCATCTTCAGTCTTTCCCATTGTCATCGTTGATACTGCTATCCATAGCATTGCTTGTTGTTGCAATCGGATTCACGTTTTATACGTTCAAAACCTATAATGACCAAAAACTTCTTCTGTACAGCTTGATATGGGTGGCCGCCTATGCCTTCTTTGAGTATGTGGAGACTTTCCAGGCGGAAGAAGAGTAGCATCATTGCCTATGAATAAAGATCAACCTCAAATCATCGCGTTCTATCTGCCACAGTTCTATCCTTTCCCCGAAAACGACGAGTGGTGGGGAAAGGGTTTCACCGAATGGACCAATGTGGGCAAGGCCAAGCCGCTGTTTCGCGGTCATGACCAACCGCGTGTTCCTACGGAACTGGGCTATTACGACCTTCGCCTTCCTATTGTCAGGGAGCAGCAGGCAGAGATGGCTCGTGAGGCAGGTGTCACCGCTTTCTGCTACTGGCATTACTGGTTCGGAAATGGCAAGCGTCTGATTGCCGATGTATTCAACGAAGTGATGGAGTCTGGAAAGCCCGACTTCCCCTTCTGCTTGGGATGGGCCAACCACTCTTGGTATGCCAAAAACTGGAACAGCGACGGCACTACCACCAATAAGATACTGATTGAGCAGACCTATCCCGGTGTGGAAGATGCAAAGATGCACTTCGAGTTCCTGTTGAAAGCTTTCCGTGATACGCGCTATGTCAAGATCGACGGCAAGCCATTCTTCTATATCTACGATCCTGACAGCATACCAGCAGAATATATACGTCTTTTCAGGGAATGGACACAAGAGGGCGGTTTCCCTGACCTATATTTGGTAGCCAACATCGTTAGTCCCTCTGTCGACAAGAACGAGGTACTCAAGAAGGGATTCGATGCCGTTAATTTTCAGCGGCTTGCCATTAGTTTCGACAAGAACCGTCTGAAGAGAGGGTGGGTGAACTACGGTAGGAAGCTTAAGGGACTGTTGCTTCACCGTCCAGCCAACTTGGCCGACTATCGGAAGGTTTATCCCGAGCTGATCACCGAGGAAGATAAAGAGCTGTGTGTCATTCCCTCGTTGGTACCCCAGTGGGATCATACACCCAGAAGCGGATGGAATGGCGCGCTTTTCGTTCATTCCACACCCGACTACTTCTACCGGCACGCCTTGATGGCTCTCGACGCCGTCAGGGACAAGCCTGTCAAGCACCGCATTCTCTTCCTCAAGTCGTGGAACGAATGGGGAGAAGGCAACTATATGGAGCCAGACATCACCCACGGTCGCGGTTTTATAGAGGCACTGCGTAGTGCGGTAGATGCTTTTGAGAAATAATGTGTAGATGAAAGGATATTTCTTCCCTCCGTTGCCCGCACAAGGATACGACAATCCATATTGCACGCGTTTCAAGGAGGCATTGGCCAATTGCGTTGAGCTACTGAATGCCCATGAGAAGCCGACACATGTCTCAGCGTGGGAACTGCTGAAGTATTCCACCAAGGCCGAACTATACGTGTTCAACTGGTTGGAAATTGTCAGTTATCATCGTTTCGGAACGCTACAGTTCCTGTTGGCACTCTTGGCTTTTCGCATCATCATTGCCCGTCGCGCCAGAATCATATGGATCTTCCACAACATAGAACCGCACGAAGGCCATAGTCGGGAGACACGCTGTTTTTACAAACTGCTCTTCCAGCATGCTCACCTAATCGTGGCTCATTCTAAAGAGGCTGAGGCTTTTGCGCGTAGTAAAGCCAAGGGGAAGGTTGTCTATTGCTGTCATCCCTTTATGTCGTACTCGCTCCCTTCCGTTACAGTCACTCATTTTGACATCGTGATATGGGGAGCGATATTGCCTTATAAGGGAATCCCCGAATTCCTTTCGCTGCCAGAAGTGCAGTCGTCGGGATTTCGTATCCTCGTGGTGGGAGAGTGTAAGGATAGACAACTTGCCGACAATATACAGGCATTGACAAATGACCATATCCATTTCGATAACAGAAGGGCTCCTTTCGAAGAGATAGCAGCCCTGTGCAGGGATGCCAAATATGTCTTGTTCCCGTATATTGGCGACAGTGTTTCCAGTTCAGGGGCATTGATAGATACCATCGTGTTTGGTGGAACGCCTGTCGGGCCCCATCGCGGTGCCTTCAAGGACTTGGCCGACGAGGGTGCTTGTCTCACCTACCGCTCCTATTCTGAGCTATTGGACATCATTCATATTGACGAGAAATCAGACAGTGAAGGTATTCGGACATTCGTGAAAGATCATTCATGGGCGGCCTTTGCCGAGAGAATTACGACACTCATTTGCCAATCATGAGAATCTTGTTCATTTCCAACTATAGCGAGTTGTATGGAGCCAACCGGTCGCTGCTCACGGTTGCCGATCATTTCAATCGGTTACCAAATTATGATGTGTTAATGCTGGTACCATCGAAAGGGATGATTGGTGCAGAATTGGAAAGGTTAGGGATTAGGTATTTGTCCATTCCCTATTTCTCGCAACTGTTCTATTACAAGCGTCAGCTGAAATATTTCGCACTGCCCTTGCTGGTCATTTTCACCTTGTTGATACTTCCCTATATCATCTTCAGGGTGTCAGTCACTAAGCCCGACCTCATCTACTCGAACACTTCTGCCGAGAATATAGGCATATTCGTTGCTCGTATATTACGGAAGAAGCATCTCACCCACGTCAGAGAATTCATGGATCTGGATCACGGGGCTCTTTTCATAGGTGGTAATAGAATGAAACGGCGGTTCATCAACTGGAGCGATGGCGTTATCTTTGTTTCAAATGCTGTCAGGGAGTGGATCAATCAGGGCGAGCCTGTATCTAAACGCCAGACAGTCATCTACAATGGAGTGGATGTTGGTTGTCGTGAGCCTGTGCAGCATTTGCAAAGCAAGGATATTCATGTCGGTATTGTGGGTATTCTTGACGAGGAGAAGGGGCAGCACATGGCCATCGAATACTTCCGTGAGGTAAGACGTGAATACTCGAATGCTATTCTCGATATATATGGCGACAAAGAGGGAACCTATAAGGAGAGACTCAAGTCGATGATCAGAGAATATGACTTGCAAGATTGTGTCGTGATGCACGGCTTTGTCAAGGATTCGTCCGTCATATATAGCAACATGGACATTATGCTGATGTGTTCGCGGTGTGAAGGATTTGGGCGTGTCACCGTTGAAGCCATGCAGTATGGTATCCCGGTATTGGGCTATGACAAAGGAGGAACCTCAGAACTCATACAAAACGGGAGAAACGGCTACCTCTTTATGGATAAAGAAGGTTTTATGAGAGGCATGTCCATGATATTGAAAGACAAGGAGCAGTATCAGAGATTATCCGAGAATGCTTATTACGACGGTCATGAGCTGTTCTCTACCGAGAAGTATTGCCAAAACGTTCATGATTTCGTTGAAACCTTGTAATAATACAGAGTATTGACAACACCGACAAATACTATGAACTTTCTCATCACCGGCGGTTCGGGCTTCATCGGCACCAATCTGGTGCAGCATCTTATGGAAGAGGGGCATCAAGTGCTGAACTTAGATATCGTGGCTCCGAAGATAGAGAAGCAGTCGTCGTGCTGGAAACAGGTGGACATCTGCCACCTGGAGCAATTGCGCGAGGCAGTGAACAATTTCCAGCCCGATTACCTGATCAATCTGGCGGCGCGAACCGACCTCAACGGGAAGACTCTGGCCGACTATGACGCAGAGATAGGCGGCGTAGACAATGTGCTGGACGTGTTGGAGCAATCGACGA
>FLNY01003205.1_pt1 | contig 10824 bp, 8 predicted proteins | sample 1140381 | NCBI WGS metagenome assembly FLNY01 (sample SAMEA3878172, study PRJEB12797) | bioreactor metagenome | biome: Moose rumen | place: Sweden | collected 2011-10
ATTAACGCGAAAAACGGGGAATCTTGCATGACAAGAGAAAAAAATTGATTCCATTGCAAACCCTATTGCGAAAAATTACGACAAACAGGACTTTCAGCCAGCAAGAAACGGTGCTTCTCGAGCGAAAAAGCGGCACTTCTCGAGCCGAAAAGCGCCGATTCTTACCACAAGAAGCACCGTTTTATTCCCGACAGACGCATAAAACCTTAATTACCAGAAAGTTGTAAAATCAAGACAAAACGTTTTGAATTTCCTTTACATTTCGCGTAAAGGAAAGGAGGGGGGTAAAACGAAAATGGAGGGGTAAAACTATTGCTTGAGCTTGAAGGAACGCTCAATGCTGCTAAGCTCGTCGACGAAAGCTTTGTCAATCTTGAGACGGCGCTCGATGGCCTGACAGGAGTGGAGCACGGTGGAGTGGTCACGGCCGCCGATGAGCTGACCGATACGCGAGGCAGGCATCTTTGTGAACTTCTGTGCCAGATACATCGACACCTGACGCACCTGCACCAGCTCGCGCTTGCGGCTCTTGCTGTAGACGTGTTGCTGGGAAATGCCATAGTGCTGGCAGACGCGCTCGAGAATGTCGTCGACGGTCAACGGATGATTGTCCACCTTGACGGCACGCTTGATGACACGCTCGGCCAACCGCATGTCAATGTTGCTGTTGTAAACTATACTGAAAGCAAGAAGCTGATTGACCACGCCTTCCAGATCGCGCACGGAGCCGTTGGCCGTCTGAGCGATGTACTGGATGACGTCGGCAGGAATCTTCAAACCGTCGCGACGGCACTTCGAATTGAGAATGTCGATGCAAAGTTGCAGATTAGGCTTCTCGAGCTCTGCAATAAGGCCGCACGAGAAGCGCGTCAGCAGACGGTCCTTCACACCGTCGAGGTCGACAGGTGGGCGGTCGCTGGCCAAGATGATCTGCTTGCCAAGGCGGAAGAGATGGTCGAAGATATAGAAGAAGGTGTCGAGCGTCTTTGGCGAGGTGGCCCACTCCTGAATGTCGTCGACGATGAGCACGTCGAGTGACTGATAGAAGTTGATGAAGTCGTTGGTCGTGTTCTGGCGCACGGCGTCAGTATACTGAACCTGGAACAGTCGTGCCGAGACGTAGAGCACGCGCTTCTTGGGATAGGTCTTCTTGCACTGCACGCCGATGGCGTTGATGAGATGGGTCTTGCCACAGCCTGACGGTCCGAAGATAAAGAAGGGATTGAAGGTAGATCGCCCCGGATGGTCAGCGATGGAGAGGCCGACGGTGCGTGGCAACTTGTTGGAGTCGCCTTCGATAAAGTTATCGAAGTTTTTCTTGGGGTCGAGCTGCGGATTGAGATCCTGAGGGACCACGGCGTCAAGCGTCGTCGGCGCTTTGTTGACACGGACTGACGGCTGAGGCCCTTCGATGTCGGCTCCTGGGTCGCTCTCCACGTCCTGCGTCAGCCGATGCTCCTTGTCAGTCACAAGCCGGTATGTCAGCTTCACGTTAGCATTGAAACTCTTGGCCAGTGCCCAACCCATCAGCCGCACATAGTTCTGCTCCAGATACTCGTAGATGTACGGGCTTGGAACCTGCACCAGCAACGTCTTCTCCGCGTCGTTGTACGACTCGAAGACGATGGGCTCGAACCATGTTCGATATGTCTGCTCTGCGACGTTCTGCCTGATGAGACGGAGGCAGTTGTCCCATAGCGCCTTATGACTCTGTTGCATCGCGGGCGTTTGGATTGGTTAATGAATATTTATGACTGGCAGGAGTTGTTGTATAGCTCTGCTAATGTTTGCGTCTGCAAAGGTCGGAATTTTTTTTTAATCCTGCAAATCCGCTCAAAACAAAGGTCGTGTGTACAAAAGACGTAACCCATTAACTTTTCGCCGCTTATGTTGTTTCACGCTTTTTCTACAACGGCCCCTCTTGTCAAATCCAAAAACTCTATTTTTCAGAGATTTACGAATTGTGGAATCGCGATTTCAGAAGATTTACTATTTAGACAAAATAAAATTAGCGCTCTTTGTACTACTTTTCCTTGCGGCCGAATACCGATACGTTGATGTAGCGTTTCGGATGCAGTTTTATGTCGTTGAGCAGCGAGTCGGCACTCGCGACGGTGGCCTGCAGCGAACGATAGAGCGTGGGGTCGCGCATCATCAAGCCCATGGTGCCTTCCTGACTGTTCAGCGCGGCTGTGGTCTGCTGCAGATTTCCGATTGTGACGTCGACCTTCTTCATGGTCTGTTCGAGGTCGAGGTCATTGAGTTGGCGCGTCAGTCCCTCGGTGTTGGCCAGCACGCCGTCAGCCCGCTGCATGATCTGTGGCATTTGGTGGTTCAGCTGCGCGGAGAGCTGGTTCAGCTGCTGAGTGGTCTGGGTGAGGCCGGCCGTGACATTCTCAACATTATGTAAAGAGCTGGCAATGGCCGGATCGGCCAGCAACGCATTGAGCGAAGCCAGGATAGAGTCAAGTTTTGGAAGCATCTGCTCCACCTGAGGCACCATCTCGGCGGCCTTGCTCATGAGTCCTTTCTGAGCTCCGCCCTCAATCGTGTCGCCAACAGCCAACAAATCCTGCAGATTTTCACCAAGCCTGAGCTGCAACTGCACATTGCCGAGCAGGTCGCTGGTAATCTCCACATGGGTGCCACGCGGCAGCCGAAGTTTCTTGTCGAGCCCCAGCACGGCCACAATCCGGTCAGGATGGTCGTAGTCAAACTGAATGTCCTCGACGACCCCCACCCGCAAGCCATTAGCATAGACAGGGCTCGAAGCCGTGACTCCGCTGATATCGGCGAATCGGGCATAGTAATTGTTGTCAGAAGAAAACATGGTGAGCCCCTTCAGATAGTTCATTCCGAAGAATAGTATGACGATGGCCACCAAGGCCACCAAGGCTATTTTGACCTCATTAGTAAAGAATTTCATTGTTTATTGCTTGTTTCGTTTTTGCTTAAACTCTTGCAGGGCGGCCTGCGTGTCAACTTTTTCGCCGTTCTTGAAAGCGATAATAAATGCCTGTGGGAACTTCTCAACCACCTCTTTACGCAGCCGATAGATTGCATTGTAATCGGTGGAGGCCCCGACTGTGTACTTCCAGATGCCACGCTCCTTGTAGGAGTCGACGTCAGTGAGGCCTTTGAAACGACTGTCACCAGCTTTCAGCTGGCGGTCGCTGGTCATAATCTGAACCTTGAACACCGGTGCATCATCACTGGCGGCTGTCGTGGCTGGCTGCATGAGCGGAGCGACGGCAGGTGCTGCTGTCTGTTCAGTCTGAGCCGTCTCTGTCGCTAGTTGCTCCGTGGTTTCTTGGGGCTCTGGCTGGGGTTTCTTTTCCGGCTGGGCAGGCTGTTGTGACTGCACAGCCGAGACACCTGCCCAACCGCGTGCCTTCTTGTACTCCACGAAAGCGTTGTACATACCACGCGCATACTTATCTGTCGCGTCGCGTGAATTCATAAACGATTCCTCATCCTTGGTAGAAATGAAGCCCAACTCCAGCAGACAGGCCGGCATTGACGTCAGCCTGAGCACAGCCAAGTTGTCCTGATGGGCTCCCAGGTTCTTGCGGCCGGTTGCCTGACATACATGACGCTGCATCAACTTGGCCAGCTCGACGCTGCGCTCCATGTTATCATCCTGAATAAACTCAAACATGATGTCGCTCTCGGGGGAATTCGGGTCGTACCCCTGATAACGCTGCTGATAATTATCTTCAAGCAAGATGACTGCATTCTCACGCTTTGCCACCTCAAGATTCTCGACAAAGCCTTTGCTGGAACCACTGACGCGACCACGGCCAAGCGTATAAGTCTGGAACCCTCGGGCCACGTGTCCTCGCGGCAGTGAATTGATGTGAACTGAAATAAAAAGGTCAGCCTTCTGCTTGTTGGCAATCTCTGCCCGCTGCCATAGTTCCAGGAAGCGGTCAGTCTTGCGGGTATAGACCACGGTGACGTCTGGACAGTTGCGCTCCACCATCTCACCGAAAGCGATGGCATATTTTAAGGTTAAGGTCTTTTCCTTCGTCACAGCTCCCACAGCTCCGGCATCCTTGCCGCCGTGACCTGCATCGATGACGAGTACAAACTTGCGTTTCTGGGCAGCACCCGCAGTGAGGCCCGCCAACATTATTATAAATAGGGTAATATAGAATCGTCTCAGCATAAGAATCGAATTATCACGTGCAAAATTACACATTATTAACGACATTCTGCCCTAATGCTCTTGAGTTTTATCATTTATTAAGTGTAGCTCGACGCCTGCCCCGTTGCAATCAGCCCCCATGGGCGGATTAAGCTTGGTGATGCTCAAACTGACAGAATCGACCTGCGGCCAGCGGTCAATGACGGCGCGAGCGATGCGGCCGGCAACGTGCTCGAGCAGGTTCGAGGGGACGGCCATCTCGCTCTTCACGAGGTCGCAGAGGTCGGCATAGCTCAACGTGTCGGTCACATCGTCGGAGACCATAGCTCTGGATATATCATAATCCACACTTATAGTTACCTCAAATTCACCGCCGACAAGTCGTTCCTGCGGCATTACGCCATGAAAGGCATAAAGCCGTAGTCCCGCAATGTAGATTCTGCTATTCATCGCCATTCGGAGTCTGGTCGTCATTATCGTTCTGACCGGGCAAGTATTTCTTCAGAGCCCGCTCGACACCATTCTTCCATGTATTGATGCTCTCGTCATGGAGCTGGAGCGAGGCGACAAGCTTGATGACATTCTCAATGGGCATGCGATAGCGCAGCACACCGGAAATGAGCTTGGCATAGTTCCAATATTCCGGATTGAAGCGTTCTGAGAGACCCTCGACGGTGATTTTATAGCCCCGGGTGTTCTCAAACTGGAAGTCATAACGCTTTGTGCCGTCGCTGTTCGCCTGTTTGACGATGCGTCCCTTTGAGACAGACTTTGGAATCATGATACCTTCGTCGTCATCCTGCAAACCGGTAAAAATTTCATAGGGATAGCCGTCAAGCAAACCTACCAGTGCCACCCATTTCTCCTTATTGTTTTGGAAACGCACCACATCGCACTCCAAAACCTGTGGACGCACCTCAGTGACTTGAGGGACCACCCCATTCAGTGTGCGCCCTGCTGGCATCAGTCCACGTAGCTCATCCATCAGGCGCAAAATCTGATCCAGCCCTACCCCATCAGGATAGTTCCGCTCTTGCTCGGCCAGTAGACCGGCCACCTGTTGTTCGCCTCCACAAGCAGCTATGAGAGCCTGAAAAGTTGCCTCCAATGTGTTAGCACTTTGTTGTTCCATACATCTTTACAATTTGTTTTGTGGTGCAAAGATACTGAAAAACAGGTAATTTACAAAAAAAATAAGCATAAAATGAATATGTTCGCATTTTTTTTTGTAACTTTGCAGCATAATTTATAAAACTAACCAACAAGAATGAAGAAAATTCTTTCTGCATTGACGTTACTCACGATGGCTATTGGAGCGATGGCCGTCCCAGCAAAAAAAGGAATATGGAACACCATAAAGCTAGTTGACGGAACCGAAGTAAAAGCCCAGCTGACGGGCGATGAGCATCTGCACTACTGGATGGCTGAAGACGGTACGAAATACGTAGCCTCCGGTGATGTCTATGCCCTGGCCGACATGGAACAGCTGACAGCTAAAGCCATGAGCCGCCGGGCCAAGGTAGGGACTGCTCAATCGCGCCAGATGAGGAAAGTCACGATGGGAGAACGAACCCATTATACCGGCAAGAAAAAAGGTCTGGTCATCCTCGTGGAATTCAGTGGCACGAGTTTCAAATCAGGAAATAACCTGGAAAAGTACAAGCGTATCATGAACGAGGAAGGCTATAGTGAAGGCAATTTCCGGGGTTCTGTCAGCGACTACTTCAAAGCGCAGAGCAACGGTGACTTCGAACTCGAGTTCGACGTCGTTGGCCCCTATAAACTAAAAAAGACTCAGAGCTATTACGGGCAGAACGACTCTTCTGGCGACGACATGCACGCCGATAAAATGATTGTTGAAGCCGTCAACGCTGCCGACAGCGAAGTGAACTTCAAGGACTACGATTGGGACAACGACGGTGCTGTCGATCAGGTTTTCGTGCTCTATGCCGGCAAAGGCGAGGCTGACGGCGGTGCCACCACCACTATCTGGCCACACATGTACCAGCTCAGCGAGACTGGCGAGGAACTCACGCTCGACGGCGTGCTCATCGACACCTATGCCTGCTCCAACGAGCTCGACTACTCCAACAGCATCGAGGGCATCGGATGTTTCTGCCATGAGTTCTCGCACTGTCTGGGCTATCCTGACCTCTACGACGTTGTTGCCGACACCAACTTCGGAATGGGCGAATGGGACTTGATGTGCGCTGGCAGCTACAACGGCAACACCTTCTGTCCCGCCGGCTATTCGGCTTACGAGAAATGGATGGCTGGATGGCTCGAACCCATTGAACTGGACAGCGAAAACGTTGAGGTGAAGAACCTGAAACCTATGAGCGAACAAGGCGACGCCTATGTCATTTACAACAAAGCCCATACCGACGAGTATCTCCTCATCGAGAACCGCCAGAAGACACAGTGGGACACCTCACTGCCCGGTCGCGGACTGATGATTACCCGCGTCGACTTCGACAAAGACATCTGGGAGTTCAACGTGCCGAACAGCATCATCACGTCCTCATCGACCTATGCCAGAAACTATGGTTTTCCCGTCAACGACCACCAGCGTCTGACTATTTTCCATGCTGACAACACTGCCTCGACGTATAATCAGACGACCGACCTTTTCCCCTACAGCAGGCGCGATTCGCTGACAAACTCGTCGACACCGAGAGGTGTCTTTTACAACAACAATGTTGACGGCACCAAGAATATCAACAAAGGAATTCTGGGCATTACACAGAACAGCGACCTCACGATGAACTTCCGCTTTCGTGCCACTGCCACCGAGCAGGAAGAGCAAGAGACACCCACCGACGGTGTGCTCTTCTATGAGTCGTTCAACGAATCTGCCGGCAAGGGCGGCAACGACGGTACATGGAACGCAACGATTGCCAGCAGCACACTATCCACTGACAACGACGGCTGGGAATACCTGAAAGGCTATGGCGGCTACCAGTGCGCCCGCTTCGGCAATTCCAGCACACTTGGAATAGCCACCACACCAACCATCAAATTGGGCGACGGAATAGCCACGCTGACCTTCAACGCCACTTCATGGAATACAGACGGCACGACGCTCGAGCTCGAAGTGAGCGGCGACGCAGTCATTTCCCCATCGACCGTCCAAATGAAGTCCTTCGAATGGAAAAGCTACACCTGTACTATCAGGGGAACCGGTTCTACCAAAATAACCTTCACGCCCATCAAACGATTCATGCTCGACGAAGTGAAGCTGGTCAACTATGACGGACCTGTCACTGGCATCAGCGACGTGCAGTTGCCTACTTCTGGCAGTCAGCACTACTACGACCTGCAGGGCCGTCTTGTTGAACACCCCACGAAGGGCATCTACATTCTGAACGGAAAGAAAACCATTATCAAATGAAGAACCTACTGACACGGCGCTCCATTCGCAAGTACAGTGAGCGCCCCGTCGAAGAACAGCTGCTGGGCCGTCTCCTCACCGAGGCGGCCCGTACGCAAACTATGGGCAACCTGCAACTCTACAGTGTCGTTGTCACTCGCACTCAGGAGATGAAGCAGCGGCTGGCTCCTGTCCATTTCTCACAACCGATGATTACCGAGGCTCCAGTAGTGCTGACCGTCTGTGCCGATTTCAACCGCACTTCGCAATGGGCACACTGTCGCAACGCCGAACCTGGCTACGACAACATGCTGTCGTTCCTCAATGCAGCCATCGACGCCCTGCTCTACACGCAGACGCTCTGCTGTCTCATGGATGAGGAGGGGCTTGGCTACTGCTTTCTTGGCACCACCGTCTATCAACCCCAGCAAATCATCGACATTCTGCATCTGCCCCGTCTGGTGATGCCTGTGGCCACTATCACGGTTGGCTGGCCAGCCGAGGAGCCCCCGCAAAGCGACCGTCTGCCACTTGAGAGTTTCGTTCACAACGAAACATACCGTGACTATACACCGCAGGACATTGATCGTTTCTATGCTTACAAGGAATCGCTCGAGGAAAACCGTCACTTCTGTGAAATCAACCACAAAGAGACGCTCGCACAGATATTCACCGATATCCGCTACACGAAGAAAGACAACGAAGCCATGTCTGAGACATTGCTTGAAACACTTCACCGACAGGGATTCTTAGACTAACCCCCAACCCCTCTTCCCCTTACCATGCACAAAAAACTAATCTGCCTGACTATATTGGCTCTATACCTCTGCCTTCGGATGGTGGCTCAGGTGTCCTTCGGAAAAGCTGAAAAACTGAACGATGACTGGCGTTTCCTGCGGGTCGACTCTGCCTGGAGAATCGTTGAGACTCCCGAGATGAAGGCTCCTGATTATGACGACTCGCAGTGGCGACGCCTCAATCTGCCCCACGACTGGTCAGTTGAATTGCCTATGTCGCCCGACAAAGGTTCATGTCAGGGCTATCTGCCTGGCGGCATCGGATGGTACAGAAAAGTTCTTCCTGTGACTTCAGATAGAGCCGGGAACAGAATGTTCCTCTATTTTGAAGGCGTCTACAACCACTCTGAAGTTTATCTCAACGGTCATCTGCTGGGCAAGCGCCCAAGCGGTTTTTCCTCATTCCTTTACGATCTCACGCCTTGGCTGCGCGGCGACGGTCGCGACGTGCTGGCCGTTCGTGTAGACCACAGCGAGGAGGCCGACGCCCGCTGGTACACTGGCTCCGGCATCAACCGCGACGTCTGGTTCATCCGGGCTCCCGAGGTTCATCTGGCCCAATGGGGCACGGCCTACCGGCTGATCAGTATCAGCAAAAGCAAAGCCATTGTTGAGGTTGACGTCGAGACGACTGACGACCGCAACGTCAAGTCGCCGCTATCCTTGATGGCTGTCGTGGAGCTACACGATGCAGTCGGCAAGGTCGTGGCTACGGCCAGCACGCCCATCGGACCGCAGGAGAAAAAAACTGTTCGCATGACCGTCAAGAGTCCGCAACGCTGGACGCTCGAACACCCTTATCTGTACACGTTGACTACCCACCTGTCGAATGGCGACGGCTCAGAAGTCCGTGCCGGCCTTCGCACGCTCGACTTCTCAGCCGACAAAGGCTTTGCCCTCAATGGTCAGTGGATGAAGGTGAAGGGCGTCTGCGTGCACGACGATGCGGGCTGCCTCGGCACGTCCGCGCCCCGCGAGGTATGGCGACAGCGTCTGCTGGAACTCAAGCGTCTGGGCACCAATGCCATCCGCATGAGCCACAACCCACACGCCCCGATGGTCTACGACCTCTGCGACGAACTGGGACTGCTCGTCATGGACGAAGCCTCCGACGAGTGGGAATTTCCGAAGCGCAAATGGCTGAAGGGCTGGAACCAAGGACGCCCCGGCTACGAGGGCACCTACAGCTATTTCGAGGAATGGATTGAACGCGACGTGGCCGACATGGTGCGGCGAGACCGCTGCCATCCCTCCGTCTTCATGTGGAGCATCGGCAATGAGGTGGATTATCCCAACGACCCATATTCCCATCAGGTGCTCGACGGCGACGGCACGGGCTTCACGCAGCCCATGTACGGCGGCTACAAGCCTGAGCAACCCAATGCCGAGCGCATCGGCCGCATCGCACAGAGACTGGCAGGGGTGGTGCGCTCCATCGACACGAGCCGCCCCGTGACAGGAGCCTTGGCCGGCGTGGTCATGTCGAACGAGACAGCCTATCCCGGCGCCATCGACGTAGTGGGCTATAATTACACGGAAAGCCGCTATGGCGAGGATCATCAGCGCTATCCCAGCCGCATCATCTACGGATCGGAAAACCGCCACGACCTGCCGGCCTGGCTGGGCGTCCGCGACAACGACTTTATTTTCGGCCAGTTTCTCTGGACGGGCATCGACTATCTGGGCGAGAGCGGCATCTGGCCCGCCCGCGGTTCCTCAGCCGGTCTGCTCGACCTGAAGGGCGAACCGAAACCCATTGCCCACTATCGCGCCATGCTCTGGAGCGAAGCACCTGTCTGCTACATCGGTGCCTACCCCACCCGCCAACCCTTCCGTCGTGGACGTCAGGGCCGACAACAGGAGAGGGTGTCACCTTATGCACCGGCTGTCTGGAACTATGAGGAGGGACAGCGCATCCGAGTGGTCTGCTATACGAATGCCCCCGACGCGGCACTCTATCTCAACGGCCAGCGCATCGAGCAGCCGGCACGCCTGGATTCGGCCACCAGCATCCGCTACTGGGACATCGACTATCAACCCGGCACGTTGCGGGCAGAAGCATTGGATAACGGCAACGTCACAGCCACCAACGAACTGAAGACCTGCGGACAACCCCACAGTCTGCGCCTCAGCACGACGAAGCAGGCGGGCGACCGCGTGGCCATCGTCACCGTGGAAGCTGTCGATGCCGATGGTACGCCCGTCCCATTGGCTGACAACGACGTAGCGCTCCGAATCGACGGCCCCGCACGCCTGCTCGGCATGGAGAACGGCGACATCAGCGGTCCGACGCCCGTGCGTCGCGCTCCCGACTATCGTCCCGTCGCCCATCTGCACCTCCATGGCGGACGACTCGTGGCCTACGTTGAATTGGCTGAACCGTCGTTGCGCGTCAGCATCACTGCCACCTCACAATTCCTGCAGTCAGGAACCGTAAATTTGTAAACATTATTCGCATTATCTGACTCGTTTTCATGACCATCTGTATTTCAATAGGTTGTAAAACGACA
>FLNY01002490.1_pt1 | contig 10812 bp, 10 predicted proteins | sample 1140381 | NCBI WGS metagenome assembly FLNY01 (sample SAMEA3878172, study PRJEB12797) | bioreactor metagenome | biome: Moose rumen | place: Sweden | collected 2011-10
TGTGGAAAAGGCTTTGGCAGAGAGGGCCGAGCAGTGCCGATGGAGCCTGATTCCCTATCTGGATTCCTGCCATCCCTTTTCGCGCAAAATCGAACTGAGAAAAGCATCGGCCCGCTTGAGAAGAAACCTTAAATCTATTGACAGTTTTGTCACTCAGAACACTGTGATACCGTATGATGTCCTTCGGAAATACTATCAAGGCCTTTCTTCCGATGAAGCGGAGCAACTGACAGATTATCTGATTTCCAGTTATTTCCCGATTGACAAGGAGAAGGTCCTCTCCTATTTCGGCGGACAATATGAAACCTTTATCCTGGCCCTTCACTCTGCAAGCGGAAACGATTTTGACATCAAGGAAGACTACTCCTTATCCACCCATAAGCCTTTCCTGCAACTGTGCCGACTCTGCAAAAAATCCAGCTTCAGGAACAACATAAAAACCATCCAGACAGTATCGGCCGATAAGAAAAGACAGCTTGCCGAAACGCTTTACAAGCTTTCCAATGCCTCCAAAAAGGAAATCGGCAGGTTTTTGGATTTCGATGAGTGGAGGACAATCGCCTGATAATCAGCATTTTAAGTAGTAGTCCTGTGCACGTTTTCATGCACGGGAACACCCCTTAAGTTATTGTAAGACAGAGAGATAGCCTCCACGGGTAGCGAGGGCGAGGGTGTCTGGTTTGCCTACATCCAGGAGACGCAGGGAGGCGGGGACGGCGGCGTAGATGGGGTAACGGGCGCAGGCCTGCAGGTAGAAGTCCATGATGGGGAAACGGCCCCGGAAGCCCAGCGCCTCGAAGGCCTGGAAAATGCCGGGGGACAGGTAGTGGATGCCGGAAAAGGCCAGGCGGCGGCAGGCCGAGAGGTCCAGCTGCGGATAGGGGCTGCGGACCTCCCCGGTGGCCACGTTGGTCCAGCCGGCCAGGCGGCCGTCTTCCCGGAAAAGCAGGTAACGGGACGTCTCCCGCTGGCTGACCAGCAGGGTGGCGAGGGCATCCGGCCGGCACTGTTCCCGGAACCAGGCCAGATCCAGGTTGGAGAGGATATCCACATTGTGCACCAGGAACGGACCGCCTTCCAGCAGGGGCCGGGCGTGCACAATGCCGCCGCCGGTTTCCAGCAGGAGGTCCCGTTCGTCGGAAACGGCAATCGGCACCCCGAAGTCGTGCTCCTGCAGGTAGCCGATAATCTGGTCCGGAAAGTGGTGCACGTTCACCACCAGCGAATCATAGCCGGCCGACACCAGCTTGCGGATTACGTGTGCAAGCAGCGGTTCCCCGCCCACCGGCACCAGGGCCTTGGGCAGCGTATCCGTAATGGGCTTCAGGCGGGTGCCCAGGCCCGCGGCAAAAATAAGGGCTTTCATAGGTACTGTTCCACGCCCCTTTCCCGGTGGATAAGGTGCACTTTTACGCCGAAGGACTGCTGCAGGTGCCTGGCCAGCCGCCGGGCGCAATAGACAGAACGGTGCTGCCCGCCGGTGCAGCCGAAACTTACCTGCAGGTGCGTGAAGCCCCGTTCCAGGAAACGCCGCACATGGTGGTCTACCAGGGCATAGACCCCGTCCAGGAAGCGCAGGATTTCGCCGTCCTTTTCCAGGAAATCGATTACCTCCGGATCTTCTCCGGTGAGGTGGGCGTACTGCGGGTACTTTCCGGGATTGTGCGTACCCCGGCAGTCGAAGACATAGCCGCCCCCGTTGCCGCTCCTGTCTTCCGGGATGCCCTTCTTAAACGAAAAGCTATAGACCGTGACGGTGAGGGAGGCGGGGGTGCCCACAGGTTCGGGGGCCTGTGCCTCCCCAGCCCCTTCCGGCGCCGTGTGCTTGTCCAGCACTTCCGACAGGTACGGATACTGCGGGAAGGGAAGCAGTTCCCTCAGGTTCCCAAGGGCGAAGGGGATGCTGTCGGCAAAGTAGGGCTTCTTCTCCCAAAGGCCCCGGAAACCGTAGCAGCCCAGCACCTGCAGCTGGCGGAACAGGACGAACAGGCGCAGACGCTCCCGGAAATGCGCCCGGTCCACGGGCCCGTAGGCCTGGAGGGCGTCCAGGTAGGCGCCCACCAGCTTTTCCCGGAGCGGGGCCGGATAGGCGGCCTTGGCCTGCCACACGAAGGAGGCCACGTCGTACTGGAGAGGGCCGCGCCGGCCGCCCTGGAAGTCGATGAACCAGGGTTCCCCATCCAAGACCATCACGTTCCGGGCATTGAAGTCCCGGTACAGGAAGGTGTCCGAGGGCTCCTGGAGCAGGTGGGCCTTCATCCGGTCGAAATCTTCCTGCAGATACAGCTCGTTGAACTGGACGCCGACAAGCTTCAGATAATTGTATTTAAAGTAGTTGAGGTCGAAGTCCACCATGCGGCCGTCGAAGGAGGGCTGGGGATAGCACACACTCCAGTCCAGCCCCTGCGCCCCTTCCACCTGGATCTGGGGCAGGGCCGAGACGGCGGCGCACAGCAGGTCTTCCCGGAAGTTCCCGCCGGAGACGGCCACGTCGAAGAGGCTGTCCCCGCCCAGGTCCTGCTGCAAATAGCAGAGGCCTTCCTGGGCGAACACCTCCGGCACCCGGATTCCCTTGGCGGCAAAATGCCGGTCCAGCGTAAGGAAAGCCCGGTTCTCGTCGGCATCCGTCCCCTCTACCCCTATCACGGAAAAAGACGTCCCCCACAGGCGGAAATACCGCCGGTTACTGGCCGAACCGCAGAGCGGGAGCACCCGGACCGGGGCGCTTCCAAAGCGTTTTTCGAACAAAGATTCCAGTTGCGTCATGGCTTGTGTGGCGGGTCCTTGCACCCTTTCGCCACAAATTTACAAAAAAGTATGTATCTTTGTAAAATTTTATGCACCATGTGGCAACGGATTCAAACCCTATACCTGCTCATTTCCGCGGCGCTGTCCATAGCCCTGCTGGCCGGAACGGCCTACACGGCCGCCAGCCCGGAGGGCATGGCCAAAGTGACCTACCTGCAACTGCAGCGCCCCTATTTTGCCATCCTGCTGGGCGTCCTGGCCAGCATGGTGGCGCTGGCGCTCATCGTGTATAAGAACCGGATCCTGCAAATGCGCCTGGCCGTCCTGAGCGCCCTGGTGGCCCTGGGCATGCAAGGCTGGCTGGCCTGGATGTACTTCAGCTTCCAGGGGGCGGTGTTCAAGTGGACGGCCATCTTTCCCCTTGTCATCTGCATCTCCAACCTGCTGGCGGCCCGCGGCTGCTTCCAGGACCAGCTGATGGTGGAAAGCGCCTACCGGGTGCGTGAAAGAAGAAGAAAACGCAACAAGAAGTCATGATCCGAAGCGTCCTCTGCCCCATACTGGGCATAAAAAAGCCCATCTTCCAAGGCGGAATGGCCTGGATTGCCGATGCGTCCCTCTCGGCCGCGGTCTCCGAAGCCGGAGGCCTGGGCATCCTGTCGGCCATCTGCGGCGGGGCGGAAGCCCTTCGGGCAGAAATCCGGAAGGCCCGGGAACTTACCCGGAAGCCCTTCGGCGTCAACATCATGCTGGCCGCACCGGACGCGGCGGAATCGGCCCGGGTGGTGGTGGAAGAAGGCGTGGGAATTGTAACCACGGGCGCCGGCTCCCCCGCCCCGTACATGGAAGCCTGGAAGGCCGCCGGCATCCGGGTAATCCCCGTGGTGGCGTCCGTCGCATATGCCCGCAAAATGGAGCAGCTGGGCGCCACGGCCGTCATTGCCGAGGGAGCCGAGTCGGGCGGACACATCGGGGAAACGCACACCCTGCCCCTGGTGCCGCAGGTGGTGGATGCGGTGAACATCCCCGTCATCGCCGCGGGGGGCATTGCCGACGGCCGGGGTGCCGCCGCCGCCTTCATGCTGGGCGCAGCGGGCGTCCAGGTGGGCACACGCTTCCTCACGGCCCACGAGTGCCGGGTGCATCCCGTCTATAAAGAGCGCCTTCTGAAGGCCTCCGACATAGGGACCATGGTCACCGGCAAAAGGCTGGGAGACGCCGTCCGCTGCCTCAAGACCCCTTTCGCCAAGCAGTTCGCCCGGCTGGAGGCCAACCCGGCGGCTTCGGACCAGGAAATCCGCGCTTTCGGCACGGGCTCCCTCCGGAAGGCGGTCTTCCAAGGAGACCTGTCCGGCGGCAGCTTCCTCTCCGGGGAAGCGGCGGGCCTGCTCACACGCTGCCAGAGCGCAGCAGACATTGTAGAAGACATCATGGGCGGGGCCGAAAGGCTGCTCTCCCAGGCAAACGAATTAGTAGAAAAGTAAAGATATGGAGACCAAACGCGTAGTAATCACCGGCATGGGTGTCATCTCATCCGTCGGCCACGATGTGGACACCTTCTGGAAGAACCTGGTCAACGGCGTCTGCGGAATAGACTATGTAGAGCAGTTCAAGGACATGCCCGTCACCTTCGCCGGCAAGGTGAAAGGCTTCAATGCCGAAGACTACGGCATGGATAAGCCTTTCATCCGCAAGCAGGACAATTTCACCCTGTATGCCATGGCTTCGGCCTGGCAGGCCATGCAGCAGTCCGGTCTGGTGGCCGAGGGAGAAGGCGCCAACATAGACCCCTTCCGCCTGGGCGTGTACGTGGGTTCCGGCATCGGCGGCTTCGAGGTGCAGTACCGCGAAACCCAGAAGATGATTGAAGACCCCTCCGGGAAGTGGATTTCCCCCCTGTTCATCGCCACCATGATCTCCAACATAGCGGCCGGGCACATTGCCATCAAGCACCACGCCAAGGGCCCCTGCCTGGATATCGTGACGGCCTGCGCCACCTCTTCCCACTGCATCGGCGAGGCCTTCCGCGCCATCCGCCACGGCTATGCCGACGCCATCATCGCCGGCGGCAGCGAGCACGTCTCCATCCCGCTGGGCATCGCCGGCTTCTACAACGCCAAGGCCCTCACCCGCGCCACGGACCCCAAATACGCCTCCCTGCCCTTCAACGCCAACCGCCAGGGCTTCGTGATGGGGGACGGTTCCGCCATCCTGGTCCTGGAATCCCTGGACCACGCCCTGGAGCGCGGCGCCACCATCTACGGGGAAATGGTGGGATACGGCAACACCTGCGACGCCTACCACGCCACGGCGCCCCGTCCGGACGGCAGCACCCAGGCCCAGTCCATCAAGGACGCGCTGGGAGAAGCGGGGTTCGACCCGTCCAAGGACAACCTCTACATCAACGCCCACGGAACGGGCACCCGCCTGAACGACATTGCCGAAACCATCGCCTGCAAGGTGGCCCTGGGAGACTACGCCTACAAGGCCCACATCTCTTCCACCAAGTCCATGACCGGCCACATGTTCGGCGCCGCCGGTGCGGCCGAAGCGGTGGCCACGGTGCTGGCCCTGCGGGACGGTATCTGCCCGCCCACCATCAACCTGGATACGCCGGACCCGGAGTGCGACCTGGACTACACCCCCAACAACGCCGTCAGGACCGGCCTCACCCTGGGGCTTTCCAATTCCTTCGGCTTCGGCGGACACAACGCCTGCGTGGCCTTCAGGCCGTACAAAGGATGACGCGGGAAGAAATCCAGACCATCCTCCCCCACCGGGACCCCATGCTGCTGGTAGATAGCCTGGAGCTGGGGGCCGACGGCTTCGGGCACGCCACGTACCGCGTCCCGGAGAATCCCTTCTACTGCCGGGGGCACTTCCCAGGCCGGCCGCTGGTGCCCGGGGTCATCCTGTGCGAAATGATGGCCCAGGCCTGCTGCATCCTGTTTCCGGAAGTGTTCCAGGACCATTTGGTGGTGTACCGGGGACTGGACCAGGTGAAATTCCGCGCCGAAGTCCATCCCGGAGACCTGTGCGAAACCACCTGCCGCATCCTGGAGAGAAAGGGCGGCATCTTTCTGTGCGACGCCACCCTTTCCGTATCTTCCAAACGCTGCGCCCAGGCCCGCATTACCGTGGCCCTGGTGCCCAAATAGCCCTATTCGTGCCGGGCGAGGCGGTCCCAGGCCAGCTGTTCCCATTTTGTGCCGGGACGGCCGTAATTGGCATAGGGGTAGATGGAGATGCCGCCGCGGGGCGTAAAGAAGCCGGTGACCTCAATGTACTTGGGATCCATCAGCTTGATGAGGTCCTTCATGATGGTGTTCACGCAGTCCTCGTGGAAGTCTCCGTTGGAGCGGAAACTGAACAGATACAGCTTGAGGGACTTGGATTCCACCATTTTCTTGTCCGGCACATAGCCGATGCGGATTTCGGCAAAGTCCGGCTGGCCCGTGATGGGGCAAAGGGTGGTAAATTCCGGGCAGTTGAAACGGACCCAGTAGTCGTTGCCTTGGTGCTGGTTCTCAAAGGTTTCCAGTACCTCTGGGGCGTACTTCTGGCTGTATTCGGTGTTGCGTCCCAGCGCCTTGAGTTCTTGGGGATTGCGTGCCATATTATGCCTCCTCCCCTGCCTCCTTCAGGCGTTCCGCGTTTTCGGCAATTTGCAGCTGGTCTATGCACTCCTGGATGTCCCCGTCCATGAACACGGGCAGGTTGTACATGCTCCAGCCGATGCGGTGGTCCGTCACACGGCCCTGAGGGTAATTGTACGTGCGTATCTTGGCGCTGCGGTCTCCGGTAGAGACCATGGTCTTGCGCTTGGCGGCAATGCCGTCCAGGTACTTCTGGTGCTCCCGGTTGTACAGGCGCGTCCGGAGCTCTTCCATGGCCCGGTCCAGGTTCTTCAGCTGCGAGCGCTCTTCCTGGCACTGCACCACAATCCCGGACGGGATGTGGGTGAGGCGCACGGCGCTGTAGGTGGTGTTCACCCCCTGTCCGCCGGGGCCCGATGCGCAGAAAAGGTCCTTGCGGATGTCTTCCGGCTTGAGCTCGATGTCAAATTCCCCGGCTTCCGGGAAAACCGCCACGGAGGCGGCCGATGTCTGGATGCGGCCCTGGGTTTCCGTCTGGGGAACGCGCTGCACGCGGTGCACGCCGGATTCGTATTTCATTATGCCGTAAACGCCATCCTGCGTGCTAGAGAGCTTGAAAACTATCTGCTTGTAGCCGCCGGAAGTGCCGGGGGCCTGGTCTGTCACTTCCAGCTTCCAGCCGCGTCTTTCGGCAAAGTGCTGGTACATCCGGAACAGGTCTCCCGCGAAGATGGCCGCCTCGTCGCCGCCGGTGCCGCCGCGGATTTCCACCATGGCGTTCTTGCTGTCGTCCGGATCGGCCGGGATGAGCAGGAGCTTGATGTTCTGCTCCATCTCCGGAAGCCGCGGCTCTATTTCCGCCACCTCTTCCCGGGCCATTTCCCTGAGGTCCTCGTCCTTCTCGTTCATGAGGATGTCCTTGGCCTGCGAGAGTTCCTCTACCAGGCGCTTGTACTCCAGGCCGGCGGCAATGATGGGCTGCAGCTCCTTGTAGTCCTTGTTTAGCTGGACAAACTTCTTCATGTCTGCAATGACCTCCGGACTGGCCAGCTGCTGCTCCAGCTTGTTGTATTTGTCCTGAAGGCTGAGCACCTTCTCCAACAACGAATTCTCTGCCATAATAATATCGTTTCAAGCTGCAAAGATAGTGATTTTCTGCGGTTTTTTACGTAAATTTGTCCAATATGAAAAACGTTTTCCTGTCCCTTACCGCGGCGCTCCTCTGCTGGACGGCAGCCGCACAGACCAGCAGCCTGAACGAAGGCTGGAAGTTCTCACTCGGCAACGCCGCTTCCCCGGAAAAAGACTTCGGGGCCGGCACGGAGTATTTCAACTACCTCACCAAGGCCCATTCCATCCACAACGCGGGCCCCTACTGGGAAGGCTTTGACGACAGCGCCTGGGCCGATGTCACGCTCCCGCACGACTGGGTGGCGGGCCTGCCCTTCGCCCCGGAGGCCAGCCATTCGCACGGCTACAAGACCGTGGGCTGGAAATACCCGGAAAACAGCGTGGGCTGGTACCGGCGCAAGCTTTCCATCGGCCCGGAAAAGGCTGGGCGGCATTTTACGCTGCGCTTCGACGGCATTTTCCGCAGCGCCGATGTCTGGTTCAACGGCATCTGGATGGGCCGGGAGCCCAGCGGCTATGCCGTCCAAAGCTACGACATCACGCCCTACATAGACTTCCAGGGGGAAAACGTCATCTGCGTCCGGGCCGATGCCACCCTGGAGGAAGGCTGGTTCTACGAGGGCGCCGGCATCTACCGGAACGTATGGCTGGAAGAGACGGGGCCGGTGCATCCCACCCCCAGCGGCCTCTGGACGGCCTGGACCGGCAGCGCGCTGGAGGTCTATGCGGAATGGGAGAACGCCGGCACGGAAACCCGGCAGGAAGACCTGCTGTACCGCCTGCTGGACAGAGCGGGGAACTGCGTCTGGGAGCAGCGGGACGCCCTCTGCCTCCAGGGGCAGGAGCGAAGCCCCCTTTCCTGCATGCAGGCCCCGCTGGAGCAGCCGCACCTCTGGAGCCCGGAAGATCCGTACCTCTATACCCTGGAAGCCAGGGCCGGGGCAGACGTTTACCGCACCCCGGTGGGGCTCCGGACCGCCCGGTTCTCGGCCGAAGAGGGCTTCCTGCTAAACGGCCGCAAGCTGGTGCTGCAGGGGGTGAACCTGCACCAGGATCACGCGGGCGTGGGGGCTGCCATGACCGACGAGCTCATCGAGTGGCGGGTACGGCAGCTGCAGACCCTGGGCGTGAATGCCATCCGCTGCAGCCACAACCCCGCTTCCCCGGCCCTGCTGGACGTATGCGACCGCCTGGGCGTGCTCATTATCGACGAGAACCGCCTGATGGGCGTGAACGGACACCATCGGCAGGAACTGGAGAACATGGTCCGCTGGGGCCGACAGCATCCCTGCGTGGTGCTCTGGAGCGTCGGCAACGAGGAATGGGGGCTGGAAAACGATGTGCGGGGCATCGGCATCGTACGGCAGATGCAGGAGTTCGTCCACCGGCTGGACCCTTCCCGCCAGACCACCGCGGCCAATGCCGGCGGGGCTACGCTCATAGAGGGGCTCCAGGTGCACGGCTACAACTATATTGTCCAGAACGACGTGGAAAACCGGCACCGGCTCCATCCGGAGTGGATCATCTTCGGTTCGGAGGAAACCACCGGCTGCGGCACCCGCGGCATCTATTGGCCGGAAGAAGGCCGGATGCCCGCCATCAACCGCACAGGCGACTACCGGAATGTGATAGAGCGCGGCTGGCAGTTTTACCACAGCAACCCCTGGGCCGGCGGCGTTTTCTGGTGGACGGGCTTCGACTACCGCGGGGAACCCAATCCCCTGGCCTACCCTGCCGTGGGCAGCGAATTCGGCATCCTGGACTACTGCGGCTTCTGGAAGGACGAGGCCTGGTATCTACAGTCCTGGTGGACGCAGGATCCTGTGCTGCACGTATTTCCGCACTGGAACCTGGCCGGGCACGAAGGGGAGGAAATAGAGCTTTGGGTCTATTCCAACTGCGACCAGGTGCAGCTTAGCGTGAACGGCCGGCGGCTGGAACGCAAGGCCATGCCCCGGGACGGACACCTTTCCTGGAAAGCCGTTTACAAGCCCGGGAAGGTGGTGGCCGAGGGCTACGTGAAGGGCCGGCGCGTACTGCGGGAAGTGGTGGAGACCACAGGGCCGGCCACGCAGCTGCTTTCATCGGCCCAACGGGTGGGGCGCCTGACGGTCTGGACCGTGCGGGTGGCCGATGCAAAGGGCCGCACCGTGCCCGATGCCTGCCTGCCGGTAGATTTGCGCCTGGAAGGCCGCGGCCGCCTGCTGGGTGCCGGCAACGGAGACCCGTCCTACCGCGGGCCGGAACAGCCGGCCGATGGCCGAACCCTGCAACTCCCCAGCTTCAACGGCTACCTGCAGGTGCTGGTGGAAGATCCGGAAGGAGATGCCGCCCTGCTGGTTTCCAGCCCGTCCCTGTTATAGCCGCTTACCCTTCCCCCCCCCCCGGCCTGGCTTGTCCATGGGAATGGGGTGTTTTCATGGACCAACCTAGTTTTCGGCCCGGCTTGTCCACGGGAATGGGGCTTTTTCATGGACCAACTTAGCTGGCGGCTACAAGCCTTGGGCTTTGGCCTGGTCCCAGACGGCATCCATTTGGGCTAGGGTAAGGTCTTCGAAACGGAGGCCTTTCCGCAGGGTGTGCTCTTCCAGGAAAGTGAAGCGGCGGCGGAACTTTTCGCAGCTGCGGTTCAGGGCGGCCTCCGGGTCCACACCGTACAGGCGGGCGGCATTGATGACGGAGAACAGCAGGTCTCCGAACTCGCCTTCTATTTGGACCGGATCGGCCTGGGCGCAGGCGTCGTTCACCTCTTCCACTTCTTCCTGCACCTTGTTCCAGACGTCTTCCTTCTTTTCCCAGTCGAAGCCGCAGCCCCGGGCTTTTTCCTGCATGGCCAGGGCTTTCAGCAGGGCCGGCATGGCCTTGGGGATACCGGACATCACACGCTTGTTGCCGCCTTTTTCCCGGGCTTTCACCAATTCCCAGGTATCGGCAATTTCCTTGGCGCTGGTGGCCTTTCCGGCTTCCGGGCCAAAGACATGGGGGTGGCGGAAGATCATCTTGTCGCATACCTTGCCGATGCTGTCGGCAATGTCGAAGGCGCCTTCTTCCTGCCCCATGCGGGCATAGAAGACCATGTGGTACAGCAGGTCGCCAATTTCCTTGGCCGTGGCCTGGCGGTCTCCCTCCAGGATGGCGTCGCTGAGCTCGTAAACTTCCTCTTCCGTGAGGCGCCGGATGGAGTCGAAGGTCTGTTCGGCGTTCCAGGGGCACTTCTCCCGCAGCTCGTCCATGATGTCCAGCAGCCGCCCGAAGGCCTGTATTTTTTCTTCGCGTGTGTGCATAATATTCATTTCTATTCTGCAAATATACAAAGAATATGGCTATCTTTGCCATT
>FLNY01002371.1_pt1 | contig 10803 bp, 8 predicted proteins | sample 1140381 | NCBI WGS metagenome assembly FLNY01 (sample SAMEA3878172, study PRJEB12797) | bioreactor metagenome | biome: Moose rumen | place: Sweden | collected 2011-10
CCCCATCCCTAAATCCCTTCCCTCGGGGAAGGGACTTTGTCGCCTTTCAGGCTCCGGAAAGAGGTTGTTTCGCACCTGCGAAACTTAAATGATTAACATCCGTAAGTTTTCCGGAACATTCTGCTCCGGTTTTTTTGTATTTGTGGCAAAAAGTGAGTAAATTTGTAGACAACACAAAGCCAATAACCACATTCTTTGCAATATGACAGACAAACAAATGCTTTTGCTCGGCGACGAGGCGGTAGCATTGGGAGCCCTTGACGCCGGACTCAGCGGAGTCTTCGCCTATCCCGGCACCCCCTCCACCGAAATCACTGAATTCATTCAGAGCCGCAAGGGCTACAAGGGCCGCGGGCAGCAGCAGCTCTGCGGCGAACCCCCCGTGCACTGCAACTGGAGCGCCAACGAAAAGACCGCCATGGAAGAGGCCCTCGGCGCCTCCTATGCCGGAAAGAGGGCCCTGGTGTGCATGAAGCACGTGGGCATGAACGTCTGCGCCGACCCGTTCATGGGATCCGCCATGACGGGTGCGAACGGAGGCCTGGTGGTCGCCGCATGCGACGACCCGAGCATGCACTCCTCCCAGAACGAGCAGGACAGCCGCTTCTACGCGAACTTCGCCATGATTCCCTGCATGGAGCCGTGCAGCCAGCAGGAGGCCTACGAGGCCACCATCCACGCCTTCGACCTCAGCGAGCGATTCAACATACCGGTCCTCATGCGCATGGTCACCCGCCTTTCGCACTCGCGCGCGAACGTTACCCCGGGCGAAGCCCGCAGCCAGAACGCCCTCCGTTTCCCCGACGCCGCCCATGAAAAGCAGTGGGTGACGCTCCCGGCCATCGCGAGGAAGCGCTATCCCAGGCTCATCGAGGACAACGCCGCCTTCGAGAAGGCAGCCGAAAGCTCGCCGTTCAACAAATACATCGAAGGCCCCGACAAGAGCCTCGGCATCATCGCCTGCGGCCTGGGCTACAACTACCTCATGGAGAATTTCAAGGACGGCTGCCCGTACACCGTGCTCAAGATAAGCCAGTATCCCTTCCCGAAGAACCTCGCCCTGAGGCTCTCCGGGGAGTGCAGCACCATCCTTGTGATAGAAGAAGGACAGCCCGTGGTCGAAACCATGCTCAGGGGCGTCTTCCCGACCGGTATCGGCATCAGGGGCCGCCTCGACGGCACTCTCCCCCGCACCGGGGAGCTCGACCCCGACTGCGTCAGGGCAGCCCTGGGCCTTGAGCCCCGCAAAGTGAGGGCCGCGTCGGAAATCATCGCCCCGCGTCCCCCGGCACTCTGCCAGGGCTGCGGCCACCGCGACTTCTTCACAGCCCTCAACATGGCCCTCGAAGGCTACGAGGGCGCCCGGGTATACGGCGACATCGGCTGCTACACCCTCGGCTACATGCCTCCCTTCAAGGCCCTTCACACCTGCGTCGAAATGGGCGCTTCCGTTACCATGGCCGTGGGCGCCGCCCTCATGGGAGGATACCCTATGGTGGGAGTCATCGGCGACAGCACCTTCACCCACAGCGGCATGACGGGAGTGCTGGACGCGGTGAACGAGCAGGCCGACGTCACCATCTGCATCTCCGACAACGAAACCACCGCCATGACCGGCGGCCAGGACAGCGCCGGCACCGGCAAGATCGAGGCCATCTGCATCGCCCTCGGCGTGGCTCCGGAGCATGTACGCACCATCATCCCGCTCGCCAAGAACTACCCCGAAATGGTGAAGGTGATCAAGGAAGAACTTGAATATCACGGAGTTTCAGTAATAGTCAGCCGCCGCGAGTGCATCCAGACCGCAAAGCGGCACGCAGCGGCAAAAAAGCAGTAAAGCCATGAAAGAAGACATTATACTCGCAGGCGTCGGAGGGCAGGGCATCCTCTCCATCGCCACCGTCATAGGAAACGCTGCGGTGAAGCAGCATCTCAACCTCAAACAGGCCGAAGTGCACGGAATGAGCCAGAGGGGCGGGGACGTACAGAGCCACCTGCGCCTCGCATCCGGGCCCATCTCCTCCGACCTCATCCCCAAGGGTGAGTGCGACCTTATAATAGCCATGGAGCCCATGGAGGCCCTCCGCTATCTGCCCTGGCTCTCCGGGCAGGGCTGGATAATCACCGCCACCGCGCCCTTCCTCAACATCCCCGACTACCCCGACATCGAGGCGGTGAAGGCCGAACTCCGCAAGGCTGGCAACGTCATCGCGCTCGACGCCGACGCCATCGCGCGGGAGGCCATGTCGCCCCGCAGCGCCAACATGGCCCTCCTGGGCGCTTGTTCCTCAGTTCTCGGCATCCTCGACGCCGAGTCGCTCCGCGAGGGCATCAGGGCCATCTTCGGCCGCAAGGGCGAAGCCGTGGTGGAGGCCAACATCAAGGCGTTCGACGCCGGTCTCGATTTCGCTAAAAAGCAGCAGATAGGGAAGTGACCATGAGCAATTACCCGATTTCCGAAAAACAGTTCTCCGGCCTGCTCGCAGGCATGGACATATCCGACATCTCGCTCGCGAGCATCAGGCAGTGCCAGGCGGTCGGCATCGAAATGGAAAACATCACCGGGGAGAGCGTCGTCCATCTCGAAATGGGTATTCCCGGCATCAACCTGCACGACATAGGCGTCAACGCCCAGAAGGCCTCGCTCGAGGACGGCATGGCCAAGCTCTATCCCCCCATCGGGGGCATCACGCCCCTCAAGGAGAACGCCTCGCGCTTCGTGAAGGCCTTCGTCGACGTGGACGTGTCGCCGAAGTGCATCATTCCCACCGTGGGCAGCATGAACAGCAGTTTCAACCTCATTCTGGAATGCTCCCAGCTCGACCCCGCGAAGGACACCATCCTCTACATCTGCCCCGGCTTCTCGGCCCACGGCCGCCAGCCCGACGTACTCGGCATCCGCAACTACACCTTCGACATCTACCAGTACCGCGGCGAAAAGCTCCGCGAGAAACTCGAGGCGGAATTCAGCACCGGCCGCATCTCGGCCCTGCTCTACTCCAACCCGAACAACCCGGCATGGATATGCCTAACCGACGAAGAACTCCGCATCATAGGCGAATGCGCCACCAAGTACGACGTAATCGTGCTCGAGGACATGGCCTACATGTGCATGGACTTCCGCAGGGACATGTCCAAGCCCTTCGAGCCTCCCTTCCAGCCCACCGTGGCCAAGTACACCGACAATTACGTCATAATGATTTCGGGCTCCAAGATATTCAGCTACGCGGGCGAGCGCATCGCGGTGTCGTGCATCTCCGACAAGCTCTACGACAGGGACTATCCCGAACTCCGCCGGCGCTACGGGCTGAGCTCGTTCGGCGAGAACTACATGCTCAACTACTGTTATGTATGCTCCTCGGGCTGCTCGCATTCCGCACAGTACGCCATCGCCGCCATGTTCAAGGCCGCCGCGGACGGCACCTACGACTTCGTGTCGGAGCTCCGCGAATACGGCCGCAGGGCCCACCGCTGCAAGGTAATCTTCGAGAAGCACGGCTTCCAGCTGGTGTACGACAAGGACATCGACCAGAGCATAGGCGACGGTTTCTTCTTCACCATGGGCTACGGGAGCCTCAGCAACCTGCAGCTGCTCACTCTCCTCATGCGATGCGGCATCAACGCCATCGCGCTGAACAGCACCGGCAGCGGCAAGCAGGGCATACGCGTGTGCGTGTCGCAGATGGTATCCGAAGCCGACTTCGTCCGCCTCGACGAACGGCTCGCCATATTCGAAAAACTCGTCAAAGATGAAATACGTTAGCGCAGACGAAGCCGTAAAATGCATCAAGAGCGGCGATGCGGTGTTCTTCCAGGGAAGCACGTCCGTGCCCGAACTCATCCAGCAGGCTCTCGCAAAAAGGGCTCCTGAGCTCCGCGGAGTGCAGATTTTCTCGGGATTCAACATCACCTCGCGCCCCGCCGCCTTCACGGCCAATCCCGAATACAAGGAATCCTTCCTCATCAACAGCATCTTCCCCTCGCCCGACATCCGCAAGTGGATAAACGACGGCTGGGGCACCATGACCCCCGTGTTCCTCAGCGACGCTCCCGGCCTCTTCCGCCGCGGGGAGCTGCCCATGGACGTGGCGGTCATAAACTGCTCCCTCCCCGACGAGAACGGCTACTGCTCCTACGGAGTCTCGGCCGACCTCGCCGTATCGGCCGTGGAGTGCGCTTCGAAGGTCATAGCGCAGGTGAACAAGAGCGTGCCCTACCTCTACGGGGGCTGCCTTATCCACGAAAGCAAGATTACCGCCGCGGTGCTCTGCGACGAGCCCTGCGTGGACATGAAGCTGGGAGAACCCACCCCGGTCGAGGCTGCCATAGGCCGCAACGTGGCGGCGGAGATCCCCGACGGAGCCTGCCTGCAGATAGGCGTGGGCGGCATTCCCAACGCCACCCTGGCCGCCCTGAAGGACCACCGGCACCTGGGCCTGCACACCGAGGCCATGACCGACGGTGTATACCGCCTGATGCAGTCGGGCGCCATGGACAACTCGCTCAAGAAGGTGCATCCGGGAGTGGGCATAGCTTCGCTGTGCATGGGTTCGGCCGACGTGTACAAGGCCATGGACCACAACAGGGCGGTGGAGTTCTACGACGTGGCCTACACCAACGACCCGGCCATAATCCGCCGGAATCCCAAGGCCTGCGCCATCAATTCGGCCATAGAGGTCGACCTCACCGGGCAGATCTGCGCCGACTCGATTGGCGAGAGGATCTACTCGAGCGTGGGCGGCCAGCACGACTTCATGTACGGATGCTCGCTCTCCGAGGGCGGCAGGACCTTCATCGCCCTGCCTTCCCGCACGAACAAGGGCCAGGGCAAGATAGTGGCCAATCTCCAGAGCGGCGCCGGAGTGGTGACCACCCGCTTCCAGACCCAGTACGTGGCCACCGAGTGGGGAATCGCCTACCTGCGCAACAAGAATCTTGCGCAGAGGGCGAAGGCGCTCATCGGAATCGCCCATCCCGACGACCGCGAGGAGCTCGAAAAAGCCGCCTGCAAACGTTTCGGATACTCGTTCCTGAGGCTTAAATAACTCAACTATTTCAAGTCCCTTCCACCGTCCTGCCGGCTTGCAAGGCAGTTTTTCAGCTGCAAAGGCTCTCGCACATTCTTCTGTCTACGTTACCCCATCCCTAAATCCCTTCCCTCGGGGAAGGGACTTTGTCGCCTTTCAGGCTCCTGAGTTAAATAAAAAAATAGTTTTTACCCCCGTCTTTACTCCCCGCAAATTCCACGAAATGTTTATATTTGCGGGGAGCAATCATTTGTAATTCATTAACAATCCAATATCAAGATGTCACTCAACAAAGTAATGCTTATCGGTAACGTCGGAAGAGACCCTGAGATACGTTACCTCGACGGAAACAGCGGCGGCACCAAGGTCGCCACATTCACCCTCGCCACCTCTGAAAGGTACCGCGACCGCAACGGCGAACTGCGCGAGAACACCGAATGGCACAACATCGTAGCCTGGAGGAATTCTGCGGACATAGCCGAAAAATATGTCCACAAGGGCACCCAGCTCTTCATCGAAGGGCGCCTCCGCACCCGTTCCTACACGGGCCAGGACGGAGTCAAGAAGTACACCACCGAAATCACCGTGGACAACCTCCAGCTCCTCGGCAAGCGCGAGGGCGGCGCCGACGACGGCTACGCCCCGCAGGGAGGCTATCAGAGCGGCTACCAGAGCGCCCCTGTGCAGCAGCCCGTGCGCAGCAACCCTGCGCCCGCACCCGCCCCGGCTCCGGCTCCGGCCGCTCCGCAGACCGACCTTGAACCCAAGGACGACGACCTCCCGTTCTAGGAGCCGTCAGCAGAATTATGGCGTCCCGGGCTTGTTCGGTTCATCCAGGGCAAGCTCGGGATGCTTTTTTGACGACCTGGCGAAAAGCCACGACAGCAGCAGCGCCACCACGCAGACGCCCATGAACATGAATTCCGCCCTGACCGGGGTGGAATCTTCGAGGATGTTTCCGGCGATGCGCTTGAAGCCCCACAGACCCAGGTTCTGCACCCAGTAGATGAGGGCGTAGGCGGTGCCGAGAAGCTTTTCGGGAATTATCTTGGGCACGCTGGGCCACATGGCCGCGGGAACCAGCGAGTAGGCGAATCCGAGCAGGATCATCGAAAAATACCCGAAGAAAGGCTTCCCCTCGGGGGCGAAACCTATCAGCAGGTGCGCCGCGAGCGAGAGGGCCGCGCCGAGCATCATCCAGGTGGTGCCCCTGCCTTTCCTGTCGACCATGAGGCCGAAGAGCGGGGCGAACACCACCGTCGAGAAGGGCAGGATGGTGGCCATCATGCCGGCCGCCTGCGAAGACACGCCGAAACGCGGCACCAGGATGGCGCCGGTGAACTTCTTGAACGCCACGATGCTGCTGTAGAAGAACACGCACAGAAGGGCCAGCAGCCACCAGTTGCGGCTGCCCACCACCTTCACCACGTCGCGGAAGCGGAACTTGTCGGATTCGGCCGTCTCCACCTTGTCGAGAAGGCCCCTCTCACGGTCGAAACGGGCGTCCATGGCCACGAATACGGCCCAGAAGATACAGCCTGCAAGCAGCAGGATCAGCCCCAGCCACGCGGGACGGGCCGTTTCGGCGAGAGTGTACACTCCGGCCTTCTCCCTGATGAGGACGGGAGAAATCAGGAAGGCGAAGGCGGTGCCGAGGCGGGCGATTGCCAGCTGCAGGCCCATCGCAAGGGCCATGCTGCCTCCCTTGAACCACTTTGCTATGCTGCGCGTGACGGCAACCCCGGCGATTTCGGAGCCGAGCCCGAAAACCATGCAGCCGGCCCACGCCACGTTCAGCGAAGCCTCCGGGGCCATGCCCGAGGTGATGGCCCAGGTGACCATGCCGGCCCCCGCAGTCATGAGCCCCACGAAGACGGAGCCGGTGATGCGCACCCCCCATTTGTCGAGGAGCATGCCGCATATGACCAGGCCGCCGAAGATGCACAGGATGGAGTAGCCGGAGGTATATTTGCCGTATGCGGCCTCGTTCCAGCCGAGTTCGAGCATGGAAGGGTCGCTGAAGATGTTCGACACGGTGCTGAACATGTCGTCGAAGAAGTACGAGCCGAACATCGGAACGACAAGCAGCGCCAGGGCTATCCAGGCCGCGGCGCTGCTGCGTGATGAAACTTTGCGTGAAGTCATTTACTTTTCCTTTCTGACCTCGGGAAGTTCAAGGCCGTAGCCTTTCTTCTTGTCTTCCATCTTGAGGAGGAAGGTCATGATGAAGGCCAGCACGCCGAAGCTGGAGAAGATGAGCATGGGCACCAGGTATCCGCCGGTAGCGTCGAGCACGGCACCGATGAGGAGCGGCACGAGGCAGAGGCCGATGTTCTGCACCCAGAATATGAGGCAGTACGCGCTGCCGAGCACCTTTTCGTCGATAATCTTGGGAACCGAAGGCCAGAGGGCCGCGGGAACCAGCGAGAAGGAAACACCGAGGATGAGGATGAGGGTGACGGCGAGCCACTTGCTGGGGAAGGCGGGCAGCAGGAACGCGAACGACAGGTGGCAGAACACCATCACGAGCGAGCCGATGAGCAGCATGCTCGCGGCCTTGCCCTTGAAGCTGATGAATCCGCCGAGGAACGGGGTGAGGACCATTGCCAGGATGGGGAAGACGCTGAACAGCTGCGCGGCCGTCTGGGCGTCGACCCCGAGGGTGGTCTCGAGGAAATTGGGGGCGTACCTCTGGAACGGGAAGATGGCGCTGTAGTACAGCACGCACATGAGGGCCACAATCCAGAACATCTTGCTGCCGAACACCTTGCCGAGGTCTTTGATGTGGAATTCATCCTCGGGGCTCTTTTCGGCTGACATCAGGCCGGCCTCGACGAGCTGGCCGTCGAACTTCTTGTCCATCACCGTGAAGACGATGAAGAAGATGAGGCCGATGACGAGCAGGGCGGCGCAGAACGCAAGCGGCGCCACCACGGTTCCGAACTTGTTGTAGATGAGGGGAGATATCCACATGACGGCGAAGACGCCGAGACGCGCGATGGCCATCTCGAGGCCCATCGCAAGGGACATCTCCTTGCCTTTGAACCACTTGGCTATGGCCTTGGAGACCGTGGTGCCGGCCATTTCGCAGCCGCAGCCGAAAATCATGAAACCGAGACTGGCCATCTTGGCGCTGCCGGGGAGGGCCACCCACCAGCTGTTGAGCCAGTTGCAGAACGCGGTGCCCTGGAACCAGTCGCTGATGCCCACGAACTTGATGCCGGCGCCCAGGACCATGAGCGAAGCCGAGAGTATGCCCGTGTAACGGACCCCCATCTTGTCGAGGATGATGCCCGCGATGATGAGGAAGCCGCAGACGTTGAGAATGTATTCACTGGCCGCATAGGTGCCGAAATTGGTGCTTGTCCAGCCCCGCTCCGCCTCTATCATGCTCTTGAGGGGGCTCATCACGTCCACGAACATGTATGCGAAGAACATCATGGACGCAATTAGAATGAGGGCGCCCCACCTCGCTGCCGGATAGTCGTTGAGCAGCTTTTGGATCTTTTCTGCCATGATTTGAAATTTAGGTCCGCTAATATAAGCATTTTTGCTAACTTTGCATTGCGATGTATGAACTGTTGGACCACATAAACTCTCCCGCAGACCTTAAAAAACTCAATCTCGACCAGCTCGGAGTGCTCTGCGACGAGCTGCGCCGCTACATCGTGGAGTGCTGCGCCGTCAATCCGGGCCACCTGGCGTCCAGCCTCGGCTCGGTGGAGCTCATCGTGGGTTTCCACTACGTTTTCGATGCCCCGTCAGACAAAATAGTCTTCGACGTGGGGCACCAGGCCTACGCGCACAAGATTCTCACCGGCCGCCGCGAAGCTTTCAGGACACTCCGCACCGAAGGCGGCATCAGCGGCTTCCCGCGCATGGACGAAAGTCCCTACGACGCCTTCGGAACGGGCCACTCCTCCACCTCGATTTCGGCCGCCATGGGGCTGGCCGAAGCCGCAAGTCTCTCCGGCCGCAAGGAAAAGGTGGTGGCGCTCATCGGCGACGGGGCCCTCGCGGGAGGTCTCGCCTACGAAGGCCTCAACAACCTCGGCGACAGCGACCTCGACCTGCTCATCCTCCTGAACGACAACGAGATGAGCATCGACATGCCCCATGGAGGGCTGCATAACCACCTGCTCAAGCTCACCACCTCCAGCCGCTACAATTCCTTCAAGAACAGGGTGTGGGAAGGCCTCGGGGAGCGCGGGCTGCGGCATGCCATCCAAACCGGCATCCGAAGCGTGAAGTCCTGGATGGTGAAGAGCACCGGAGGCGACTATTTCGAGGCCCTCGGCATACGCTACTTCGGCCTCATCGACGGCAACGACATCACCCAGGTGGTGAACGCCCTCACAAGGATCAAGCGCCTCGGCGGGCCGCGGGTGCTTCACTGCCTCACCAAAAAGGGAAAGGGCTACGCACCCGCCGAAGCCGACCCGGTGGTATGGCACGCCCCCGGCAGGTTCAATCCCGAAACAGGCGAAAGGATTGCCGGAGCAAGGCCGGCCGACCGCTACCAGGACGTCTTCGGGCAGGTCCTGTGCGAGCTCGCTGAAGCCGACCCGCAGGTGGTGGGGGTCACTCCCGCCATGGCTTCCGGCTGCGGCATGAGCGCCTTCAGCGAAAAATTCCCCGACCGCTTCTTCGACGTGGGCATAGAGGAAGAGCACGCCGTCACCTTCTCGGCAGGCCTCGCGGCGGGCGGGCTCAAGCCTTTCTGCAACATCTACTCCACCTTCTCGCAGAGGGCGTACGACCAGATAATCCACGACGTGGCCCTGCAGGGGTTGAACGTCATCTTCTGCTTCGACAGGGCCGGCCTCGTGGGAGAAGACGGAGCCACCCACCAGGGCGCGTTCGACCTCGCGGCTTACAGGTCTGTCCCGGGCATGACGATCAGCGCCCCGCGCGACGAAACCGCCCTCAAGAACCTCATGTACACCGCCCTCCGCCGGGCGGACGGCCCCTTTGTGATCCGCTACCCGCGCGGCTGCGGCGAGGGAGTCCCCTGGAGGGACGACCCGTACGAGGAGATTCCCGTCGGAAAGGCGGAATGCCTGCTGGAAGGCCGCACGGTTGCCATCGTGGCGCTCGGCCCTTGCGTGGGCAACGCCCTCAGGGCCGCCGCGGACTTCCCCGGCGAGGTGGGAGTTTACGACTTCCGCTTCCTCAAGCCCCTCGACGAAGAGGCCCTGGAGCACATCGCGCGCACGTACACGCATATATTGACGGTAGAGGACGGCTGCCTCAAGGGAGGCCTCTTCGGGGCCGTCGCCGAATACATGGCAGCGGCCGGGCATCACATCGGCATCAGCGGCGCCGGCATTCCCGACACCTTCGTCCGGCATGCCTCCCGGAGCGCGCAGGAGGCCGCCGCGGGGACGGACAAAAATTCTCTTTCAAAATTTTTGGAGAAATTTTTGGAGATTCCTAAATAATGTCTATCTTTGCAGTCCCTTTTTCAAAGGGATTGAAATATTCCAGCCGATGTAGCTCAGCCGGCCAGAGCACGTGATTTGTAATCTCGGGGTCGAGGGTTCGAATCCCCCCATCGGCTCGACTCTGTGCCAAAGCGCATCGCTGTCAAGGGCAAGTGCCGGAGTGGTCAATCGGAGCAGACTGTAAATCTGCCGGCTTACGCCTACGGTGGTTCGAACCCATCCTTGCCCACTGCGAAGCAGAAAATTACGTAATCTGCGGAGCAAATTGCGGAAGTAGCTCAGTTGGTAGAGCATCAGCCTTCCAAGCTGAGGGTCGCGAGTTCGAACCTCGT
>FLNY01000531.1_pt1 | contig 10761 bp, 12 predicted proteins | sample 1140381 | NCBI WGS metagenome assembly FLNY01 (sample SAMEA3878172, study PRJEB12797) | bioreactor metagenome | biome: Moose rumen | place: Sweden | collected 2011-10
TTGTATTGACCATACCCCCCCAAGTCGTTAGGGCCACCAGTCCATAGTGTCTTCTCGTTGAATTGAATCTCGTCTTTCTTGATGCCGCCGAACAGACTGGCACCTAGCTGTCCATTACCAATGGGTAACGAGTATTCCATCCATATATTACTTACCCCGGTAGCGGTAGCAGGCTCGTCGTACCAGAGGGTCATGGAATGTTCGGGTGAGAATGCGTTTGTGCCTGTTGTATGGAACTCTGGTAAGTCGGGGTTCTCTGGGTCAATGATGACAAATTGATTATTGGCATCTCCGTCGGTCCATAGCCCAAGGGTTGTGCCAGCACCTGTTCCACCCCATTGGTTTATGTAAGCTTTTGCGTCGGAAGTCCCTGCCCATTTAAGTTGCCAGTACGTAGTGCCGTCAGTTAATTCCCAGCCCGAATCGTCAGCTTTGGTCCGTCCCTGCATGCGACTGGTGCTTGTGCTATATACAGCATATTGCCCTGCCTTGTTTACTAGTTGACAGTTGCTTTGTGTGCCCACGAATCTCCATAACTGTTTGTCTGTGGCAGTTGACAATGACCCTTGCTGGGTCGTCAAATTTGCATCGTTGGCTCCTCCTGTCAGGTACAGTTGGCTGTTGCTGAACTGAATCAGGTAATACTTCTCTGAGTCAAACGCAGGTGTTTTGATGGCTTGAGCTACCATAACAACGAGTAAGGCTGCAATGGTACAGAGTTGTGTCTTCTTGTTTCTCATGTGTCGTAATAATAAAGGGTTGTTGTGCGAAATATGTCGTATGTTTGTTTAACAGTCTTCGTGCTCCTGTGCCTCCTTGACCTTGCGGAAGAGGTCGCTGGCGAAGATGAAGGAGTTCAGCCGCTCGTTGGTTGAGGTCATGATGTCCTCCTTGGCTCCTTGCCATTCCTTGTGTCCCTTGTAGATGAAAACGATGTTCTCGCCGATGCCCATCACGGAGTTCATGTCGTGGGTGTTCATGATGGTGGTCATATTGAATTCGTGGGTGATGCCCGAGATGAGGTCGTCAATCACCAGGCTGGTCTTGGGGTCCAGTCCTGAGTTGGGTTCGTCGCAGAACAGGTATTTGGGGTTCAGGGCAATGGCGCGTGCGATGGCCACGCGTTTCTGCATACCTCCCGATATCTCTCCGGGCATTTTCTCTTCTGCTCCTTTCAGGTTCACGCGGTCGAGGCAGAACTTGGCCCGTCGGATGCGGTCGGCCTCGTTCATGTCCGAGAACATGTCCAATGGGAACATCACATTCTCCAGTACCGTCATCGAGTCAAACAGGGCGGCACTCTGAAATATCATCCCCATCTCGCGGCGCAGCATCACGCGCTCCCGCTTCGTCATTGTCACGAAGTCACGCCCGTCGTACAATATCTGTCCGCTGGTAGGTTCGAACAGTCCAACGATGTTCTTCATGAGCACCGTCTTTCCGCTTCCGCTCTGACCGATGATGAGGTTCGTTTTCCCGTCCTCAAAAACGGTGTTGATGTCCTCGAGCACGTCTTTGTCCTCAAAGGACTTATACAGATGTTTTAGTTCAATCATGACAGTAGTTGGGTCAAGAAAATGTCGGCAAAAAGAATGAGCATGCTGCTGGAGACGACGGCATTGGTCGAGGCCTTGCCTACATCGAACGAACCACCCTCGACAAAGTATCCGTGGTACGACGACACGCTGGCGATGATGAAGGCGAAGCACACGCTCTTGATGATGCTCATCCACACAAACCACTGGTTGAAGTCGTGCAGCAGACCCACCGTTAGGTCCTCGGGAGTGATGATGCCGGCAATGGCCGTTCCGTAGGCACCGATGAAGCCTGCCGCCATGCTGAAGATTACAAGGAAGGGAATCATCGTCATCAGTCCCACAATCTTGGGCAGGATGAGAAACGAAGCAGAGTTGATACCCATGATTTCCAGTGCGTCAATCTGTTGTGTCACACGCATCGTGCCTATCTCGGAGGCAATGTTGCTCCCCACCTTTCCTGCCAGTATCAGACACATGATGCTGCTTGAGAACTCCAGTAACATGATTTCACGCGTAGTGTATCCCGTGGTGAACGTAGGCATCCAGGGACTTTGTATGTTCAACTTGATTTGGATGCAGATGACCGCACCGATGAAGAACGATATCAGCAGCACGATGCCTATGGAGTCCACGCCCAGCTGAGCCATCTCCTTGATGTATTGCTTCATGAACATGCGCATGCGTTCGGGAATGGAGAACGTCTTCCCCATCAGGTCCAGGTATCGGCCGAACGCCGCAATGTATTTTACGATAAACACGATTGTAATTTATGATTTATTGCGCAAAGGTACGAAATAATTGTGAATTGTGAGTTGTGAATTGTGAATTGTTTTGTATCTTTGCAGCCAAATGGAAGACAATCAGCAACCATCAGCTCCGCAACGTACAACGCTACGCAGTGAGGGCCTGAAGAAGATTTATGGCAAACGTACCGTCGTGAGCAACGTTACGTTCGATGTCAGTCAGGGCGAAATCGTAGGTCTGCTTGGTCCCAACGGAGCAGGCAAGACCACGTCTTTCTACATGACCACCGGTCTGGTCATCCCCAACGAGGGGCACATCTACCTCGATGGACGCGAGATAACCAACCTCCCTGTCTACCAGCGTGCGCGTCTGGGCATAGGTTATCTGGCCCAGGAGGCAAGCGTCTTCCGCAAGATGTCCGTTGAGGACAACATCACCTCCGTGCTTGAGATGGCTCCCAAGCCTGCCGACTTCGAAGGCACGGCTCAGGAATACCGCCGTTGGAAACTGGAGTCGCTGCTCGACGAGTTCAATCTGCAGAAGATACGCCGGAACCTGGGTGACCAGTGCTCGGGAGGCGAACGCCGCCGTACCGAGATAGCCCGATGCTTGGCCATCAACCCTAAGTTCATCATGCTCGACGAACCCTTTGCGGGTGTAGACCCTATTGCCGTTGAGGACATCCAGTACATCGTCTGGAAACTCAAGCAGCGCAACATCGGCGTGCTCATCACCGACCATAATGTTGAGGACACGCTCTGTATCACCGACCGTGCCTACATGCTCTTCGAGGGCCAGATACTCTTCCATGGCACTCCCCAAGAGTTGGCTTCCAACCCCGTGGTGCGCGCCAAGTACCTCACCAATAGTTTTGTGCTTCGCGACAAGGACTTTGTCCAGATGGCCAAGGAGCGGGGGGAGAAAAATAATTGATAATTGATAATTGACAATTGACAAATAATTCGTACCTTTGCAGCCGAAAGTCTGCACCTGTGGTGGAATTGGTAGACACGCCAGACTTAGGATCTGGTGCCGCGAGGCGTGTAAGTTCGAGTCTTATCAGGTGTACAAAAAGAGAGGCTATTGGCCTCTCTTTCTTTTTCTTGAACGCTCTTGCTTACTCTTACCACTCGTCCTCCTCGTCATCGTTGTCCGGCTCTTGGTCTTCCTCTTCCTCGTCCTGCTCTGGTTGGGTCATGGACTCAAAAGGTTCCATGTCGTCGTCCTCGTCAGTCTGGCTCGGGTCGCTGTTTTCGTAGAGTTCGATGTACCTGAGTTGGGCCACCAGGAAGCGTTCCTTCAACGAGGTGAGCCTGCCGAATTGTTCTTCCGTCATCCTCAGTTTGGAGTTCTTCGTCACATCCTCCAGACTCTCGGATTCCTCAATCCATTGCTCGCCGTTTTCTCCCCAGCCGTACATGGTCTCCGCCTTGGTGAGATAAGCCTCATAGATGTCGCGGAACTCCCATATCTCCATTGCGGTTTCTATTTTCTCTGCAGCGCGTACCACCGCCTCCGTTTCCTTCAGGAACGATTCTTCGGGGCTTTTTTTCTCCGTGTGGCACGAGGTCAGCCCCGCCACTTGCAACACGATGGCAAGTATAATAGCAAGTTTCTTCTTCATCATTCAGCAGTTTTTTGCCTTCCTGTCACAAAAGTACGCTTTTAATCCTAATCCTCCAAACTATCCTTTGAAAATGTTGCTATCTGACTTAGACTAGAGAAAGTCACTTTCTCATTACTTTTCGGACGGTGCCGTCGGAGTAGGGGATGGATGTGGCACGCTGGGGCGATTCAAATTCAGTGACTTGGCAGGGCTCTTTCGGTCGATGAAATGCGGCTTTTGTTAGTTCCTCAGTTGTTCCAAATAGTCGAGGTGTGCAAGGTCAACATCTTCGGCCACGCGCTCCCATACGATGTGGGTCGTGTCTGACAGTGTGAGCGAGAAACGGTAGGCACCCAAGAAGGTGTAGGTGGTGTCCTTCAGGCTCTTCATAAAGGTCAGACGGATGTCGTTGTGCATGAGAACTTTAATTTTGAATTTAAATAATTTTAAGAGACACTAGTGTTGTGAATTAAAAAATAATTCGTAAATTTGTCGCGGTATCGGGGGGAGAAATCCCGAACCGCAGATGCATTAGCTTATTATTTCGCACTTACCGAAGACGCCTGAGAAACTTCTTTTGGAATAGTTCGATTTAATAACGAGGGAAAGCCAGAGATGGCAGTCCCCTCATCGCCTTTATATAGCTATGCAACACGCCTTGGCGTGGTTGCATTCTTATAGGTGGTAGGGGTTCCAAATTCTCAGGCGCGCCCCTCAGGTAAGTGCATAAGAGTGGCCACGCCATTTTTGTGTCCTTACCTTTTGTGCATTCAAACCGGAATAGTATTAATCCCAAACTGATAAATGTATGTACCCAGAGCAGGAACAACAGACAGAACCACAAGAGATTAAATTAGAAAACAATTCACTTAGTGGATTTGTTGCAGCAGTAGAGAATTTATATACTTCGTATAAGGCGGGGGATTTGTTATTCCGCGGTCATAAGTCCAAAGACTATGGCCTAATACCTTCCATTGGGCGTAAAAAGAAGAATAGTAATGAATCTGAGTATGTAGACAATGCAGAACAGAGTATTTTTAATGAGTTCTGTCGTCTATATTATCCTTATATAAACCATCGCCCTACAAGAAGACTTGATATGCTTTTCTTGGCACAGCATTATGGTTTGCCGACTCGCCTGCTTGATTGGAGTTTTAATCCATTAATCGCTTTGTATATGTCATGTGAAGAGGTAAAAGAAGAGGGGGTTGAGAAGGATGAAATCTCCAAAGATGGTCGTATTTTTGTTAAGGTCTTGAAGGATAGCAATGATGTAAAATGTAATAATGCAGATGAAGATCCATTCACTTATTTTAATGACAAGGGCAATGAGATTATCATGCCTGATAACATAGATGTTCGCTACCGCAATCAGCAAGGTATTTTTGAAATCTTTGCTAATCCAAGGGAAGAGAGCCAAAACTACCTTTATTATATAGACATTCCTTCCGACTCCAAGATACAAATACGCAAGTCGCTTTCACATATAGGAATAGATGAAAAATTCATCTACCCAGACATGGAACGACTAACATCATATCTTAAAGAGAAATATAGAAATAAAACAAACAACAATAAAAATTAACAATCATGAAAACAAGAATCTTTAAACTATGGCTATGTGCCATGATGCTTTGCATGGTAAATGTGGGCTTTGCAGACGAACATGAGTACGTAGGGACTCCTAAGGCTGCTTACAAGTCGTTGGATGACTACATCAGCGAATCGACAGTAAAAGTGCACAGCCTTGACTCCACTGAGATTATCCCTCACATCAACGGCATAACAAAAGTTTATGTGGATTTAACAAAAGGTACTACCAACGGTGCGTACTGCTTCCTTTGTATAAAGAATAGTAGTGTAAGCAAAAAGAGTGTTACCTTCTCCTCAAAATACTTGAAAACGTCTTCTGACAATCTTAGAATAGTAGATGACAATAACAAAGAAACTATTCATAACATAACAAAGGCGGCCGACGACAGCACCATCCCATTCGTATATTATAATCCCCAAAATTCCGATGAGATTATTATTGATATTTACGAATACTATGGTTGCTTTGGCTTTATAGAAAAATGGCAAAGCAATTTTGGCACATCTTGTATTGTCAACATTGAAACGGCAGACAATAAGCCTTCCATCAAGACAATGATTTATGATGCGACCTCACAACCAATGCTCGTAGGTGGCTATATCGAGAACTATTCCCCGCTGAATGTCGTCAAGAAAGGAATTATCGTCAGCAAAAATGCCGACGATATGGTTATTACCGAAGACACAAAGATAGAGGGATACGGGTCAAATAGGCCAGAAGATATCCGATTTATCGATTGTACGGACACTAACGAAGAAGAGTTCTTTTGTTCTTTGCAATTTCTTATGGGAAATACAGACTATTATGTCAAAGCCTTTGCGATTGACGCCGAAAATAATGTCATCTATGGAGAGACAGAAGAGGTTCACACACAAGACTTCAACAGATACAATGGGAAAGCGGATTATGCCAATGTATATTATGCTTCTTCCTATACGGCATTCGATTTAGTGACTGATGAAATTATTAACATAAACGAAGGCTACTATAGTACATCTAACGAAAACCCCACAACGGTTAGGTATAGAACTGGCAACAGCGTTTCTTACAAATTGGGCACGGAATGGAACTATAAATTATGGTATTCACAATGGTATCATGGGACTCGTACGAACAATAGCGACAAAATGGTGCATCTTCCTGTGATGAAGTATACCGATGGTAAATTGGTCATTGAGAAGAATCCACTTGATGCAGACAAGGACATAACTATCTATTACCGCATCAATGGAAACTATTTCCGTCCAGAGAATTACACGGATGTATATACCCAACCGTTAGCGCTTGACGAGGAATGCACTGTCTGCTGCTATGCCATCAGCAGCGATGGATATATCTCATACACTAATATGTATGCTGTTTTTGGCACATCTTGCATTGTCAACATTGAAACGGCAGACAATAAGCCTTCCATCAAGACAATGATTTATGATGCGACCTCACAACCAATGCTCGTAGGTGGCTATATCGAGAACTATTCCCCGCTGAATGTCGTCAAGAAAGGAATTATCGTCAGCAAAAATGCCGACGACATGGTTATTACAGAGGAGACTAAGTTCGATAAGGCAGATGTATATTTATATATTGAGGGATACGTGACAGATAAGCCTCAAGATATTCGATTTATTGATTGCACAGAAACTAACGATGAGGAGTTTGTATGTGCATTGCAATTCCTTATGGGAAGCACGGACTATTATGTCAAGGCTTTTTATATTGACGCAGAAAATGAAGTACACTATGGAAACGCCGAAAAGGTACACACACAAGCCTATAACCGATATGATGGTTTTGCAGGTTATGGTAATGTTTGGTATGCGTTTTCCTATACATTATTTGACTTAGTAACTGATGAAATCATAAATCCCAATGAAGGTTTCTACTATACCACCAATGAGAACCCTACTACCGTCAGATACCAGACAGGCACCAGTTATAACACCTGCTATAAACTGGCTACGGAATGGAATTATAAATTATGGTATTATCACTCGGGGCATTCTGACACTTCTAAGCATTTGCACACTCCAGTAATGTCATATAAGAATGGTAAGTTGGTCATTGAGAAGAATCCACTTGATGCAGACAAGAACATCACCATTTACTATAGCATCAATGGCAACTATTTCCGCCCAGAGAATTACAAGGATGTGTATACCCAACCATTAGCGCTTGACGAGGAATGCACTGTCTGCTGCTATGCCATCAGCAGCGATGGATATATCTCATATACTAATATGTATGCTGTTATGTCCGACCAGGTAAATGACATAGATAAGATAGAAGATATAAGCGTGAAAGGGACTTCTTCACTGACTCAATCGCATGCTATTTACAACATCAGTGGACAACGCCTTTCGCAACCTCAGAAAGGAATAAACATTATTGGAGGCAAGAAAATAGTGATTAAATAACAGTATTTATTAAATTATGAAAAAGATTTATTCAATTTTGATGTTAGCCATGATGGCTATGTGTGTATTAACTTTAAGTTCGTGTGGTGACGACGATGAAGAAGTATTTTCACCCAAGTCCATAATAGGGACATGGAGGGAAACAGATACTTATGGTAGTTCGAAATGGGTATTTGAAATTACCTTCAAGAAGGACAATACTTTCCATTGGAGAGAGACTGAATATGAGGACGGCAAAATAATTGATGACGATAAAGACTCTGGTAAATATTATATTAATGGCTCCAATGTTCTGCTTGATTTTGGTGAGGGTGATGAAGATACTTGGGAAATTATGTATTTCGACGGAAAAACGATGAAGGTAAGATGGAATGGAGATAACGATCTTGATACCTTTTATAAAGTATAAAAAGCAATAGACATACCTAATACGATAGACGCGAGAAACCATGATGGGCTTCTCGCGTCTATCGTATTGGGCTAATAACTTATTGTAGCATGGCAATGTCCAAGCGAACTTATATTGCTCATTTGGCTTAAAGAAAATGTTTACTAAATTTGTGAATACAGGAATTTTGTTTTATCTATGATTTTGTCTTAGATAGGCTGCGCCTCAGCAATCAAAAAGTATGGGCAGGACTTTGTCCTTAACGGCTACGCCATTTTGTTCCTTTATGCATTGCAAAAATAAACTCGAGTCTTCTTTTCGCGTCACCAAAAGGAAAATTTCGCCCATTCTTTTTGTGTTGCGCTCGACTTTCACTATCTTTGTACCGTGATACGTAATAAAATGTATGAGCACTATGCCTGATGGCCTGATGGCCGATAATGGATATGACTATCCTTCGAATGCACAATTACGCAATATCTTTGCGTCGTCGTGTGTGGAGGCTGCAGCCAGGCGGATGCAGATTCCTGCGGTGGAGATGTATCGCAGGATGAAAGACGTTGATTTGTTCCATACTTTCATTTACCCTTGTTACAACACGCTCCACACCCAGAGTCGGGAGATTGTTACGGAAGATGTACTGGAGGCTCTGAGGGTAAGGGAAGAGAAACAAAAGAAGAAATAATATGAGGATATACCACGGAAGCACAAATATCATTGAACATCCGATAGCAGCTGCAGGAAGACAGCGGCTTGATTTCGGCAAGGGATTCTATGTCACTGACATAAAAGCTCAAGCAGAGTCGTGGGCAGAACGAATGCAGCGTATCAGGCAAGAGACGGGTGTTGTCAATGTCTATGAACTGGATATGGAACGGGTAAAAGCCACATTCCGTCATTTCCATTTCCCACGCTACGACAACGAGTGGCTTCAGTTCATTGTAGCCAATCGCATGGGACGAACAGATATTGAGCAGTATGATGTCATCGAAGGCGGTGTGGCTAACGACCGCGTGATAGACACCGTTGAGGCATATATGGCAAACATGATGACACTTGATGTTGCTCTCCGTGAACTTGCAAAGCATCAGCCCAACAATCAATTATGTATTACCAACCAAGAGGTGATAGACACATGTATGAAGTTTGTAGAATCGTATAACATTGAAGCCAATGATTAGCGACCTCCTACTTTGGAATAAGATAGGCCGCATCGTCACTCTATTGTCCGAACGGCTTAACATATCGGCAGAACATGCTCTTGACGTATTCTATACTTCAAAGACAGCCGTACTTCTGCATAATCCCTCTACGCTTCTTTACACATTCAGCGATTCATACATCGTTGACGATGTGCTACTTGAGATTCAAAACCAATAAGAACCGTATATTGCTATGTGATGCTATGGGGATAATTGTCCAGGCGATGTTCTTGTCTGGTATCACAGACCAATATATGGACGTCATAGATTATTCGACGAATGTAACCACTCGCTACATCAAATCGACTTCTTGGGTGTTGAAATGTTGGACTCATCCCACATTTTCTCGCCATGGCAATACTCAAGCAAGCTTTGCATTGCTCATCTGGCCTTAAGAAAATGTTGGGTCCCCCCCTACATTTTCTCGCCATGGCAATGCTCAAGCAAGCTTTGCATTGCTCATCTGGCTTTAAGAAAATGTTCACTAAATTTGTGAATATTGGAATAATGTATTGTCTTTGCGCAATGACCCAAAGAATACCAACACATCCAGGCGATGTCGTGAAGGAAGAGATAGAAAGCAGAGGCATTTCACAAAAGAAGTTTGCCGAATTGCTGTCTGTTCCCTACACACAACTGAATGAGATACTGAATGGGAAGCGCCCTGTTTCTTCGGATTTTGCGCTTATGGTGGAGGCTGCGTTGGGTTTTATCTATTCAAAATTATGTTTGGCCAAAACCGACATGCGACTATCGGCCTATAGAACAGCACATTGAGATGTCACCAATTAAAAGAATTCTATCATCTCAGGAGCACTTAACATCCTCTCCGAAACCTTATTCCTCCTACCATATCCCGTATAGTGATGACAACTTTCCTGTTGTTTGTCGGATACAAAGATAATACTTATATCACACTTCGCAAAAATCTTCTCCATAATTCTTTCTTTCTGACGCTGAGCATTTAGAGGTCACGCTCAACGAACGGCAGCAGTTCGTACTGAACCTATCCCCATCAAATCAATCGGAATGTACCCGATTGATTTCGAGTTGACGGCTGGACGCTCTTCGCTATGCGTCCGATGTCTATTCATCCAGCCTCCGATGACTAATCATCGAGGGTCCGATGAATAATCCTCGCGCGCGCGCGTACATGCTGTTTCGTGCAATTTACGTTTCACTTCTTCACCTTAGGAAAAACAAGTCTGGTTATCAGTCTGTTGTGGTGAACATTCTTCCCGCAGAATCTTCACCGAATGTTCACCCTCGTTTCAC
>FLNY01001056.1_pt1 | contig 10760 bp, 7 predicted proteins | sample 1140381 | NCBI WGS metagenome assembly FLNY01 (sample SAMEA3878172, study PRJEB12797) | bioreactor metagenome | biome: Moose rumen | place: Sweden | collected 2011-10
TCAGTTGACTATCGTCTTGTCTTCTCGTCTTCCTTTCTTCTTGTCTTCATCAAAACGAGGCAACTTATTTTTTAATTGTTACTAAATTACGATATGAGAGTTGGGCATTTGGCCCCGGATGTTCTGTATGCTCAGAAAAGCGATGCTATCAGCTCGTGTACGCTCAGCTGTCTCTGCTCTCCGCTTTCCATGTCTTTCAGCGTCACCTTGTTTTCTGCCATCTCCGACTCGCCTACGAGTGCCACGTAGGGGATATGCTTTGCGTTGGCATAGCTCATCTGCTTTTTCATCTTCACGCTGTCGGGATAAAGCTCGGCGCTGATGCCGGCCATACGCACCTGCTGAAGAACCTTCAGGCAGAAGTCTGCCTCTTTCTCACCGAAGTTCACGAACAGAATCTTCGTGCTCGTGATAGCGTCCTTCGGATAGAGGTCTAGCTGGTTCAACACGTCGAAGATGCGGTCGGCACCGAAAGAGATCCCTACGCCCGACAGACCGGGAAGACCGAAGATGCCCGTTAGGTTGTCGTAACGCCCGCCGCCGGTGATGCTGCCGATCTCTACGTCCAATGCTTTCACCTCGAAGATGGCTCCGGTGTAGTAGTTGAGTCCACGGGCTAGCGTCAAGTCCAGCTCAACTTCGTTCTTCAAGCCGTCGAGCTTCGAAAGGATGAACTCACACTCCTCTATGCCTTTCAGGCCCGTCTCGCTTTCTTTCAGCACTTCCTTCATCCTCGACAGTTTCTCGGCATTCGTACCGCTCAGCTTGATGATAGGCTGAAGCTTTTCGATGCCATCGGATGGTATGCCGCTCTCGGCCAGTTCGGCGTTCACGTTGTCAAGCCCGATCTTGTCGAGCTTGTCGATTGCCACGGTGATGTCAACGATCTTGTCGGACTGCCCGATCATCTCGGCTATTCCGCTCAGAATCTTGCGGTTGTTGATTTTGATGCAGACGCGGACACCGAATTTCGAGAAAACGGTGTCGACAATTTGCATGAGTTCCACCTCGTTGAGCAGTGAGGTGCTGCCCACCACGTCGGCGTCACACTGGTAGAACTCCCGGTAACGGCCTTTCTGAGGACGGTCGGCACGCCATACCGGCTGAATCTGATAGCGCTTGAACGGTAACGTCAGCTCATCACGGTGCTGAACCACATAGCGTGCGAACGGAACGGTCAGGTCGTAACGCAGACCTTTCTCGCAGAATTTGCTCGCAAGCTTCGCGGCGTCGCGAGAGAGCAGCTGCTCGTCGCTGATGCCACGGAAGTAGTCGCCGGAGTTCTGAATCTTGAACAGAAGCTTGTCCCCTTCCTCGCCGTATTTGCCCATCAGGGTCGACAGGTTCTCCATTGCGGGGGTCTCTATCTGCTGGAACCCATACAGGGCATAAACTTCTTTGATGGTGTTGAATATATAGTTGCGCTTGTTCATCTCGTCGGCGGAGAAGTCGCGCGTGCCTTTGGGTATGGATGGTTTCATTTTATTTAGTTGAAAGTTTAATGTTGAAAGTTTAAAGATATTTCAGTTTTGCAGATGGGGTCAGAACATACTGACTACTCGTTTCAGTCCTGCAGCCAGTGCGTCCACTTCCTCCTTGGTGTTGTAAAGCGCGAAGGAGGCACGGACTGTCCCTTCTATGCCCAGACGGTGCATAAGCGGTTCGGCGCAGTGATGTCCGGTTCGTACCGCGATGCCGAGTCGGTCGAGCAGTGTCCCGATGTCGAGATGGTGAATACCACGGATATTGAAGGATATGGCGGCGTCTCCATTTTTTCCTTCCGGATGTCCGTATATCTGTATGTTGTCGATCTCTCTGAGTCGTTGTAGTGCGTAGTCTGTGAGTTCTTGCTCGTGTGCCTGTATGCGCTCCATTCCTATGCCGCTGACGTAGTCCAGCGCTGTGGCGAGTGCGTGTGTGCCGACATAGTCGGGCGTTCCTGCCTCAAATTTGTAGGGCAGCTCGTTGTATGTGGTTCGTTCGAACGACACCTTGTTGATCATCTCTCCTCCGCCCTGGTAGGGAGGCATCTGCTCCAGCCAACGCTCCTTGCCGTAGAGCACGCCCACGCCGGTCGGACCGTAAATCTTGTGCCCGCTGAAGGCGAAGAAGTCGCAGTCCAGCTCCTGCAGGTCTACCTTGAAATGTGGCGTGGACTGCGCACCGTCTACCAGAACCGGTATTCCATGCTCGTGGGACTTGCGTACTAACTCCTTGACGGGATTGACGGTACCCAGCACGTTCGAGACATGTGTGACACACACCAGCTTCAGACGGTCTGTCTCCTGGAGCAAGCGGTCGTATGCATCGAGATCCAGCTGCCCGTCGTCGCTGATGGGGATGACCTTTATTCTCAGCCCTTTACGCTCAGCCAGCATCTGCCATGGAACGATGTTGCTGTGGTGTTCCATCTCGCTTAACAGGATTTCGTCGCCTTCCTTGAGGAATGCTTCTCCGAAGCTGTAGGCCAATAGGTTGATGCTCTCGGTAGTGCCGCGGGTGAACAGGATTTCCGATGTCTTTCCGGCATTGAGGAATTTCCTCACGGTCTCCCGCGCGCCCTCATGAAGGTCGGTGGCTTGTTGCGACAGAAAATGTACTCCTCTGTGGACGTTCGCGTTCACGTTGTAGTATTCTTCCACCATCGCTTCCACCACGCAACGCGGTTTCTGCGTCGTGGCGGCATTGTCGAGGTACACCAGCGGACGGTTGTATATGGTTCTCGACAGTATCGGAAAGTCGTCTCTGTTCATTTTGAAAGAGGATTGAATTTAGAAGTGGGAGTAGAAATAGGAGTAAAAGTGGGAGTAGAAATGGGAGTAAAAGTGGACATTTGTCTTGTCTTCTTGTCTCCTTGTCTTCTTTCCTTCTTTATTTACAAAGATTGCACGTCTTGCATTTTTCCAGTTCGCCAAGGAAGCGTTTCTCCACTTTCACGTACAGTTTGCTGCGAAGAGGCTCGTAGGATATTTGGTCAATCACCTGGCCCATGAACGCGTTTTTCAGCAGCATACGTGCTTGTTCCTCAGGAATGCCACGCTGACGCATATAGAAGAGTGCAGTCTCGTCCATCACTCCGACTGTTGATCCGTGAGAGCATTTCACGTCGTCGGCATAGATTTCGAGCATTGGCTGGGAATACATCCTTGACTCGGCACTGGCACACAGGTTGTTGTTGGTCTCTTGAGAGGATGTCTTCTGGGCGTCTTTCTCCACAAGGATCTTTCCTGCGAACGCACCTACTGCCTGATCGTCCACCACGTATTTGTAAAGCTCGTTGGATGTGCAGTTGGGGGCAATGTGACGGATGAGCGTGTTGTTGTCGATATGCTGTGTTCCACTTCCGATTGCGCATCCGTTGAGCGTAACCTCGCTGTACTGTCCCGCCATGCTCACGTCGCACAGGTTGCGTGTCGTTCCGTTATGGAGCGTGATGCAGCTGTGACGAACGTTGCAGTCATTCTCTGTATGGATGTAGACGTTGGAGAATCGGTTCATCTGAGGGGTAGTCTCCTCTATCTCGTAGAGGTCGAGGCGCGAGTTGTCGTGGCAGTAAACCTCTACCACCTGTGTGGTCAGGAAGTCCTGACGGTCAGTGGCATGGTCGCCTACGATCACCGTGGCGTCGGCCCCGCTTTCCAGTACTATAAGCATCCGACGGTTCATCATCGAAGGGACGGAGCCGCGTATCCAGTTGTCCACGTTGATGGGTTTCTCCACTTTTGTGTTTTTGGGAACATAGATGAGCAGACATTCGTGGGCGAGCATCGTGTTCAGCTGGGTGATGCCGTCTGACGCGTCGGACAGCTTGTTGTAATAGGGCGTCATGTCCTTAGGGGCATCCTTCAGGCTGAATAGATAGCTGGATGGAGCGATTCCGAGTGGTGTGAAGAGAATGCCGTAGTTGGGGGCGAAGGCCGTGTCAACGTCTGTGTACTTATAGCGCTCCAATTTCTGTGACGGAAAACCACACTCCTTGAACAAGTCAAAGGACTTCTCCCTTTCGTTGTTCATCAAGGCTGTGCTTTTCGACATAATCATGTCGCGGCACTCACGGTAGAATTCTATATACTGCTGCTCGCTCATAGCTCCTCCTTGATCCAGTCGAATCCGTTGTCTTCTATCTGCTTGGCCAGGTCTGGTCCTCCGGTCTTCACAATCCTGCCGTCGAGCAGCACATGGACTACGTCGGGAGCGATATAGTCCAGCAGCCTCTGATAGTGCGTGATGATGATGGCGGAGGTGTCGGCCTTGCGTAGCTTGTTGAATCCTTCTGCCACGATGCGCAATGCGTCTACGTCCAATCCGGAGTCGGTCTCGTCCAATATGCAGAAGCTGGGCTCCAGCATTGCCATCTGGAAGATCTCGTTGCGCTTGCGCTCACCGCCGCTGAACCCTTCGTTCACGGAACGGTTCACCAACTTGCTGTCCATCGACACGAGTTTGCGCTTCTCACGCATCAGGCTCAGGAATTCGGAGGCTTTCATCGGATCCAGTCCCTGATATTTCCGCTTGGAGTTCACTGCGGCTTTCAGGAAGTTGGCCATCGAAACGCCCGGTATTTCTATCGGCTGCTGGAACGACATGAATATCCCGGCATTGGCTCGTTCTTCTGGCTTCATCGAAAGCAGGTCCTGTCCGTCAAACATGATGCTGCCTTCGGTCACCTCGTATGAAGGGTCGCCAACAATCACCTTGCTGAGGGTGGACTTACCGGCACCGTTGGTGCCCATCAGGGCATGAATCTCGCCGTCTCTGATCGTGAGGTCCACGCCTTTCAGTATTTCCTTGCCGTTTACGTTGGCATGCAGATTTTTTATTTCTAACATGATTTTTTTCTTTTTTTTGATGGCTTTTTTCTAGACGCTCTAGATTTTCAGGATATTCTGGATATTCTAGATGTTCTAGGTGTTCTGCCGGTTTTCTTCGCTTTATCCTACGGTGCCCTCAAGGGAGACTGAGAGCAGCTTCTGAGCTTCTACCGCGAATTCCATGGGGAGTTTGTTCAGCACGTCCTTGGCATAGCCGTTAACGATAAGACCAACTGCCTCCTCTGTGCTGATGCCCCGCTGGTTGCAGTAGAGGAGCTGGTCCTCTGATATCTTCGAGGTCGTGGCTTCATGCTCCACCGTCGCGTTGTTGTTCTGAACGTCCATATAGGGGAAGGTGTGGGCGCCGCATTCGCTGCCCAGCAGAAGGGAGTCGCAGGAGGAGTAGTTCCTCGCGCCGTCGGCTTGCTTGCCAACTTTCACCAGGCCACGGTAGGAGTTCTCGCTCCTCCCGGCGGAGATGCCTTTCGAGATGATGGTCGACTTGGTGCGTTTGCCCAGGTGAATCATCTTCGTACCGGTGTCGGCCTGCTGGTAGTTGTTTGTCACGGCAACGCTGTAGAATTCGGCTTGCGAGTCGTCGCCTTGCAGCACGCAGCTCGGGTATTTCCATGTGATGGCGGATCCGGTCTCAACCTGGGTCCACGACAACTTGCTGTGATGTCCTTTCAGAAGTCCGCGCTTTGTCACGAGGTTGAGTACGCCGCCTTTGCCTTCTGCGTCTCCGGGATACCAGTTCTGAACCGTCGAGTATTTCACCTCTGCGTTGTCCATCACCACAATCTCTACAATGGCGGCATGAAGCTGGTTCTCATCGCGCATCGGGGCGGTACAACCTTCCAAATAGGATACATAACTGCCTGACTCGCAGACTATCAGCGTACGCTCAAACTGACCGGTGTTGCGCGCGTTGATGCGGAAGTAGGTGGACAGCTCCATCGGACAGCGGGTGTTCTCGGGGATATAGACGAACGAACCGTCGGAGAACACGGCTGAGTTGAGGGCGGCGAAGTAGTTGTCGCGGTAGGGGACCACACTGCCCAAATGCGCCCTCACCAGCTCTGGATAGTTCTGAACTGCCTCGCTGATCGAGCAGAAGATGATGTTTTTCTCGGCCAGCTTCTCCTTGAACGTGGTCTTCACTGACACGGAGTCCATCACGGCGTCGACGGCCATCCCGCTCAGAGCCATACGCTCTTCAAGTGGGATTCCAAGCTTGTCGAACGTCTTCATCAGTTCAGGGTCGATTTCCTTGCTCTCGCTCTGATGCTGTTTACGGGTGGGGTCTGCATAGTATGAGATGTCCTGATAGTCAATCTCCGGCAGACGTAGGTGTCCCCAGCTGGGGGAGTTCTGATTCTTCCAGTAGCGGAATGCTTTCAGACGAAATTCCAAAAGCCAGTCGGGCTCACTTTTCTTCTGCGAGATGAGCCTTACCACATCCTCGTTGAGGCCTTTGTCGATGATGTCTGTCTGTATGTCGGTGGTGAAACCGAATTTGTATTTCTCTTCTGCTACTTTTTTTACAAATTCGTTTGGCATTAAAAACTAGTTTTCAGTTTTTAGTTTTCAGTTATGTCTGATAGCTGACAACTCTCTTACAATCCTATTTCGTCGATTTTATCCTGAATGGAATGCTTGGGGGCTGTTCCGGATGCCTCCTCGGTGGAGTCCGTCACGATGATGATATCGGGGATGAAACGTTGGGAGGCGTGCTTCACCTTATAATATAATTCGTCACGCTGGATGAGCGAATCGGTGCTCGTGCCGCCCTTGCTCTTGATGAAGTCGTAGACATTGAACGCTACGCTCAGGATCAGAAGATAACCTGCTGCCCCTACTACGGCACCGGCCAGACGGTTGACAAAACTCAGGTGGATGGCCTTGAATGCTTTGGTCAGCAGAGAGGCGATCAGTCCTAACACGATGGGGAATAGGATGACGATGGCGATGAAGGCGATGATGTCGGCGGTCGTCTCCTCCGTGCCGGTGAAGTCGGCCAATACCTTGCCGAACTTGTCGTATGCCATCACGGCCAACAGAAGGCCTACGATGATGCCGCCCAAATTGGCTATTTGCTTGATGGCGCCTTGGATGTATCCAACCAAGGCGCCAATCAGGGCTACGATTATGATAAGTACTGTCATAGTTTCTGTTTGATTTCAACCTCTGCGAAGGCTTCTAGCAGGTCGCCTTCCTTCAGGTCGTTGAAGTTTACGATTGATATACCGCAGTCGAAGTTCAGACCTACTTCCTTCACGTCGTCCTTGAAGCGCTTCAGCGCGTTGATGCTGCCGGTGTGGATCACGATACCGTCTCGGATCACGCGGATCTTGTCGCTGCGGTGAACCTTGCCGTCGGTCACGATGGCGCCGGCTACCGTGCCTACCTTCGTGATCTTGTATACCTGCTTCACTTCGGCGGTTCCGGAGTATTCTTCCTTGATCTCAGGGGCGAGCATGCCTTCCATCGCACTCTTGATCTCTTCGATTGTGTCGTAGATGATGGAGTATAGGCGGATGTCAACGCCTTCCTGCTCGGCCAAACGGCGGGCGGGCTGCGAAGGACGAACCTGGAAGCCGATGATGATGGCGTCGGAGGCCTTGGCCAATGATACGTCGCTCTCGGATATCTGACCCACGGCTTTGTAGATCACGTTCACCTGGATCTTCTCTGTCGACAGCTTGATCAGGGAGTCGCTCAAGGCCTCTATCGAGCCGTCTACGTCTCCTTTCACGATGAGGTTCAGGTCTTTCACGCCACCGATCGCGATGTCGTGGGCGAGGTCTTCCAGACCTTTGCGCTTGGTCGTGCGGATGCCTTGCTCGCGCTTCAGCTGCTCGCGCTTGTTGGCGAGCTCGCGGGCGGCCTGCTCTGTCTCCATCACGTGGAACGTGTCACCGGCGGTCGGTGCACCGTTCAAGCCGAGGATAAGGGCGGGCTCGGCGGGAAGGACCTTGTCAATCCGCTTGCCGCGTTCGTTGAACATCGCCTTGATCTTACCCCAGCTCGTGCCGGCTAGGACGATGTCGCCTTGCTTCAGCGTACCGTTCTGAACCAGGACGGTCGCTACGTACCCGCGGCCTTTGTCCAAAGAGGACTCTATCACGCTGCCTACGGCCTTACGGTTGGGGTTGGCCTTCAGGTCTAGCATCTCGGCCTCAAGCAGCACTTTCTCCATCAGCAGGTCTACGTTGATGCCTTTCTTCGCGGAGATGTCCTGGCTCTGGTATTTGCCGCCCCAGTCCTCTACGAGGTAGTTCATCGCGGCAAGCTGCTCCTTGATCTTCTCGGGGTTGGCGCCGGGCTTGTCGATCTTGTTGATGGCGAACACCATCGGCACGTTTGCGGCGACGGCATGGCTGATGGCCTCCTTGGTCTGGGGCATGATGTCGTCGTCGGCGGCGATGATGATGATCGCGATGTCGGTCACCTGGGCACCACGGGCACGCATTGCAGTGAACGCTTCGTGGCCTGGGGTGTCGAGGAACGTGATGCGCTTACCGTTAGGCATCTTCACGTTGTAGGCTCCGATATGCTGTGTGATTCCGCCGGCCTCTCCGGCGATCACGTTCGTCTTGCGGATATAGTCCAGCAACGAGGTCTTACCATGGTCGACATGTCCCATCACGGTGATAATCGGAGCGCGTGGCTGAAGATCCTCCTCAGCGTCTGCTTCTTCCTCGATGGCGTTCGAGACGTCCTCGCTGACATATGTGGTTGAGAATCCGAACTCTTCAGCCACGAGGTTGATGGTCTCTGCGTCGAGTCGCTGGTTGATGGAGACCATGATGCCGATCTGCATACAGGTAGCGATGACTTGTGTCACAGGGACGTTCATCATCGTCGCCAACTCGTTGGCGGTCACGTATTCGGTCAGCTTCAGGATCTTGCTCTCTGCATTTTCCTCCTCTTCTTGCTCGGCCATGCGGTTGTGGATGGCCTCGCGCTTGTCCTTGCGGTATTTCACGCCCTTCTTCATCTGCTTCGATGTCAGACGGGCCAGCGTCTCCTTCACCTGCTTTGAGATCTCCTCGTCGGTGAGCTCGGGGGCGCTGTTCTTCTTGTTCTTCTTCTTTTTCTTGCTCGACTGCTGAGCGCCCTGCTGGTTCTGCTGCTGGTTCTGCTGCTTGTTCTTCTTGCGGGGGTCCGTGGTCTGCTGAGCGGCCTCGGCGTTGATGTCTACGCGCTCCTTTCCGATGCGGTTGCGCTTCTTCTTCTTGGCGCTCTCGCCTTCGTGGGCCTGACGTAGTGCCTCCTTGGCCTCTTTGCGCTGACGGTCTTTCTCCTCCCGCTCCTTGCGCTTCTCTGCCTTCGACTTCTTGTCGGGGCGGGTCTTCGAGTTCAGACTGCTCAGGTCGATGAAGCCTACCTGCTTCACGCCGGTTGTGGGGGTCTCGGTACGGAACACGCCGTCATCGTCAACCTTGCCCAACACTTTCTGCTTGGGCTTCTTCTCTTTATGTGTAGGCTGAGAAACTGGTGGAGGTGTGGTGGAGGGATGGGAGTCTTCTTTCTTTTCCTCTGAGGCAACGGGCTCGGATGAGGTTGGCTCGGCTTCTTTCTCGGAAGTCTTGGGAACCTCTGGCTCTGTTGCATGGGACTCTTCACTAGGGGTGGAAACCTCTGCTGGGGCGGAAATCTCTGACGGCTCGTTGGACGGCTGGACAGCGGACGACGGGGTCTCTGCCTGAGCCGGTTCCGAAACGGATGCCGGCACCTTCTCTTCGGGAGAGGAGGGGGACGTCGCCGCCTCATCGGCAGGGGCTATGGGTTCTGATGGCTTCTCGTCGGACTTTTTCTGAAGATCCTTGATGTTGCCGACTACCTTGAACTGCTGCTTCGTCTCGGAAGGGGCCTTGAAGATCTCTGTCTTCTGACGCTTCTCCTGTTTCAGACGTTCTCGTTCCTGACGCTCCTTCTCCTTCTGCTTCTGTATCTCCTCGTGTTTGGTCTTGTCGGCGCCGAAAGCATCCATGAGCAGCTTGTACTGCTCATCCGTGATCTTTGCGTTTGGGCTGGCGTCTTGAAGCGCCTTGCCCTTCTTCTGCAGGAATTCGGCCACGGTGTTAATTCCTACATTCAATTCTCTTAATGCTTTATTGAGTCTTGGCATGTATGATAATTTATGATTTTTACGTTATTGTTCTTTCTGCGATGGGCGGGCTGCCTCTGAAAGGGGAGGGGAGTCCGTCGGATAGGGGTCTGCGTGCGATGGATTGCAGCGCTTGCCTAAGGAAGGCGGTGGGGAAAGTTAGTCTTCTTCGAACTCGGCACGGAGGATGCGAAGCACCTCGTCTACGGTGTCCTCCTCTAGGTCGGCCTTCTCTATCAGAACCTCACGGGGGGTGTCAAGCACGCTCTTCGCGGTGTCTAGGCCGATGTTCTTGATGGCTTCTACTACCCAGTCTTCGATCTCGTCCTTGAACTCGTCGAGATAGATGTCTTCGTTCTCGTTGTCGCTGCCCAGGTCGCGGAACACGTCGATGGCATAACCGGTCAGCATGCTTGCCAGCTTGATGTTCAAGCCGTTCTTGCCGATGGCCAGGGATACCTGGTCGGGAAGCAGGTAGACGCTGGCTTTCTTCGACTCCTCGTCTATGGTGATGGAGTTGATTTTGGCAGGGCTCAGCGCACGCTGGATATAGAGCTTGATGTTGCTCGTGTAGTTGATCACGTCGATGTTCTCGTTGTGAAGCTCACGGACGATGCCGTGAATACGGCTGCCTTTCACGCCCACGCAGGCGCCGACCGGGTCAATACGGTCGTTGTAGCTCTCTACGGCGATCTTGGCGCGCTCGCCGGGGATACGGGCTATCTTGTGGATGATAATCAGACCGTCGTTGATCTCCGGGACCTCGGCTTCAAGCAGCCGCTGAAGGAAGTCGGGGGAGGTCCGCGAGAGGATGATCTTCGGGTTGCTGTTGGCGT
>FLNY01001057.1_pt1 | contig 10755 bp, 7 predicted proteins | sample 1140381 | NCBI WGS metagenome assembly FLNY01 (sample SAMEA3878172, study PRJEB12797) | bioreactor metagenome | biome: Moose rumen | place: Sweden | collected 2011-10
CCTGCTCTTTCGCAGGCTCACCCTAATTACTGCAAGCAAAATGCCAAGGTGGTTTTTAGAGAAAATGTATGACACAATGACAAAAATATATGTCAAAATGGCAAAATTAGTCACATATTGGAGTCATTTCAAAAAAACAACTCCCCTAAAATTGCCTATCCCGATAATTTTTGCAATCTTTGCAAAAGAAATGCAAATAACAACCAATAACTAACAAATAATGAAAAAGCTATTCATTTCCTTAGCCATCACATTGGCCTCCCTTTCCTTTGCTTCCGCCCAGCGCTATGTGGGCGGTGACCTCAGTCTCGTTCCTGCTTATGAGGAAGCAGGAGATATATGGCTAGATGCCGACCGTCATGAAATCAACTCATATTATTCCGACGGCATAATCAGCTACGTGAAAGAGGTAGCAGGATGGAACGCGGTTCGCGTTCGTCTGATGGTAGAGCCAGGCAATGACAGTTACCTTGCCACCTGCCAGGACCTGGATTACGTCAAGAAGCTGGGCAAGCGAATCAAGGATTCAGGCCTGTCTTTCCTGCTCGACATCTTCTACAGTGACACCTGGACGGACGTGAGCTCCCAGTGGATGCCTGCAAGCTGGGGATTCAGCCGCAGCACTGCCACTCAGACCGTTGCAGAGAAAGTGAAGTCGTACACCACCGACGTATTGAACCAGCTGGCAGACTACGGCGCTTCGCCCGACTTCGTTCAGATAGGTAATGAGGTCAGCTACGGCATGCTTTGGGACAGTGTATCAGGGGCATCTAAATCCAATGCATTCTACATGAGCGGGACATACTCCACCTATAAAACCCAGATTGAGCGTTTCGCCCAACTGCTTCAGGCTGCAGCAGACGGAGTGCATGCATCGAAGGCGTCATCAGCCAAGATTATCCTCCATTGCGAGCGTACCGTCAACGCCGATCACACCATCAACTTCTATGACTGGGTCGGTCAGGCCGGCTTTGACGACTATGACATCATGGGTCTCAGCTATTATCCCCAGTGGCATGGCGACCTCTCAACTCTCCGTTCCACGCTGAAGGAGCTTCACGATACCTTCGAGGAGAAGGAGATTCAGATCGTTGAGACCGGATATTTCAACAACGCCAACATCGACTTTGAAAAACTCACATTCAACACCAGCGAGACATGGCCCTTCTCTCCGGCTGGCCAGGCTGCTTTCCTCAAGGACCTGATCGCCGTGCTCAAGGAGTTCGACTGTGTCACCGGACTTTACTACTGGCAGCCGGAGGAATGTGGAAACGCGGCAGACGAGTCAGAGACCAACCGCGTGATGGACGGATGGGACAACCGCGGATTCTGGCAGCTCACCTGGAAGAGCGGAACCCACGCCCTGCAGAGCGGCGCGGCGCTCATGACCCTCTCCTCGTTCCTCTCAGATGTCACCGTCGAGGACACTGATATCTCCGACAAGTTCCAGAACCTGGACTTCGAGGCATGCGAGTACAACGAGGAAGGTGGCTATGTCACCACTTGCCCTGGCTGGGAAATCAACTACGACACGCCATGGGGAAGCGGACCATGGCCGGTGATGGCAAACGAATGGCACTCCAGCCTGGTTGACGGAAAGACGATGCAGGGATGGAACGCAGGAGGAAACGCACTGGCAGAAGGACCATTCCTCTATCAGTCCCTCGACGAGCTGCCAGCCGGCACCTACACCATCACTGCTGCAGTACACACTGACTACGACGGCATGAGCCTGTTCGCCAATAACGACAAGACGACCATTGGATCCACATCGGAGTGGGGAACGGCATTCGAGACTAAGGTGACCACACAGCTCTCCACACCGGGAAAACTCACCATCGGCCTCTCGTTTAACGGGCGCGTGGAGACAAGCAACGACATCAACCTCTATGTTGACAACTTCAAAGTGCTCTACAACCCGGCCGTCACTGCCCTCAAAGGCGATGTCAACGATGACAAGAAGGTTGACATCTCCGACATCGTGGCCGTGATCAACCAAATCGCGGGAACGGCCTCTTACACCTATGCCGACGTCAACACGGACGAGAAAGTCGACATCTCCGACATCGTCGCTATTATCAATATTATTGCAGGGCAGTAAGCGCATGAGTGGTTTTTCTACAGAATATCCGGAATATCCGGAATATCCGAAAAAAACGGAAAAACCGCTATATAATCATATCCCGGAAACCTAAAAAAATCAAAAACTAAATACATTTCTTGCTTTTTCGCTCAAGTTTGAGTAATTTTGCATTCGAAACGTAAAAAATATAGAATTATACCCAAATAACTGACACGTTCTTTAATGGATAGAAAAGTAAGAGTAAGATTTGCCCCGAGTCCGACCGGACCTTTGCACATAGGAGGCGTTAGAACCGCATTGTATAATTATTTATTCGCCAAGCAGAACGGAGGCGACCTGATTTTCCGGATAGAGGACACAGACTCCAGCCGATTTGTGCCTGGTGCGGAGCAGTATATCATAGAGGCATTTGAATGGCTCGGTATCAAATTCGACGAAGGTGTCAGCTATGGAGGTGAATACGGTCCTTACCGGCAGAGCGAACGGCGCGAGATTTACAAGAAATATGTTTACCAGCTCCTTTCAGAGGGAAAAGCTTATTATGCCTTCGACACACCGGAGGAACTGGATGCCAAGCGCAAGGAAATCGAGAATTTCCAGTACGACTCCAAGACGAGAGGCATGATGCGCAACTCGCTCACACTTCCCAAGGAAGAGGTGGAGCGTCTCATTAGCAGCGGTGCTCAGTATGTCGTCCGTTTCAAGATTGAGCCGGGACGTGACGTACATGTGGACGACATCATCCGTGGCGACGTGAGCATCAACTCTTCCATTCTGGACGACAAAGTGCTGTTCAAGTCGGCTGACCAGCTGCCAACCTACCATCTCGCCAATATCGTGGATGACCACCTGATGGAGGTGAGCCATGTTATCAGGGGTGAGGAATGGCTTCCTTCTGCTCCGCTTCATGTGCTGCTCTATGAGGCATTCGGATGGGCCGACACGATGCCACGCTTCGCCCATCTTCCCCTGCTGCTCAAGCCAGTTGGAAACGGAAAACTATCCAAACGTGACGGAGACAAGCTGGGATTCCCTGTGTTTCCTTTGGAATGGCACGACCCCAAGACCGGTGAGGTCAGCTCGGGATACCGTGAGCAGGGCTATCTGCCTGAGGCTGTCGTCAATTTCCTCGCACTGCTCGGATGGAATCCGGGAAACGACCAGGAAATCATGTCCATGGATGAGATGATCCAGCTTTTCAACCTCGCAAAATGCTCTAAGAACGGTGCACGATTCGACTATGTCAAGGGTATATGGTTCAACCATCAGTATCTGCTTCAACGTCCATCTGAGCTCTGGGTGCCGGAATTCGACAAACTGCTCAGGGAAAACGGCATAGAGTCTACTCCGGAGAAGGAGGCAAAGGTGGTGGATCTCATGAAACTCAAGGTCATCGAATACACTGACAACCAAGGCAACAAGAAAAAACGCAATATCAGCTTTGTAAGCGACCTTTGGCCACTCACCAAGTTCTTCTTCGTGGCTCCTGAGACGTATGATAAGGAAGACAAGTTCGTCCGCAAGAACTGGAAAGAAGAGAGTTGGTCAGAGATGGACGAGCTGGCAGGCGTCCTTTCTGCTGTTGACAATTTCACAGTCGACGAAATCAAGGAGATGGTTGAGTCATGGGTTGAGGCCCGTGGATGCAAGCCATGGAATGCGTGGAGGGTTTGCCTTGTCGGCACAGGCCAAGGCCCTGACATGTATGAGCTCGCAGCCTGCCTTGGTAAGGAGGAGACCCTTCGACGCATGGACAACGCCCTGGCCGCTCTCAAATAGACTCTCTTCACCCTCAACTAAACAGAGTAACTTTACTCTCAATTCTCAACCCTCAACTAAACAGAGTAACTCTCAACAGACACAATGGCTCTATATGCATTTGCCGCATGGCTGGGTTCTCTCATCAACCCCAAAATCAAGAAACTCATCGAAGGGCACAGGGAAATCCTGACGACCGTAAGAAACGGAATCAGTCCGGACGACAGGGTTGTGTGGTTCCATGTGGCTTCGCTCGGAGAGTTTGAACAGGGAAGACCGCTCATGGAATTGGTCAGAAAGAACCATCCAGAGTTCAAGATTTTGCTGACGTTCTTCTCTCCATCAGGATATGAGGTAAGGAAAAACTATGAGGGTGCCGATGTCATCTGCTATATCCCATTCGACACCAAATGGAGCGCCAACCGCTTCCTCAACATCGTCAACCCGGAAATCGCCATTTTCATCAAGTATGAGTTCTGGTATTTCCTCCTCTCCGGAATGAAGAAACGAGGCACGAAGCTCTACAGCGTGTCGAGCATCTTCAGGGAAGGGCAGATATTCTTCCGTTTCAAGAACGTGGCCAAAGTGCTTCGCCAGTTCACTCATCTTTTCGTTCAGAACCAGAAGTCGAAGGAGTTGCTGGCTGGCATCGACATCGACAACGTGACCGTCGTAGGAGACACACGCCTCGACCGCGTCATGCAGATTCACCAGGCAGCCTCTGACCTCCCCCTCGTCGAGATGTTCAAGGCCGGTCAGAAGGTGTTCATCGCCGGCTCAAGCTGGGAGCCCGACGAGCATATCTACATTCCTTATTTCAACAACAGGAAAAACTGGAAGCTCATCATCGCGCCGCACGAGATGAACGATCTTCGGCTGGAGAAGCTCAAGAACGCTCTCGCAGGCCGCAGCGTGCTCATGTACACCGACATGGAGAGGATGATCAATGAAGGCGGAAAGGCCGTGGCAGAGCGTCTGCTGGCAGAGGCAGATGCCCTCATCATCGACTGCTTCGGAAAACTGTCGTCCATCTACCGATACGGCGAGATTGCCCTCGTCGGTGGAGGATTCGGCGCCGGCATCCACAACGTGCCGGAGGCCGCCGTCTATTCCATCCCCGTGGTCTTCGGTCCGAACAACAAGAAATTCAACGAGGCCCAGGAGCTCAAGGAGTGTGGCGGTGCATTTGAATATACGGATGCACAGACCTTCTCCAGCATCATGGACAGGCTTATTGACCATCCTGAAGCGCTGGCACAGGCGGGAAAAGCGGCCGGGGAGTACATCTCGACCCATGTGGGAGCCACACAGAAATGCTATGACGCCATCTTCGGCGGCGTTACTCAATAGAAAGGAATATCATTTCCGTAAGGTTAACTCAGGAAAAATGCAAAAGAAATTCATTACCAAGGCATTGACTGCCATTGCGTTATTCTCCCTTTTCACGACCGCCATCGCAGCCTCATGCCATCATGGCAATGACAAGGCGGAAGTCGCAGCCAACAAGGATCACATCATTCTCTACACCGACGATTTCATGACCGGTCAGTCATGGAAAGCTGATATCGAAGCAGTGTCTGGAATGGAGGTCCATGTGTTTGATTTCGGTAAAGCCTTGGGCAGGAGCAAGTCAGCCGTTGACTATTTCAGAGCCAACAACCATCTGCAGCATTTCCGTCCGAAGGCGGTGTTCTTCCAGCTTGGGTGCGACGGAAAGGCTGACCGGGACAGCAACTACGAGCATATTCTTTTCGACTATCCTACAGGCGAGGTATGCACGCTGACGGGTAAGATGGCCCGTCACAAGCGTCTCGCTGTCTCAAAACCAGACAGAAACATCGCTGTCGACAACTTTGCAGGTGCACTTTATTTCATGATCCGTACACAGCGTATCCTCCACAGGGATGCCAGGGCATTCATTCTGCCTCCTGTGAAGTCGGGACAGGCAGCCAACACTCCGGCATGCCGGCAACTCGAACGTCTGTCCAACATGTTCTGCATTCCATTTCTACAGTCTAATAAGGAGCTGAAGGACTATGCCTTCCTTTGGGACGGGAAACGACCGGATTTCGGTAAGATGCTGATAATCGGCGACAGCTACTGCGAGCAACGGCGATGGATTAACAGCCTTGAGCAGATTTCAAAGGTGGAGGTCGTCAACCTCGGTGTGACCAGTGCATCCATGCGCGACCACTTTGAGGACCGTGTGTCGTATCCTTATTCGAAGAATCCGGTGAAGACGGACTGCAACGGCAACCGCAACACGCTGGGTTGCCAGCTAGTAAAGCTCCACCGGATGCTCAGCGGCAAGAACCTTCTCGCCGGAGAACGGTCGCTGCAAGGCTGGCAGCCAGACATCATCCTGGTGGAGGGCGGTGGAAACGACTTCGCCGACAAGCCCGCCGTCGAGGCTCAGTATGGGCAACATATCCGTAACGACATAAGAACATCTTTTGCCGGTGCGCTGTCCTATCTGACCAAGGACCTTCACTCCACTTTCCCAAACGCCAAGATTTTCATCGTCGTGTCGGCAGGACTTTATTATGGTCATACCGACAATCCGTTTGAGTATATCGAGAAAGCCCGCCAGCAGCGCAAGGCCGCTAAGATGCTTGGTTACCCTACCATCGACTGGGACAAGGACGGTCGTCTCTCCTTTATATACAACAACTCAGCCGGCACCGGCAACGGTACGAAGGCAAAACCTTACCGCTACAATCAGCCGACAGACGAGACCATCGACCTGCTCCATCCCAACGACTACGGGGCACAGTTCCTTGCCGAGTCTGCCGTGCATTGGATTACAAAAAAAATCTTTATTCATATAAAAGATTCGTAAAAATTCGTTCAGATTCGTGTTCGTAAAGAATTCGTCCGAATGTCATACAATGGGCTAAATCCGAAAGTTAAGTTATTAAAATAAAAGATTTGAGATTTCTTGCCCCTTATTTGTCTTAATCAATATTTTTTTGTAATTTTGGGGCAATTTTCATGTTCAAGGATAATATACGAAAGTAATCATACAAAGAAACAGATAATGAGAAATACAATTCTTAGTTTGCTGCTGTCGTTGCTGACAAGCTCGGTTTTCGCTCAGCAAGACCAGACATTTAGTGTCAACGGAGTAGCGTTCAAGATGAAGTTCGTGAAGGGCGGCACCTTCACGATGGGAGCGACGAAGGAGCAGGGGAGTGCATCCGAGGATAAGGAGAAGCCCGCTCACAAGGTCAGTGTCAATGACTACTACATTGGTCAGACGGAAGTGACTCAGGCGCTGTGGATGGCGGTGATGGGCAGTAACCCATCTGAATTCCGTGGTTACGACCATCCGGTTGAGAACGTGTCGTGGGACGACTGCCAGGAGTTCATCACCAAGCTCAACGCCATGACCGGCTCCAAGTTCCGTCTGCCCACTGAGGCAGAGTGGGAGTTTGCTGCCCGTGGCGGCACCAAAAGCCAGAAATACAAGTATTCGGGATCCAACCGCCATCTAGACGTGGCATGGAGTGCCGATGCCATTGAGGCCATCCTGCCAAAGGACGTACCTTACACCACGAATGTGTTCAATCCTGAGCAGAACATGCCGACTTCTGAGGACGAGACCAACTCCACCCAGATTGTGGGCTTGAAATCCCCAAACGAACTCGGTATCTACGACATGAGCGGAAACGTGTGGGAATGGTGTGCCGACCGCTTCGACGAGGATTACTACAAGAACTCACCTACGAACAACCCCCAGGGTCCGGTTTCCGGTGTGAACCGTGTGCATCGTGGCGGGAGTTGGCGTAGCGGTGAATGGTATTGCCGTGTGTCCAACCGCAATGCTGACGTTCCGGGATACAGCTACAGCACCCTCGGCCTACGGCTGGCACTGTGAGGATAGTTGAAAGTTTAAAGTTGAAAGTTTAAAGTTTAAAGTTGAAAGAGGATAGATTGAGTACGTTTATTAAGCAATGAAATTAGCAATTGAATATTAATAATGAACAGCCCGTTATGCCCTTCATAACGGGCTTTGTTTTTAAAATCACGGCTTTATTCGAAATAAAATTGAAATAAATTTGTCACATTTGTTAAAAATCGTTATCTTCGCAGTGTGTTTTACATTTTGAACGTAAGGCAGACCTTTTTTTATTCATCCATATAAACTGCGAAAAGCTATGGATATAACGACAATCTTTAAATTATTAGGTTCGCTGGCGCTGCTCATGTTCGGTATGAAGGCGTTGAGCGAAGGCCTTCAGAAGATGGCCGGCCCTCAGATGCGTCTGTGGCTGCAGCGTATGACATCGAACCGCTTCATGGGCATGTTCATGGGCATGATCGTGACAGCAGCCATCCAGTCGTCTACAGCAACAACGCTCATGACCGTCTCATTCGTGAATGCCGGACTTCTCACGCTTGGTCAGGCCATCTCAGTGATACTGGGCGCTCACATCGGAACGACGCTGACGGCCTGGATTATGAGTGCCGGATTTGCCGGAGGCAGTGGGGGCGGAGGAATCACCCAGTACGTCTATATCGCTTTCTTCATCGGTATCATCCTCATCTACATGAAGAAACACAAAAACATGGGAGACTTCCTCTTTGGTGTGGGATTCCTTTTCCTGGGTCTTGGCACGCTTAAGCAGACGGGGATGGACATGCATCTGGAGGAGAACCAGGCGGTGACCGACTTCTTCCTTCAGTTTACCCAAGGTGATGTTCCTTATATCTTCACGGTCTTGCTCTTCCTGCTCATCGGTACCGTACTCACCTTGTGTGTTCAGTCGTCCGCTGCCATCATGGCCATCACGATGACGATATGCGCCACGGGGGCGATGCCAATAGAACTGGGTATCATCATCGTGCTCGGTGAGAATATCGGTACAACCATCACGTCGAACATCGCTGCGCTTGGAGCAAACGTGTCGGCCCGTCGTACAGCCTTCTCCCACTTCATGATCAACACGGTCGGTGTATGCTGGGTGCTCTGCCTTCTCAAGCCCTTCCTGGCCATGGTCTATGCCATCGCAGGCACCAAGGAGAATGCCCTGCTTGTTCTGCCTACCTTCCATTCGGCCTTCAATATCGCCAACACCTTTATCATGATTTGGTTTGTGCCTCAGATAGAGAAAATCGTTTGTAAGGTCATCAAGCCCAAGCAGGAGGCAGAAGACGAGGACGCACGCCTCAATTTTATTTCCGCTGGACTCATGCAGACTCCGGAGCTCTCCATCCTCAATGCCAAGAAGGAAATCGGTGTGTTTGCCGACCGCTGTATCCGAATGTTCGGCTTTGTTCGTGAACTCCTTCAGATGGAAAAAGGTGAGACCTTCAATAAGCTGTTCTCCCGCATCGAGAAGTATGAGAGCATCACGGACAATATGGAGGTTGAGATAGCAGCTTATATCAACCAGGTGATTGACGGACGTCTGAGTATCGAGTCGAAGACCGAAATCCAGCGGATGTTGAGAGTCGTCTCGGAGATGGAGTCCATCGGTGACTCCTGCTATAACCTGGCCCGCACCATCAGCCGCAAGCGTAACCACACAGAGAAGGACTTCACCGAAAAGCAGTATGAGCATATCAACAACATGTTCAACCTCGACGAGGATGCCCTCAACCAGATGGCTGTCATCATCAAGTACGGAGAGCAGCGCTATGTTGATGTGAACAAGTCCTACAACATGGAGCATGAGATCAACAACTACCGCACCCAGCTGAAGAACCAGAACATCGTAGACATCAACAACCAGCTTTACGACTATCAGATGGGTGTCTACTACATGGATCTCATCTCTGAATGTGAGAAGCTTGGCGACTATATCATCAATGTTATCGAAGCTTCCGGAATCAAGGAAAAGAAAGCGACAGGATTTTAGTGGTAATAGCTTCTCGGCAATCAATAAGAGTCTTCCTCTTCTATTTTGCCGAGCTCAGTTGAAAATCATGACAATCAACCTCAAACTATAAAGCTTTTTCTTTCTAAAAAAGATTCCCGAATAGATTCACGTTTGGAAAAAAGATTCAACTTATTATTTATCGTGACGAAAATCGCGAAACTATTTTCGTATTTGAATTTTATTTCTTAACTTTGCACTCGGTTTAGGGCAATCAGCACCGGACCTGCTCCTGTAGTTCAATGGATAGAACAAGTCTCTCCTAAAGATTAGATACGAGTTCGATTCTCGTCGGGAGTACTCAAAGTGCAGACAATCAGCAGAATATGGCAAATCTGACAGTTTTACGTGGATTCCTGCGTAAAACTGTTCGTTTTTTTCGGATAGGGATCTGAACGTCCCAATGAAGTGGAAAACATACCAGCAGGACAAACATTATTTTCTGTAAATAACAATTTTTCAGAAAAAAGTCGTAACTTTGCAATGAATGTGCTTTTACTTATAAAAATTCAGAGATATGGGATACATAGAAAACAACCTGCTTCAGGGAGAGGAGATCAAGTTTGAGGCCAACTTGCACTGGCTGGTCTATTTCTGGCCGATTTTCCTCACTATCGTGGCATTCGCTCTGTGCGGATTCGCCATCTATATGGACTATGCCGTTGCCGGACTCATCGGTCTTGGCGTCTTTCTTCTCCTCATCTTCATCTGGTGTTTGGAAATCAATGGTGGCAAGCGCTATGTCGTGACGAACAAGCGTGTGATATTCAAGAAAGGCTTCATCAAGCGTACGTCGTTCGACCTCATGCTCCAGAAATGTGAGGGCGTGATGGTTGAGCAGTCCATCATGGGACGCATACTCAATTACGGCACTGTGATTGTGACGACAGGTGAGGCCACGAACAGCTACAACTTCATCCGCAACCCGTTCGGTTTCAGCACCGCCATCAACCAGCAGATAGACAACACCCTGCATCAGGCTGCTGCCAGCCAAAATCAGCAGGCACTCAACCCTTAGGACTCCTTCCTGCCCAT
>FLNY01000793.1_pt1 | contig 10750 bp, 7 predicted proteins | sample 1140381 | NCBI WGS metagenome assembly FLNY01 (sample SAMEA3878172, study PRJEB12797) | bioreactor metagenome | biome: Moose rumen | place: Sweden | collected 2011-10
TAGAGGGATTCGAACCCACGACCCCGAGATTACAAATCACGTGCTCTGGCCAACTGAGCTATATCGGCGCTCACGAATCCTTCCTCTTTCTGAAAGGACTGCAAAGGTATGAACTTTTTTTGATTCCGCAAAACTTTTTTCACATTTTTATCTGTTCGGCGCATCCAATCCGAGCGATGGATTGCGCGCCGATGTTCCGCGAAGTGCAAACGCCACGGCAAGTGCCGCCACACAGAGCCCCAGAAACATCAGTTCCACGTTCACGGGGCCGTTGCCGCCCTTTTCCAGGATGACTCCGGACAGCCATTTGAAGCTCATGAGCCCAAGATTCTGCACCCAGTAGATGAGCGCGTAGGTTGTTCCAAGGACCTTGTCGGGCACAATCTTGGGCACGGAAGGCCACAGCGCCGCCGGCACGAGCGAGTATCCGAAGCCAAGGAACACCATGGCAAGATATCCCCAGAAAGGAACGCCCGCCGGGGCGAAGGCAAGCAGCGCATGGGCGGCCAGAGCGAGAACGGCGCCCATAATCATCCACCTCGTCCCCTTCCCCGCCTTGTCCACCAGCATGCCGAACAGCGGCGCAAAAATGACAGTGGAGAACGGAAGCATCGACACCATCCATCCCGCCGCCTGGGCCGGAATGTCGAACCGCGGTATGAGTATTGCGCCCGCGAATTTCTTAAATGCGATTATGCTACTGTAAAAAAGGACGCACAGCAGCCCCAGTAGCCAAAAATTCCTGTTTCCCAGCACCCCCAGCACATCCTTGAACCTGAAAGCCTCCTCGTCGGAGGGGGAAGCGGCTATCTCCAGAGAACGGCCGGCCTTTGCATCCAGCGCCACAAAAACAGCCCACAGTATGAGGCCGAGAGCCATGAGGCCCATGCCTACCATGGCGGGACGGGCGGTCTCCGAAAGGGTGTACACGTGAGCGGCCTGCTGCTGAACGAGCTTAGGGGTGAGAACCAGTGCGAATGCCGTCCCGAGTCGCGCAATCGCAAGCTGCAGGCCCATTGCAAGGGCCATCGGCCCTCCCTTGAAGTGGCGGGCTATGCTGCGGGTGACGGCCGTTCCGGCAATCTCTGAGCCCAGGCCGAACAGCATTACGCCTATGTAGGCTATGGTAAGAGACCACGTAGAGCCGCTTAACAGCGCCGCGAGAACTATCCCCGCGCCGGCGGCCATCATGCCCACGAACAGCGAGCCGGCGATTCTCACTCCCCATTTGTCCAGGAGGATACCGCCAATCACAAGGCCGCCGAACACGCACAGGACGCTGTATCCGCTGGCATACATTCCGTACTGTGCCGGTCCCCATCCCAGCTGGGTGAGCGAAGAGTCTTCGAACAGGTACGATATGCTGGAGAACATGTCGTCGAAGTAGTACGATGCGAACATCGGCACAACGAGACATGCGAGCACCAGCCATGCGGCCGGTGCATAGAATTTCTTTGCGGGAGCCGTCATTACTCTTCTGCGGTCACGACTTCGGCCTCAATGACGCTTTCGGGCTCAACAATGTTGGGCTCCTCCAGGCCAAGTCCCTTCTTCTTGTCCACGACTTTCAGGTAAAGGCCTATGAGCATGGCGGCAACGCCAAGGCAGGAGAGCATCACGAGGGCCCAGGTGTAATTGAGCTCATCCGGAGGGGTGCCGGGGGCATTGGTGCTGCTGAGCACATTGCCGATGAGGATGGGGAACAGCCACAGGCCGATGTTCTGTATCCAGAAGATGAGGGCGTATGCCGAGCCGATGATCTTCTCGTCTACCAGCTTGGGAACGCTGGGCCACAGGGCCGCGGGGACAAGGGAGAACGATGCGCCCAGCACCAGGATGGTGACATAGGCGACGATGGTGCCGCCAACGGCATTGCCCTTGAACAGCGGAAGGATGAAAGCGAAGGTGAGGTGGCAGATGACAAGCAGGATGGAGCCCACCAGCAGCATGGAAGCCGCCTTGCCCTTATGGTCTACGTAATTGCCCAGGATGGGGGTGATGGCAACGGCAAGGAGCGGGAACACTGCGAAGATGGTCTCTGCCGTACCGCGCATGTAACCCATGTAGCAATAAACAATCAAAGCCACCACCGCAATGCCCATGAGGCTGTACTTGAGCCCCTTGTTGTTCTTGATGAAATTGCTTGCGAACGAGCAGCCTGCCACCACCAGCATGATGATGTACTGGACTATCGTCACCGCGTCTCCGCCCCAGAACGAGCCGGGATCGGCCGCATTGAGCGTAAGGTTGCACTGCAGCATGTTCACGGCGTACTTCTGGAAGGGGAAGATGGCCGAATAGTACAGCACGCAAAGCAGCGCCACCAGCCAGAAGCCCAGGCTGGAAAGTATCTTGCCTATGTCCTTCACTTTGAAAGGATCATCCTTTTCCTCGGCCTCGCCCGTCTGCGCATCAAGCTTCTTGTCCATGAAGAAATACGTGATGAACATTATCAGGGCTATGCAGAGGAGAACTACGCCGAAGGCCACGGAACGGGAAACATCGATGTGGCCGCCCAGCTTTGCGAAATAGGGCGAGAAAATCATGCAGGTGGCAACGCCAAGGCGCGCAAGGGCCATCTCGGATCCCATTGCAAGGGCGGTTTCACGTCCTTTGAACCATTTCACGATGCCTCGGCTCACCGTTATTCCCGCCATCTCGCAGCCGCAGCCGAACAGCATGAAGCCGCAGGCCGCCAGTTTTGCCGATGCGGGCATCTCCCTGTAGAACGGCGACACGCCCAGCTCGTCAAAGAGAGGTATGTAATTAAGGTGTTCCGTGAACCAGGTCTCAAGGCCGCTGCCCATGAATGCGGGCGAGATGGCGTAGTACTTGATGAGGCCGCCCAGGAGCATCACCGCACCGGAGAGGACTGCCGTGAAGCGCACTCCCATCTTGTCCAGGATGATGCCCGCAAAGATGAGGAAGAACACGAACACGTTGAGGAACGTCTCTGCCCCTTCCATGGTGCCGAATGCCTTGGAGTCCCAGCCGCGGGTAGATTCCATAAGGTCCTTGATGGGCGACAGGATGTCCATGAAAATATACGAACAGAACATGCCCAGGGCCAGCAGGAGGAGCGCCGTCCATCGCATGGCCGCAGAGTCGCGAAGGGTTTTCTTGATGGTTTCAGACATAGTATTTGGTTTTTGTTCTTTTTCGTTTTAAGCCGCTAAATTAATACACAGGCCGCAATTTACCAAAAAATTCATATCTTTGCAGACACGATGTACGAACTGTTGGACAAGATAAATTCCCCAAAGGATCTGAAGGGGTTGGGGATCAAGGATTTGGAGCAGCTTTGCAAGGAGGTGCGGGAGTACATCGTAGAGTGTTGTGCCACCAATCCCGGGCACGTGGCGTCCAGCCTTGGCGCCGTGGAACTCATCGTCGCTCTGCACTATGCGTTCAACACCCCACAGGACAAGATTGTCTTTGACGTGGGGCATCAGGCCTATGCGCACAAGATACTTACCGGCCGAAGGGATCTTTTCCGTAAAAACCGCACCGTGGACGGCATCAGCGGCTTCCCCAAGATGGCCGAAAGCCCTTTCGACGCCTTCGGCGCCGGGCACGCTTCCACTTCCATATCGGCCGCCCTGGGCTTTGCAGAGGCGGCGCGTATCCTGAAAACGGGCGAGAAGGCGGTGGCGGTGATTGGCGACGGCGCGCTCACGGGCGGCCTTGCATGGGAAGGCCTCAATAATGCAGGCTCCTCAAAGGCCGACATCCTGGTAATCCTCAACGACAACAACCACTCCATAGACGACAACACCGGAGGCCTGCACGACTATCTCCTCCAGTTCACCACCAATCCCGTATATAACCGCATCAAGAACAAGATCTGGAACACGATGGGAGAGGGCAGGAGCCGTGACTGGGTGCAGAAAAAGGTGATAGACGCAAAGTCAAACCTGGTGCGAAGCAGCGGCGGAGCGCTGTTCGAGAGCCTCGGGTTCCGTTACTTCGGCCCGGTTGACGGCAATGATATAAACCAGCTTGTCTCCACACTCGAGCGTCTGAGAAACCTCCGCGGTCCCAGGCTTCTGCACATTCATACGCGTAAAGGTGCAGGATATGCCCCGGCAGAGGAGAACCCCACCGTGTGGCACGCCCCTGGAAGATACAATCCCGAGACCGGAGAAATAATCAAGGGCAAATGCCATTCGGACAAGTACCAGGACGTTTTCGGCGAGGTACTCACGCAGCTTGCGGGCATGGATTCAAAGGTTGTGGGCATAACCCCCGCAATGGCGCTGGGAAGCGGAATGAGCAAGCTGCAACAGACATTCCCGGACCGCTTTTTCGACGTAGGGATAGAGGAGGAGCACGCCGTCACCTTTGCCGCAGGCCTTGCCGCCGCAGGCATGAAGCCGTACTGCAACATCTACTCCTCCTTCTCGCAGAGGGCCTACGACAACATAATCCACGACGTCGCGCTGCAGAACCTGCCCGTAGTGCTGTGCCTGGACAGGGCGGGACTGGTGGGCGAAGACGGCCCCACGCACCAGGGCTGCTACGACATGGCGGCTTTCCGCTGTATTCCGGGCACGGTGATATCGGCCCCGAGGAACGAAACGGAGCTTAAACAGCTGCTCTACACGGGCCTTTCGATAAGCGGCGGGCCGTTCCTTATAAGATACCCGCGCGGGTGCGGAGAAGGCGTGAGCTGGAAGGACGTGCCGTTTGAGGACCTTCCCGTCGGCAAGGGGGTAAAGCTTCTTGACGGGAAGAAGGTTGCGGTTCTTGGCATAGGCCCCGTCGTCAACAGGGCGGTTGAAGCTGCCGGCATGCTTAAAGATAAGACAGGCGTCTCCCCCGCCGTTTTCGACATGCGTTTCCTGAAGCCACTCGATGCCGATATCCTTGAAGAGGCCGCAGGCTTCGAAGCAATAGTCACCGTGGAGGACGGAACCATTGTTGGAGGCCTGTACGGAACCGTTTCGGAATACTTTGCGGGAAGGGCCGGTGCACCCGTCGTGAAGGGTGCCGGAATCCCCGACGAGTTCATCACGCAGGACACGCAGAGCGGCCAAAGGGCCTCCTGCGGGCTGGATACGGACTCCCTCTTCAAGCTAATTTCTTCATTATTGGGCGAATAGTCCTTTTTCAGGCAAAATATTTGCATATTATTTGGCGGTTTTAAAAAATCGCCATATCTTTGCGGTGTAATAGTAAACTAATACAGTATAAACATGGCGCTCATAGAGCTTGACGGAATAAACAAGACCTACAATAACGGGCAGCCCCTGCACGTTCTCAAAGGGGTTGACCTTAAGATAGAAAGAGGTGAATTCGTATCCATAATGGGTGCTTCGGGAAGCGGCAAGAGCACCCTTCTCAACATACTCGGAATACTGGACAACTACGACACCGGCACTTACCACCTTGACGGGAAGCTCATTAAGGACCTCACGGAAAAGCAGGCGGCCGATTACCGCAACCGGATGATTGGATTCATATTCCAGAGCTTCAACCTCATAGGTTTCAAAACGGCCGTGGAGAACGTCGAGCTCCCGCTTTATTACCAGGGCGTTTCCCGCAGGAAACGTCACGAAATGGCGATGGAATACCTCGAGAAGCTGGGACTCACCCCCTGGGCGACGCATTTTCCCAATGAGATGTCCGGCGGACAGAGGCAGCGCGTGGCAATTGCCCGCGCCCTCATAACCTCTCCGCAGATAATCCTTGCCGATGAGCCCACCGGCGCCCTTGACTCCAAAACCAGCGTCGAGGTGATGCAGCTCCTCAAGAAGCTCAACGAGCAGGAGGGCATCACCATCATCGTCGTCACCCACGAAGGCGGCGTTGCAAACGAGACGGACAAAATTATCCATATTAAAGACGGCATCATAGGCGAGATTGAAGAAAACCGCAGTCATTCCGCCTGGGGAGGAAGCATTATCAAGTGATGAAGGAGCTGCTGCACGAAATATTCAGTTCCCTGAGGAACAACAAGCTTCGCACGGCCCTCACCGGTTTTGCCGTGAGCTGGGGCATTTTCCTCCTCATAGCGCTCCTCGGGGCCGGAAACGGTCTCATGAACTCCTTTATGGGCAATATGGACGACTTCATATCCCAGAGCATCTCCGTGGAAGGATGGTACACCTCCGAGCCCTATGCCGGATACCAAAGCAACCGCAAGATAGACCTGACGGAGAAAGACGTGTCATACACTGCGGGAAAAGACTGGGAAGGAATAATAGAAAACGTCTCCCGCTCAACATCCGGAAGGAGCGACACTCTCAGTCTTGGCGGGCTCACTGTAAACGCGTACATGTCGGGAGTCACCCCGGACTATCAGGAAAGGGAGAAGCTGCGCATGGCGGCAGGCCGCTTCCTCAACGAGGCCGACCTTTCTCAGAAGAGAAAAGTAGCCGTGATAGCCCTTTCGCAGGCGAAGGAGCTGCTTCCCGCAAGTCCCGGGGACATAGTGGGCCGATGGATATCGGCCGGCCAGGTCGCCTTCCGCGTGATTGGTGTTTACCATACCGACGAACGTGACTGGCGCCGCACGGTGGCAGTCCCCTTCTCCACCTACAAGGCCCTCTACGACGCCTCCGACAAAGTTGCGAGCATAAGCTTCAACGTGAACGGGCCGTCCACGCTTGCTCAGCACAAGTCATTCCAGGAAGAATATGCATCGGCCATAAAACGCCGCCACGACATATCCCCCACGGACCGGAGGGGCCTCTGGATAAGGAACGGGTACACGGACAATATGCAGATGAACCAGGCTGCATCCATCATCCGCATCTCCCTGTGGATCCTCGGCCTCCTCACTCTAATAAGCGGCATAGTGGGCGTCTCCAATATAATGCTCATAACGGTGAAGGAGCGCACCCATGAGTTCGGCATAAGAAAGGCCATCGGCGCGAAGCCAAGGGACATAATGACGCTCATCATTGCAGAGAGCATCTCCATCACGGCCGTCTTCGGCTATGTGGGCATGCTGCTTGGAATGATTGCATGTGAGGTCATGGACAAGACCGTAGGACAAAGCAGCGTAGACCTTGGAATGGAGAAGATCCAGATGCTTGTGAACCCCAGCGTGGGAGTGACAACGGCTATTGAGGCCACCCTGCTCCTTATTGTCGCAGGGACCCTTGCCGGCGCAATCCCCGCATGGAAAGCCGCAAGAGTAAAACCCATAGAAGCACTCAGGGCCGAATGAAAAAGTGGTTTGACACAGATACTTTCAGGGAGATCCTTGACAGTCTCCTCCGAAACAAGTCCAGGAGCCTGCTCACCGGTTTCGGAGTGTTCTGGGGCATTTTCATGCTCATGATACTCACCGGCGGAAGCCAGGGCCTGAAGGAGCTCCTCAACAAGAACTTCGACGGATTTGCACAGAACACCTGCATAGTTGCGACAGACCGCACCACCAAGCCGTACAAGGGCTTCAAGAAAGGCCGCAGCTGGAATCTCAACTATGAAGACGTAGACCGTCTCAAGAATCTGGTGCCGGAGCTTGAGACAGTGTCACCCTCCGTGAGCCTCTGGGGCAAAACCGTGAACCGCGACGAATACACATACGGAAATGCAGTCGTCAAGGGAAACAGGGCCGATTACGTCAATATAGAAACGCCGCTCATGATGTACGGCAGGTACATCAATGACGCCGACAATGCCCAGGAACGGAAGGTGTGCGTAATAGGCAAGAACGTCTATACCAACCTGTTCCCGGAAGGCGGAGACCCCTGCGGGAAGCGCATCTCCATCGGCGGAAGCTATTACTCCGTCATAGGCGTAGACTGGAGGGAGAGCGGCGGCATAAGCATAAACGGCAGCAGTGCCGATGCCGTCACCATCCCCATCAATCACGCCAGGAGGGCCTACAACCTTGGAAACACCGTCCATCTCCTGTGCTTTACCGCAAAGGAAGGCATTACGATGAGCAGCGTTACGCCCCGCGTGAGGGAAATCCTTTCAAGGGCCCACTACATAGACCCTGCCGATGAGCAGGCCATGTTCCTTCTTAACACGCAGCTCATATTCGGCATAATTGACAATCTTTTCAAGGGCATCAACTTCCTGGTGTGGCTCATCGGCCTGGGAACCCTGCTTGCCGGCGTAATAGGCGTATCCAACATAATGATGGTGAGCGTGAAAGAGCGCACGACGGAAATCGGCATACGGCGCGCGATAGGCGCAACGCCCCGGCAGATACTTGGGCAGATTATATCCGAAAGCATAGTGCTTACGCTGGTAGCGGGCTCCACGGGGATAGTTTTCAGCGTCCTCATCCTTTATGCGGTGGAACTGGGCATGACCAGCGACGGAATACTCAAGGCGGCATTCCAGGTGAGCTTCGGCACGGCGGTGCTCGCTGCGGTCCTCCTCACGGTGCTGGGCGTCGCGGCAGGCCTCATGCCCGCAACCCGCGCCATGCAGATAAAGCCGGTGGACGCAATGAGAGATGAATGATAAAAGCAACTGTATATGAAAAAATTTGGTATAATTCTCGCAATCAGCCTTGTGGCGCTTGTGTTCATAGGCACTTTCGCCTACCTTTTCCAGCGCTCGAAGCCGAAGGAAGTGAAGTATCAGGAGCTCTCTCCCGCAAGCGGAGACATAGTGCGCTCCACCGTGGTGACGGGCAAGATCCAGCCCCGCGACGAGGTTAACGTGAAGCCGCAGATAAACGGCATCGTGGCCGAGCTTTACAAGGAGGCGGGGCAGACGGTGCAGGCAAACGAGGTTATCGCCAAACTCAAGGTTATCCCGGACATGAGCCAGCTCTCATCGGCCCAGAGCAGGGTGCGCCTTGCCGAGCTCAACCTCAAACAGGCGCAGACGGATTACAACAGGGAAAAAGCCCTTTACGACCAGAACCTTGTGAGCGCGGAAGAGTTCGACAAGGTGCGGCAGAGCCTCCGCCAGGCGCAGGAGGAAAACGCCGTCGCGAAGGAGACGCTGGAGATTGTCAGAGACGGCGTATCGTCTTCCAACAAGAGCGGGAGCACCACCCTCGTGCGCTCCACCATAGCCGGCCTCATCCTGGACGTCCCGGTGAAGGTGGGTAATTCCGTCACCATGTCAAACACCTTCAACGACGGTACAACCATAGCCACCGTCGCCAACATGGAAGACCTCATCTTCGACGGCAACATAGACGAGACGGAGGTTGGAAGAGTTCACACCGGTCTTCCCGTAAAAATCACCGTTGGAGCGCTGCAGAACCTCAGTTTCGACGCCGTCCTTGAATATATTTCCCCAAAGGCCACCACTTCGGCAGGAGCCAATCTCTTCGAGATAAAGGCATCCGTGAAGGTTCCGGGCGACGTCACAATCCGCAGCGGCTACAGCGCCAATGCGGAGATTGTGCTGCAGGAGGTGCATGACGTTATGACAATAGCCGAAAGCGCCATTCAGTATGAGGGGGACGATACCTTCGTGTTCGTAGTGGAGAACGGGGAATACGTAAAGCGTCCCGTCACTACCGGCCTCTCCGACGGGGTGAACATAGAGATTGTGAGCGGACTCGAGATGGATGACAAAGTTCGCGGAGCCCAGATAATCACCACTAAGAAATAGGCCATGAAAGCGCTTCTTATTTATCTGGCGCTTGGCGCCGTGATGCAGGAGGGTACCTCACCGGACCTGTCCCACCCATGGAGTCTTGCGGAATGCACCGAGTGGGCCCTTGAAAACAACCTTACCGTTGCCTCGCAAAAGCTAAACGAAGAGAACAAAATGATATCCGAAAACACGGCAAGGATGTCATGGCTCCCCTCCGTGAGCGGCTCTGTCGGCGAAAGCATGAACTTTGGCCGCGGCCTTGGCGGCAACAACACCTACGAATATGGAAACTCTTCATCCACAAGCTTTTCACTGGGAGCCAACATGACGCTCTTCGACGGGCTTGCAACGCCTCGCAGGATGGAGCTCGCAAAACTTAATCTGGAGGCGGCCACCGAAGACCTTGCAAAAGCGCGCGAAGACATCCGCATCCAGGTTGCACAGGCCTATGTGCAAATCCTCTACGACTACGAAATCCACGAGGTTGCACAGAGGCAGGTGGAGATTGATTCCATGCAGGTTGTGAGGCTCGAGGGGCTGCTTGCAAACGGAAAGGCATCTGCCGCAGAGCTTTCACAGCAAAAAGCCACGCTCTCGCAGAGCAGGCTCACTCAGGTGCAGGCTCTCAACAACATACGGTCGGCCCACCTTACGCTGATGCAGCTGCTGGAACTTCCCTTCTCTGAAGAGTTTCGCGTGGTGAGGCCGTCCGTTGCAATGGAAGATATCCGAATAGGCAATCCGGACGACATTTACCTTGACGCGCTGGGACTCAGGCCGTCCGTAAAGGCCGAGGAGATCCGACTCCGGAGTGCCGCAAAAGAAGTTGAGATTGCAAAGGCCGCTTACTACCCTTCACTTGGCCTTAGCGGAGGTCTCGGGACAAACTATTATTCCTCGTTTGCAACGCAGGGGTTCATGGACCAGCTCTCCAACAACTTCAGCCAGTATCTGGGCCTCACCCTCAGCATCCCCATCTTTGACAAGTTCTCCACCAGGAACCAGGTGCGCAGCGCACAGCTCCAGTACCGCAGTCAAGAGGTTCAGCTCCAGCGCGCCAGAAACAGCCTTTACAAGGAAATCCAGACCGCATGGAACGGCGCAGTTGCAGCCCGGGCAAAATGGGAAGCGTCTTCGGAGGCCGCCGTTGCGGCAGAGGATGCGTTCAAGCTCACCGAGGCGAAGTACGACAGCGGCAAGGCCACCCTCACGGAGTTCCACGAAGCCC
>FLNY01003206.1_pt1 | contig 10724 bp, 3 predicted proteins | sample 1140381 | NCBI WGS metagenome assembly FLNY01 (sample SAMEA3878172, study PRJEB12797) | bioreactor metagenome | biome: Moose rumen | place: Sweden | collected 2011-10
GCAGCGAGTCATACTACAAGAAATACTACGACGAGAGCGAAGACTTCTACGCATGGGGCTACTTCACCGCCAGCGTCGAGGGCGGCGCACTGCGCTTCGACCCGCTGGTCATCAACCGTATCAGCGGCGGCTTCTACTACAACTGCCGGCCAAACGTTGACCCCATGGATCCAGTGACCGCCTACGGAGAACCGAAGTTCAACGGCAAGCCAGGAGCCAAATACGGCACAATCGGTGTGGCCTTCGGCATCGGAATGTCCACCAGCGGCGGCAAGGACATGCTTGAAGCCAACGTCGACCTGTTGGTCATCTACGACAAGAAGAACAAGTGTCTCTCCGACTTCGTGTTCAACGGCACATGCGGCGTGGTGGGCGACATTCTCCATGCCAGGGTGTCACTCATCTATAAGAACGAGAAGAACGAGAGTGGCGAAACCCTGAACCGCTTCATGTGCCTCAACATGACAGTCAGGGCCGGACTGGACAGCGATGCCCTCATCGACAAGGTTTCGCAGGTTTGCCGACAACTTGATGCCATGCAAAGCGAGCTGAAGGAATTCAGCAACCAGGTCAACAAATTTATGAACACCGAGCGCGTCAGCAACGAGGAAATGAAGGATGGTCTGAAGGAGTTGGAGACCGACTACGGCAACAAGAAAACCTCGACAGAGGACAAGGAGAAAGCCAATGAGAACATCAACAAAGCCGAGCAAGAAAAACAGGAGCAACGGCAGGCAGCCCTCAAAGCCGGCCAAGCGAGAGTCTATCTGGAGTTCAAGATTACATGGGTAGACCAGTCGAAACCCGGCTATTGCTCGCCTTATAATCCCAAGTGGCACGTCTACCTGGGAGAGCCGGAAAAGAGCAAGCGATGCAATTTCACCGTCATCGACTATAAGGACCCGCTCGGCATCGTTTCTGTCAACATCGGAGCCGACGCCTATCTCTGCGTGGGCAACGAGCTGCCCGGCGACGGACAGCTGCCCGAGATTCCGTCGGAAATCACGGAGTTCCTCAACGGTCACAAGAACTCGGCCGTCTCGACAGGTGCCGACATGGAATCGGTCAACAAGTCGCGTGCTGAGGCAGTCAAGAAAATCCTCAGCACCTCGGGGGGTGGCGGCGGCGTCATGCTCGGTGCGTCGGCATGGGGCTTCATCAACGTCGACCTCGGACTGTTCTACGGCTATCTGAAGGCCATGGCAGGCTTCGACGTCTCGCTCGTGAAGTACAGCACACCGCAGTATTGCGCCAATTACGGCGACTATATGGGCAAAAACGGCTGGTACGCCATGGGCCAGCTCTACGCCTACCTGGCCGCCAAGTTCGGCCTGCACATCAAGCTGGGCAAGCTCATCGACGAGAAAATCGACCTCATCGACGCCGGCATCGGCGGCGTGTTCAAGATGGGACTGCCCAAGCCTACGTGGTTCGAAGGCCAGGCCCGCGTGAAGGTCTGCCTGCTGGGTGGACTGGTGAAGATCGACAAGGGCTTCAACTTCTCGGGCGGCACGAAGTGCGTGCCTTTCCGCGGCAACGCCCTCGACGACTTCAACCTCTTCGGCGAATTCACCGTGGCCAGCGACTCCATCCAGGAGGGCTGGGACGAGGCCAACGCCGTCAGCGTGAAGGACGCCACGAACATCCAGTTCAACACCTATGCCAACCTGGGCGAGCGCTACCGGCTCTACGACCCCACCACGGGCGGAGACCTCAGCGAAGAACATGGCTATAGCGAAGCCGAGATGGACATATATGCCTCGCGCACCTACATCTTCGACATCAACAAGGACCGCGTCTACACCGAGAACAGCAACGCAAACATCAACGACTGTCTGGGCGCCGTGCTCTACGAGATCGATCCCAACACCATCTTCAAACAGATCAAGCTGATGCCCTCTTATTACACCCAAACGAATGTGTCCCCGCTGGACAAGGTGTACTTCCAGGACATGTTCTTCAGGAAAAGCCTCTGGAACAATCGCATCATGTCAAGATGGATGAAAAGCGAAAAGCTCGAGAGCCAAGCAAAGGAAACTCAGAAATATGAGTTCGAAAACGACGACGCCATGAGGGCCGTGAAGCAATGGGAAGGCGGAAATGAATACCAAGGCGAAACGAGATGGTATAACAGCTATCCCAGCGTCCTAAGCAGCTATAAAGTGGCAGGCGGTGTCACCATCAAGGAGACCACCGGCCGCAACTTCCATCTCACCCTGCCCAAGCTGAAGCCAGGCAAGCTCTATATCCTGGAACTTAACGGTCAGGCGTTTGAGGTGCTCAACGGTAAGCGTGTGTGGACAAAGATGACCGTGGAAACCTATAACTACGATAAGCATAAGACAGAAATGCACAGCGAATACGTGCGATGGGAGCAGAAGCGTCTGGTGTATTTCCGCACGAAGGCGGATGAAGAGACCGTCATCCCAGAGCACCTGAACGACATACAGCCCTACGTCGCACTGGCCTACCCCTCTGTGGATAAGAACCAGCTCTTCAGCAACTTGGCTGATACTGCTGTCAACAAAGCCTATAGCTCCGACGCCAAGCTGCCCACCATCGCACTGAACACCGACATACGCTCGTCGTTTGCCGATGGCAAGCTGGAATGGGAACTTTATGGCTGGAGCCGTTGGAATTCCTCTAAGGTCAGAGGCTACCGTGCACATAAAACCCAGATAAGGAATAACAAATGGGTGACTTCAGGTGGCGGTGTCAGCATGCAACCGGAATCAAGCTTCGACCTTTCGGAGTGGCTACCTGACAAGACTTTCAACATCAAGCTCAAGTATACATACCAAACCAAGTACCAGAAGGAGGTATTGGCTTCGGATGATATGGACATGTCGAAAGTACTTGAAAAATATCAAGCCACCCACAGTACCGAAGAGCTTTTTGACCTTATAATCAATGCTGCCAAGACCTCATGGCCGTTCGTGTATAATGAACTCAAAAATTCTGAGTATGGGGGAACTAAAGAGGAATTGGTAAGTGAACTTTCTATTCTTATACTCGTTGGGATATTTACAGGAAATGAGGAAGCTGTTAACTTTGCTTATGCTATACAAGAGGCAGCAGGAGGTAATACAAACATCCAGTATAAGACGGTGGATGCCTACAAGGACACCACTGTCGTGCTGGCCAACATGTGGCTGAAAGGCGTTGATGATCCGACGTGGAAAACCGGCAAGACGCCACTCTTGAACTACGAGAAGCAGTTTGTAGGCATCAGGCCCTCAAAAGTGCCCACGATATCCTCAACCAGCGACATGCCTGCCTACTCATGGGACGGCGACATCAGTATAGCCCTGAACGAGAGGAAGACCAACGGCAGGCTGCTACGCCTGTCTGACCCATACCTCTACTTTGCCTATCTGTCGAAGTTTGTCTTCATCAACGACCTCGCTCTCAAGAAATATGCCTTCGACGATGTCGAGGTGCCGCATGCCAGCGAATCGCTCACCTTCAGTTTCAATGGTCACGGCATCTCCGGTTCACTCATTGAAGGCAGCAACTATCGCGACAAATACCTTCGCACGCTGCGTGCAGAAATGTATAGGACTTGGTATCAGGACTGGTACTACGACGACAATGCTTCTTACAGCGACCAGAAATTTCCACTGCCGCTCTATGCAGAAGAAGACTGGGGGCTGACTGGCAACAACCAGACTTTCATTGCCCCGAAGTATAACAAGTACGTCCCGAATGGCACATATTATTCAGATGGCAATGGATGGATATACCCGACGACCATAGAGGCCGACGCCCGTGGCGGTGCCAACCTGCTGCGGCAGTTCACCGCGCCATACTTTATAGCTGGGACACTCAGCAGACAGATGAAGAAGATTGCCGAGCAACTCGTCGGAATCGACAATTCGAACTCGTCATCATCGGATAATCTCAAGAAAGCCATGATCAACTGGCAGAACCTCCATCGCGGGCAATACCTCAAGGTGAGCAGCGAGGGATTCGAGGTGAAGGTGCCCTACTATCAGTTCCCGCTCATCTTCGGCGACTGTTACTCTAACAGCGATCGCGACTTCCGCGGCTCCATCGGCTCGCCTGAAGACAAGATTGGAAGCCTGCGTGACAAGCGCGAGAACTCGAACATTTTCTTCTACCGACTGATGGGAGGAACGCCAAAGGCCTATCACTCCAAAGATTATCAGTCGGCCTACTATGGCTCACACCAGGTGGCTTGGGACCAGTTCCTGCCATACCAAGCCCTTGCGAACGTTAAGTCCTTCGACTTCAAGATCTACAGGACCAACATGTTCAACATGTCGAACAACCGGTATGAATATACCGCCGACAGAGGCTACTATGAATCCCCCTATGATCTTGCGCCGAGTACATGGTCAGCCTTCAGAGTGCCGGGGAGTGGAAGGTTGTCGAACATCGCCGACGTCATGTCGCAGGTTGGCAAACCTGAAGTGCTAATCAACGGCGTGCCCGGAATGAGCTATACGCTGGCCAACGACGGCATGGGAGCACGCTACAACGAGAACGAGCTGAACGACGAGGACCTCCTCGCATGGACCGAAGACAACGCCCCGGACCTCTACGCCATCTTCACGGAGAAAGATAATTCGGAGCGCATCAAGAAGCTGCAGGAATGGGCCAAGGAGAACGACCCGGGCTTAGGCTCGTGGGCCGCAGGGGAGAATACGACGCTTTGTTGGGCTCTGTTGTGGACTACTGATACTACTCAACAGTCATATTGGAAAGAACAGAACAATAAGTACAAGAAATTTGGTATACCTGCAATATATCCAGAGTCAGAACCCTCCGTCACCACCTCGCTCTTAAAGTACATCATTTCACACAAATACGGAATTATATGGTAAGCAACAAGAATATCCTCGTGGGGGCCATGATGCTCTTGAGCAGCCAGGCAGCCATGGCCCAGTCGAACGACAGCGTTGACGTCGCCGACAGCATCGAAGTCGTGAATGACGTGAAAACCGACACAATCATCTATCAGGAGCCGTCGCTCATCACAACGAAGATACACGCCATGGTCCGCACCTATGGCGACAGCATCGCCCTGCGCTGGGTGCCAGAGGACTTCGTGTCGTGGAAATATCTCTGTCAGACCGGCGTCAACGTGCTGCGCACCGAGACCGATGCAAAGGAGTTCTCCATCGACACCCTGGCCTACGCCCTGAAGCCGCTCAGCGAGGAGGCTTTCCGCGCGAAGTATGCAGCCAACGACAGCAATGCCCTCGTGGCTCAGGGCGTGCTCTACGGCGAAGGCCGCCTGGGGCCGAACCAGACAACGGGCAAGCCCGGCTCCATTGAGGCCTCGATGGAATATAACAACGAGCAAGACATGTCGTTCGCCTTCGCCATGCTCGTGGCCGACTGGCGGCCCGACCTGGCTCGCGACATGGCCGTGGGCTTCCTGGACCGCACGGCCAAGCCCGGCAAGAGCTACGACTACTACATCCAACCCACGCAGTGGGAGACCGACGGCCGCCTCATCTTCGAGCCCGGCGTGGTGGAGGGTGTCGTGAACGAAACTTACACGCCCGTCCTGTTCAACCCCCGCATGGTGGACTCCATCTCCAGCCCCCGACGCCACGTGCTGGGCTGGTGGGACGACAAATATTCCACCTACGAGATTTTCCGCCATGCCATCTCCGATGCTGACGGCAACAAGATCGACAGCGAATGGGAACACTTGAACCAGAAGCCCTACCTCTCGGTCATCGAGCTGCCCGAGGGCGACAGCTATAAGGCCTTCGGTGATTCGGTGCCCAGCTTCGGTGTCTACGAATACCGTGTGGCAGCCCACGATGCCTTCGGCGGACTCGTGCCGTCGGTAGAGCCGTTCAAGGTGAACGTCTACGACAACGAGCCTCCCTTCGGCCCGCAGCTGAAGAGGATGGTGGTGGAATATCCCGACGGCGACCCGACAGGACGCACACTCGTGCACTTCGTCTGGGAGAAAGACTCCATCGAGCCCGACCTGGATGGCTATGTCATCAATTTCTATAATCAGAAGAACACTGGCGGAACATGGATGGGGCTCAACGACAAACTCATCCCCCCGACCGACACCATCTACACCACTGACATGACCGGCTATAGGGAAGGTATGGTCTACATCTCGGCCTACGACAAATCGGGCAACGAAGGACGTTCGCTGACGCAGTTCCTCCATCTGCGCGACTACAAGGCACCCGAGCCACCTGATTCGCTGACTGCTCTGGTGATCGTTCCGCAGACCCTGCAATTCATTGACATCGACACCAAGTATGCCTACGTCATCCTGAGATGGAAACCCAATCCTGAGGACGACGACATCATGCACTACGACGTGGCTTTCGCCAACGACACGACCCACTCTTTCCAACGCCTGAACGAGCTGGCCATCCACGAGCGTTCCTTCATCGACTCGCTGGCCCTCGACGTCAACCAGAAGTACATATACTATAAAGTTCGCGCAACTGACTATACGGGCAATGAAGGGGACTGGAGCCCCTGGATTCAGGTGATGCGACCACACGTCACGCCGCCCACGCAGCCACACCTGGAGCGTTCGAGCCATAACGACACGGAGGGCATGCACATGGAGTGGATCGTCGGTACGGATGCCGACATGGACTACCACCTGGCCTACCGAGGTCTGAGCGAGGACGGCCCCTGGGAGCTCATCGGACGCTACGACCACGACTCGCTCACGACGAAAAACCACACCATCGTCATCGACGACAACCCGCCCTACGACCGCGACCGTCGCTACTACTACTACGTGGAGTCGTTCAACTCGTCGCCATTCTCGGCAAAGAGTTTGGCCGTCAGCTGGTTCCACCCCGGACCGAAGGTCTACAAGGTGAACATCGAACTGGCCGGCACCTACGACGAGCGCACCAAGCAGACGAAGCTGGCATGGACAACAGGAAAGCTGCCGTTTGATGCCCCCTACTACTACTGCATCGCTCGCAAGGGCCCTGAGAACGACAAACTGGAGTTCCTGCTGAGCGTGGCTCCCGACGAACTGGAGTACACCGACAAGCTGCTCAATAAGGGAGAGGAGGCGCAATACCAGGTCATGATTCAGTGGCGCGACGGACGACAGAGCACACCGTCGAACACGGTCACGGTCAGGCGTGCGGAATGACATCAAGATGGAAGGACATCAATACAACAAGACTTTAAGACTTCAAGGCAACAGGACATCAATACAACAAGACTGTTTTTTTGACAATAAGACGATATGAACAGAAGAAAGATAACTCATCTGACTGGACAGACAGCAATACTCTGGATGGTCGCGCTGTGCACAGCGATGGTCGCATGCGGCGAATACTGGGTGAGCAGCGACCCGGTCGTCACTCGCAAGATGACGCTCGGACGCAAGGTGATTAACCTCACCGTCGGCGACCGCTACATGATTCCCGTGCTGTTCGATCCGGACACGCTGACCAACCGCACGGTGTGGTGGCACACGGAGGCCCCCGAGGTAGCCGACTTCGAAGGCGACTGGGTGGTGGGCACCGGTGAGGGTGTGACCAAGGTCTTTGCTCTGAGCGTCAGCGAGCGACAACTCGACTCGTGCTGGGTGAACGTGCTGCCAAAGATGTACCTGAACCCGTATCAGTATCCCTACGACATGATTATCTATGCCGACGTGAACGTTCACGGCCATCACTACACCAAGGACGATGAGGACTCGCTCATCATTGCCGCCTACGTGGACAACGACCTGCGGGGTATTGGAAAGATGATGGAATGGCAAGGCATGAGCTATATGGAAATCCGCGTCTGGAGCCCTATCCGCTACGGCGAGGAGGTCAGGCTGCATTGCTATTACAACAGACAGGCACTTGTCGAGCGATTCCCTGACGTGTTCGAGTTTGACGGTAACGCCGTCGGCACCCTCTCCGACCTCTATCCGTTGGTGCTCGACGACAATGCCGAGGAGCTATGGCCCGAACTCGACGACGAGGAGTTCCCGTATTTCGAGGAGCCCGACACAATCCATGGGATTGTAACGAATACTAATGACTAACCACCTGTTTTACCAAGAAGGGAGAATGGTATGAAAAGATTATTATCATTATTCAGCTACGCAGTCCTCATTGCCACACTGACGTCGTCGTGCAACCTCTTTATTGACGACGATATGGAAAATGCGACCGAACCGTCGGACTTCACCAATGTGCGCAAACACAGCGGCGAAGGCTATGACAAAGTCGTGTCGACGATTGAGAACGGATGCGACCTGGAATATCAGTTTAATGACAATGTGATCGTCGTCGAACAGGCGACTCAGGATAACTATATTACCCATGTGGAGACCGATGGCGTCAACGTGATGCTCGAGGTGCACTTCAGGGCCGACACGCCCGAGGACCTTCTGCCACAGCCGGGGGAGATCTTCCTGAGCACGGTCACCGAGAAGTTCCCCATGGGAGCTAACCACCTTGTCGAGAAACGGCTGTTTGAGGACGGCGTGTACAAATGTCTCATGTCGTTCGCCACGCTGAGAGACACCTTCAAGGACCTCCATATCGACGGCAAGATGACCTTCGAGAGCGACTCCGTCGAGGTGATCATCCCACCGACGCCTGACGATGAGGAGGCTGCCAATGCCAGAACACGCGCTGACAGTGGGGGGGCTGATCCAGTCTACGTCAATGTGGGGTTTGAGGGAAGTGCCTTTACACTGTCGATTCCTTTCTCTGTCAACTTTACCGGTGAGTTGCAAACCAAAAAGGGAACCATCCATTTTGATGCCTCCATGGACAAGGAAGATAACTTCTACAAGGTGTCAAATGAGTTCAGCTTCGACAATTTCTCGCTCGACAACATGAGGGATGACTTCAAACAAACCTTCGAGGAAAAAACGCTGGTGGAACTCAAAGGAGGCTTCTCGAAATCGATTCCTATCATTAATAACAAGTCCATCGTAAAGGGCAAGGCCATCACGATAGGACCGGTGGTGCTGGTGCTCTTTCTGAACCTGGACCTCTCACTTAACTTCGACATCACGGGAACAGTGACGATCAGCAAACACAAGAAATATCAGAACATCTATCACCTCGACTTCTACGAGGGAACGGCCACCAAGGAGGTCGTCATCCTAAAGGACGATGACTGGGCGTTCGATGCGCAAATCGAGGGGACGGTGTCATTGGAGCTGGCCATAACCGTCGGCATCGGACTATACGGAAAGGTATTGTCTATCAGAATCATACCAACGTTGACGGCGGCCATCACCCTGACCATCCCGGTAGCGCCGTACAAGGCACCAGAGGGCTTCAGTGTCTTCGACTTGTCTGATGGGGGCGGTCTGGTGTTTACACTGCAACTATCGGTGAAGGTCGGTGTGTTCCTCGACCTGTCGCTGAAGGCTCTGCTAGGCTCCGACGACATGCAAAAGAAAATGCGTGACACGAAAGACATGCTCGACAAGCTGAAAACCAGCGAGGTCACCAATAACCAGGTCTATCAGGACCTGATCGACAGCGAGGCCGACAAACTGGAGGACGATAAGACGATGGGTGCCTATTTCACGTTAGGACCTTGGGATCTCATCGAACCGAGAGAGTTTACATGGTATCCAAAGCTCAACGACAAATCGTTCAAGATCATCAAGACATGGGACAAAGACAAACAGGAGCTCGTGCAAACAGCACAGTTCGAGTTGTCGCGGCTGGGGTTCTGGACCGCTCTTGGCAAGCAGTTCACACCCGGACTGATGATTAAGAAAGGCTCGAAATATGAAACGACCATCTTCCCCAACGAAAGTGGCATGGACGCCAAATGTAAGACAGGCAAGACCTATACATTCAATATACCGAACGACAACCAGTCGCAGGACATCGTCTACACGGCCTACGCGTGCTTCTACGAAAGGCCTGTCACCTACAACCAGCCCAACGCATTCGACAAAGGACTGCCGTTCTGCAACACGTCGCCAGCCATGACCATCACGGATATACTGCCTACCGACATGATCCATCGCGAAGGAATGTTCTTCGATGATGATAACAACATGTATGATCATGAGTATGAGTTCCTTCTTGACACAAAGACCAGCATCCTGGGTATTTCTAACATGAAGGATTGGTCAGTGAAAGAAATCTATAGTAAACTGGAGCATAAATACAACAAGAGAAAAGATAATCTGGTTGACGGTGTATACGTCATGCACTGGTCGTTCTCTTTGCTCACCGACGAGACGAAAAAGCAGGGATTGCGACTGGCGTTCTATCCACAATTCAGGACTGAAGGGAACGACTTTGTCAACGGGGAAACTTACAGAATAATGCTCTATACAAACAGGACCTACGATGCAGAGGGGGCTACCGGCGGTATGGATGTCGACGTTGAATTTGCCCCAGCCGTCAGTATGGACAATGGAGAGGAACGAAGGTTCGTCAAGGGTAGGCTTGAAGCCATCGAACTTGATGGTGAAATCATCTGGCAACAACCGGACTATAAGAAGCAGCTTCCTTCCGCAGTCTCATTCCAACGACTGTAATCCCTAAGCTAAAGCAAAGGTTGTCAAATGCCAAAATCGTCAAATCCGTCCAAATCCCTATATATATGGATTTGGACGGTTGGACGCTGTGGCAGTTGTCTAGTCTCCTTTGGGAACAGTCCAATATCACCTCACACCCCCCCATTGAATTCTCTGAAGGTGTGCCACAGAAGTCTGAGCGGGAAGGAAAGGGAGTTATATGTACACATCCCTCTCAACAGCACAAAAA
>FLNY01003932.1_pt1 | contig 10720 bp, 9 predicted proteins | sample 1140381 | NCBI WGS metagenome assembly FLNY01 (sample SAMEA3878172, study PRJEB12797) | bioreactor metagenome | biome: Moose rumen | place: Sweden | collected 2011-10
ATTTTTTCTCATTTAGCAAAAAATGTATAAAAAAGAGTCCATCAACAATTGACGAACTCTCATTTAACATGTTTTTTGTTTTAGTATAACTTAGCACCAGCTGGTAAGTATACTTTGAATATGGCCATAAACTTTTATTGAAGTGCCTTTTACTCAGCATTACTAATCCATTCGGCCGCTAGATATAATGGTACATTCACCATCCATTCTTGCTCTTTATACCCAGACATAGAAAACCTTACGGGTTTTAAGTCATTATTTCCATCAAAAATAGTTTTTAAGCTCTTTGATTTTAGATTTTCTTCAGCTTTCACTTCAATAGGGTAAACATTGTATTTTTGAATAACAAAATCTAATTCCAGAGTAGCTCTTTCCCTTGTATGGTAATATGTTTTATTACCCACTGCTACTAGTTCCTGTAATACATATTGTTCTGTAAAAGAACCTTTATACTCTGTGAATGCCGTATTATTAACCAATATATCTTTTGCATCAACTTCTGTTATTGCACCAAGCAAACCTAAATCTAAGATAAAAAGTTTGAATGCGTCTAAATCCTCATAGAATTTAAGTGGCTTTTCCACTTTTGAAACCCTTAGAACTTTATATACTAGTCCAACGTCTACTAACCACTGTATCGCATTTTCAAACTCTTTTGCTCTTCCACCTTTTTTTATGGCACTGTAAATAAATTTTTTGTTTTCTTTGGCTAATTGCGAAGGTATGCAATCCCATACCATGTTTACCTTTGGTAGCAATGCTGCTGGTACATGTTTAGAAAAGTCACGTCTATAATCGGCTAGTATCTGCTTTTGAATATTCCGAACTTCAAAAACATCTTTATGCTCTATGTATGATTTCACAACTTCCGGCATACCACCCACATAGTAGTATTGTCTCAACAATTCGATAAACATATTGGAAAACGAAGATAGTTCATCCCATCTATGCTCTTCCATGTTTTTTACCAAAATATCATTTCCCATAGCAAACAAAAATTCTTTGAAAGATAATGGGTATAAGTTAATTTCATCAACTTTCCCTACAGGAAAGCCCGTCCCTTCATGGAGTCCAATTCCAAGCAGACTGCCTGCAACTGCAATATGATATTCTGGTGCATTTTCACAGAAATATTTTAAGGATGTAATCGCAATAGGTACTTGCTGAATCTCATCCAGAATTATTAGTGTTTCCTGCGGCTTTATAGTAACACCTGATAAAACTGAAAATGTACGAATCAGACGATCTATATTAAAGTCAGAAAATGCATTTTTCATTGCATCAATTTCATCGCAGTTTATATATGCGACACTTGAATATTCATTAGCTCCAAATTCTTTAAGAATCCAAGTCTTTCCAACCTGTCTAGCTCCATTTATAATAAGTGGCTTTCTATCCACCTTGTTTTTCCATTCTATTAGTTTGTTATAAGCTAATCTTTTCATTTTATGTCAGCCTCCATAACAAATTATACATTTATACAAACGAATACGCAAGAGCTAGCAACACATTTACAAACGAATAATTCATTGTGTGTTACATTATTACAAATGAACCGTCAGGTAATGTTCTATGTCAAGCTTTAAACAAAAATAGCAGCTATCTCTTTTGAAATAACCGCTCCATGAAAGTTCATTTATTCGGTTAATTGTGGTGAATAAAGGCTAGGTGTGTTTTTGCTGAATTGAATTGAAGTTGAATTGAATTGAAGTTGAATTGAACAATGGTCACTTTTGTGACCCCCGTATTTGTTTTATTGCTACATCCAATGTTGCTACATCAGCATTAATTAATGATTCGCCAGAAGCAATTCTTCCTTCATTAATACCATTATTCATATAATGGCTCAAAAGTACTGTAGCATCATTTCCAAGTGCAGCAACTACATCAGGATTATTTTCAGCATAATACTCGGCATCAAATACCTGTGCAATTGCAATTCGTCCTGTTATTATGGGAAGAAAGAATTGGCTTTTTAGTGATACCCAGGATGGTGCGAAGGCTAGTATGGTTATCTATTCGCTTATTGAAACTGCAAAAGCTAACAATATAGATCCTGAAAAATATCTCGAATACCTTCTCGAGAGTCGTCCGAGTGCTGATATGTCAGACGAGGAACTTGAGCAGCTAGCTCCATGGAGTGAAGCTACTCGTGAAGCATGCGCTATATAAAATGGAGTAAAATACTCCATATGTTGAATATCTGGCATCCAAAAGGATGCCTTTATTTAACCTCCTGCGGGGTAATATTAAGCGCTTACCAATTATCTATTCGTGGCTTCATTATAAATCACTAAATCTAAAATGTCTTTTTTATAGTTGTTCCTTCAACTAGATTAAATGGGACAATAATCCTCTTTCTTTTATCAACACTATTTGTATTTATCATCTCTATCAAAAGTTTCATTGCTTCTTTTGCAACAAGCTCGACATTATTATCCACAGTATCCAATTCTGGAGTAATATATTTTAGAGTATCTATAGCATCAAAGCCATGCAATCCGAAATCTGTTCCTGCAGTAAGGCCTCTATGTCTGAGAAGCATCATTATATCTAAGGCTATTTCGTCAGCCACACAAACAAAAGCCATATCTTTTGTTATTTTGAGTGCTTCTATTTGTTCTAGATACCCCCAATCTAATAAATATTTAACCTCAACATGTTTATCGCATTCCTCTATAGCTTGCCTAAAACCTTCCATTCTTTTCCTATGAACGTAAATATTTTCATTTGAATTTCCTTTAATTGGCGGGCAAACAAAAAAAATTTTTTTATAGCCTGCAGCTAGAACCTTCGCTGTGGCAGCTTTCATTGATTTCCGTTGAGAAATACCAACAAACGGGATATCTTTTGCAATACGATTATCCACTGACACTACTGGAATTCCGAAATCATCAAGGAATTTCTTATATTCTTCCCCTTCATTTATTGAAGATAATATAATTCCATCAACTTTATAAGCGGCCATACGCTTTAATTGCTCTATTTCTTTTTGTTGATCGTTTGTATGAAGACTTATACTCACACCAAAACCATTTTCTTCTGCTATAGAGCTAACCGCACTTATCATTTGAGAAAAATATCTGTTATTGGAATCTAATACTATTACTCCTATTGTGTTTGTACGTCCACATGCCAAACTACGAGCTAATAAATCCGGTTTGTATCCGTACTCTTTCGCTGTTTGAAGTATTTTCTGTTTGGTAGAATCACTTATTCTACCAGTATTATTTAATGCCCTAATAACAGTTGTTCTTGAAACACCACACAACTTTGCCAAGTCATTAGTTGTAATGCTCATACAGGCTCCCCTTTTTCTTGAATATTATATTTTATTTTAACTTAACTCTTAACATCTGAAAAGAAAATGGTTTAATCGTAATTCTAACATCACCCTTTGAAATAGCTACATTATCTGCAACTTCTGGTTTTACTAATTCATGATTAACCGCATTATTTGCTTTTATATCATTTGAATATAATAGTTGTGACTCAATTATTTCTACATTCTCACAATCCCGAATTTTAATAGAAAGTTCTTCTTCTTTTTCACTTCTACTTACTATAAAAATGGCCATCTCGTTATTATCGTCATCATATGTCACCAAACTGTCAAGTAATGGTACATCTTCAATATCGTCAGTCTGGTATCTAACACCTAGATACCTTGAGTCAATCACCTTTCCCTTCGCATGATTTGCAAGCATTTTGAATGGATAATATATAGGCTGAACCCAAGCCTCACCACCCTTTTTTGTCATTATACATGCACTTATATTGACTAACAAAGACTGGCAACCAATTTTGACTCTATCACATTTTCTTAACAACACCATCAGCATACTCGCAAATAGTAGTGAATCTTCTAGTGAATAAATTTGTTCTCCTAGTGGCGGAGCTATTTGCCACGGATGTTCATCAACCCATCTTTGAACCTCATAATCCGGGGTTGACCAAACTCCCCACTCATCAAAACATATGTTAATTGTTTTTTTACTACCTCTTTTCTTCTTTTCTAAATCTGATATTGCACAGACCAAATCAATGTATTTTTCCATATCGAGAGATCTAGCCAAAAAACTCTTTGTTCCCTTTTCTTGGCCATCATAATATTGATGTAACGAAATATAATCTGCTTCATCGTATGTATTTTTTAATACTTCTTGTTCCCAAGCACCGAAAGTTGCATTCCGTGACATAGAACTTCCACATACAACCAGCTCTATCTCTGGATCTACTAGTTTCATTGCCTTTCCGATTTCATGCGCCAGTCTTCCATACTCTTGAGCTGTTTTATGTCCCAACTGCCACTCTCCGTCCATTTCATTCCCTAGACACCATGTTTTAATATTATATGGCTCCTCATTTCCATTTTTTACTCTTAAATCGCTGTAATAAGACCCCTTTTCACTATTACAATACTCAAGTAATGCTATTGCTTCTTCTAATCCTTTTGTCCCCATATTAACAGCCATAATTGGTTCCAGATCATATTTTTTTGCCCATTTCATAAATTCATCTATTCCCACCTCATTAGTTTCGATAGATTTCCATGCCAAATCTCGTTTCTTAGGACGATTTTCAATCGGGCCAATCCCATCCATCCAGTTGTAATTTGAGACAAAATTTCCCCCTGGATAACGAACAGTTGTGACACCCATCTGTTTAGCTAAATCTACTACATCTTTTCTAAAACCATTTTCGTCAGTAGAAGGATGATCTTTCTCATATATTCCTGAGTAAACAACCCTTCCCATGTGTTCTACAAATGAACCAAATATTCTATCGTCTATTCTTCCTATGGCAAAATCTTTATCTATTATTATTTTATTTTCACCCATTTTAATCTCCTATTCTTTCATACCCGATGTAGATATCCCTTGCATAAAGAATCTCTGTCCAAACAAAAAAACAATTAGTAACGGTGCTATCGCTATTGCTGTTGCAGCCAGTGTTGGTCCATATTTTATAGCATTGCTTCCAACTAATGTTGCAAGCCCTGCTGATAGTGTTCTTTTATCCTGTGTACTTGTTAACATCATAGGATACAATAAATCATTCCAATTGTTCATCAGATGAAATATACCTAGCGTTACAAGTGCTGGCTTAGATAATGGTAATATAATCTTAAAATATATTTGGATTTCTGACATTCCATCAATTCTTGCCGCCTCATCTAATGACTTGGGGATCCCTGAGAAGAATGAAGTTAACATAAAAATGCCGTATGCACTCGCTGCTCTTGGTAAAACAAGACCGACAAACGTATTTAGGATCCCCAATTTATATTCTTCCAAATAGATTGGAATCATAACTATTTGAAATGGAATCATCATTGTAAGAAGTATTATCCCAAATATTATCTTTTTTCCATAAAACTCCATTCGTGAAAATGCATATGCGGCTAGTGAATCAAAGAACAAGCTTATTATTGTAACAGCACCAGCAAAACAGATTGTATTTTTTAGCATTGTAGGTATTGGCAAGACTTTCCATACATATTCAAATTGCGTACCAACCCATTTAGTTGGGAAAAATTGCGGCGGCCATCTCATTACATCTACATCAGATTTAAATGCCGAAATAAATAACCAAAATAATGGCAATAATACAATCAGCATAATTATTGTCAAAATAACTGTCCCTATAATGTCAAACGTTTTTTTGCTCATCACATTTCCTCCCCTTTTGTGGTATATTTTCGCAACAAAAATGTAATTATTGCAATCAGGAAGAATAAATATACAGCGATTGAACTTGCGAACCCAACATCAAAAGGAGCCGTTTTAAATCCTCTTTCATATATATATCCCACTAAAGTCTCTGTAGAGTACAAAGGTCCGCCTTGAGTAAGTACATATATTTGATCAAATACTTGTAGTGCTGTAATTAAAGTAGTAACTAAACAAAAGATAATCGTCCCACGAATTCCCGGAATAGTAACATATATAAATTTCTTAAACCAAGATGCCCCATCAATCTCTGCAGCTTCATAAAGTGATTGTGATACACCAAGGGCCGCGGCAGAAAGTAATGTTAATGTATAACCAAAACTTTTCCATACAGATACTGCAATTACTGTTCCCATTGCATAACCTTCTGTTCCTAAAAGATTTGGAAAATCAATCCCTATTCTACTCAATAAAAATGAAATCATTCCTGAATTCTTATTTAAAATCATTGACCACATGATGCTTATAGCCGTCATTGAGCAAACATAAGGTATATAAAATACTGTCCTCAAAAACTTATGAAATCTATTGTTACCAAGCATTAACATTAAGATAATCAAAGATAATATTATCTGTAATGGTACTTCAACTGCCGTATAGACAATTGTATTTTTTGTTGCATTCCATACTCTGGAATCCTCTAACATTCTTAGATAATTATCAAAACCTATAAATTTGTATCCATTCATGTATATATCCATGTTGGTCAAGCTGATGAAAAAAGCCTCAAAAAGTGGCACAAAAACAAATATTATTAAAATCAACGATGATGGTGCTATGAATAGGTATGCTAATTTTTGATTCCTCTTCATGTTCTCCCTCCAATTAACTGGTGCTATCTAATAGATAGCACCAGTACATAAAAACTATAATCCTAATACTTCATCCAATTTATCCGACGCTTCCTGTAGCGAATCCTCTACATCCTCACCTGATAATATTTTTTCCATCATAGGTTGCATAACATCTGCATCAATTTGTGAACCACAGTCCAAAGTCAAATGCCAATCCCTTCCAATTGTTGATGCCTCAGACACATCTGCTAAGATATCATTTGCTTGAATATCAGCATCTTCCAATACTGTATTTGACCATACTGGGAATCCATTTCTATTAGACCATTCCTTTAATACATCATCACTAAGCCAATATGCCATAAACTTGTATGCCGCCTGCTTAGTAGCATCATCAGCCCCCTTTGATAACATCCATGAACAGCCTCCTTCAGGAGAATATGCTCCGGCCGTTCCTGCTGGAATTGCAGTTATTCCATAATTAACACCAAGTTCATTTAAGCCATTAATATTCCATGGACCACTTGTGTACATAGCAAGTCTTCCAGCTTGGAACATAGTATCAGCCTCACCTGCATCCAAAGCCTTTGGTGATACTCCTTCTTGGATCATTCCTTGTAACCATGTTAGTGTATTTATATTTTCTTCTGAATATAGATAATTCTCTGTACCATCAGTATTTACTACATCTCCGCCATTCGCCCATAAATACTCTACATAATTTCCATAGTTAACAGGTAATCCTAATCCATATATACCATTAGCTTCATCTGTACAAGCAACTGCGTACTCCTCAAGTTCTTCTAAAGTTGTAGGCGGTGTTTCTGGATCAAGTCCTGCAGCTTCAAAAATATCTTTGTTATAGTATAAATACTGAAGGTTATATTGCATTGGTACACCATACTGTGTTCCCTCAAAATATGATTTTTCCAACACATTTTCATTGAAATTAGATTTATCAACACCAGTAACCTCCCAGAAATCGTCAATTGGTTCGATTATGTCATTTTCTTTATACTGCTTAATCAATTCTACACCAGCCAAAATAAAGGAAGGACCTGTACCTGTAGAAATTGCTGTTGGTAGCTTTGATTGAAGCGTAGCATAATCCATGATATCAATTTCTACAGTAATATTATCTGTATTAGAAGAATTGTAATTATCTACAATTTCTCTTAACACATCTCCATCAGAGCCTGTAAAATTACACCAAAAGGATATGGTGATTGGATCAGCTGTAGATGTCGCCGATGTTTCTTCTTGTAAATTAGAGTCATTAATTTCCTCGGATGTTGAGGCTCCCCCACATCCAACTAACATTGTAAATGACATACACCCCAACATAATGATAGATAGAAATTTTTTTCTCATATTGTTTCCTCTCCTATAAATTTAACATTTATTGTATTCCCTCTTTTACTAATCTCCACTCCTGACATGAGTACCCAGTACTACCCCATTGGTCTATTACTGCGCCATTAGCGTTTGAATTATTCATCACCTCCATGTACTTAGAAGAATTCTTGTTTTTGATATAGAAGTAACCATCATCAGATTCTGTCACTGACCATAGCTGACTATTGTTAGAGTTTTCTTCATTCTGAATTAGCATCGCGCCATCCTCTGTAGACGCCTCGTTTACATCGAGTAATAATCCACTATTCTTATTTGTAAATGTATAGTAATTGCCTGACTGATTAATCAACCAAACCTGACATGGATAATATGTAATATCATATTGAGATATACCTTCACCTTCATCAGTACTCATGCTTGCTACTTCTGCATATTTAGAACTATTTCTGTTTTCCAGCATAAAAGCATTTGCTAAGTTACTTCCACTTTTATACACTTCGATACAATCAATCTCTGCATATCCAGTGTTATAACCAAACTTAATCGTGTTTAAACCTGCATTCAAAGTTACACCCTTTATAGACCAGTAATACTGATGCCAATTTGGTGTTTTCGGATATGATATAGTATATGTATCAGAATCATTAACAGTAATAGTGTGAGTAGCACTACTTTCATCACCGTTATTGTACCTGACATAAATCTGATATGTTCCTTCTGAAGGTGCATAAACATTATCAAATTCTATATAACTATCAGAATAATTAATATATCCCACTTCATACAAATTAGATGCATCTTCACAACTTATAATCTGAACGTTATTTAGATTACCATTCTCTGCTTCATATATAGATGCTGTTAATGGAATAGCACCAAATTTTAATGCACTTGAATCAGATTCACTATCTCCAATGTTTGCTATCTGATATAGGATATTTCCACTTACATTGGTTTCAAGGCACTGACTAAACGCATCAAGATATGTTATGTCTTCTCCATCCCAAGTAATAGCGTTAGGCAATCGCTCCCAAACTCCATTGCCATAATCATAATTCACAAAAAGGTTTTGGCCTCCTTCCTGTATATCTCCTGATGAATTAACCACCCATTTAGCACCAATTATAACCATTCCATTAGGCCCACCTGTGGAAGTATATACTACATATGGAGAAGATCCCAAACATTGGCCATCTGAAGTAGCAACTAATGTACCTAAATCTGACTCTTCCCAATTCAATCCATCATCTGAAAACTTACAATACACAACCGAACTATTCTGATCATAGCTTGGTCTATTTACAACTTCGTATGTGGCAATATATTTGCCGTTGTCCATCTTTGCAACGGTAACCATGCCTGGTCTATCATTAGAATTTCCAATTGCAACAATGTTTTGCTCGTCACTCCAATTGAGCCCATCTGATGAATACCTCAAAGATAGTGCTTGTAGTACTCCATCTTCTTTTTGTCTCTCATCTGAGAATGCACAAATCAGATGTCCATAATCATCCATATAGAGAAATGGCTCCCAAATTGTCGTAGTAGTAGACTCAGGAGATCTGTCATAATCAAAAGGCCCTCCCGTATCTACAGTACTCAAATACTCCCAAGTCGCTCCTAGATCTGTGCTCTTGTAGATTACAATTCTAGAAGAACTCTCATCATCAGGCACAAGATTTCCAGCCAATAACAACGTGCCTGCAGATAGATTTCCCACGTCCTGTGGAAGTTCATACAACATCGGCTGAGCCTTTCGATTTGTTCCGAATTGTTCATCAGTTACATTTGTCAGGAAACTCCATGAAGCTCCATCATTAGTACTTCGATAAATAGGCCACACTTGTTCATCATCTACCCATACATGTTGATCGCAAGTTGCCAAAAGAGTTCCATTGTTGGATCCATTGTGCTTAAGACAAACAACACGAGCATATGTTATCGATTGCTCGTCATCAAATGAATCCTCCGTGCTCACAGACATAACATCAACCCCATTGTGTGACACAACCAATGCTTCTGCTGTTATTTCCCCGTTTAACAACAGAAAGCTGGCCAACATCGTTGTTAGAAAAGCAACAACCTTTAATTTTCTCATTTTACACCTCCTCCTTGCCGTGCGTACTCGCGTGCGCCTGTTTGAATAAAATAAAGCATTCCATGTCAAGAATGCCATATATTCGCCGTGCGTACTCGCGTACATCTGTTATACACAGTTTAATTCCAGCCAGTTACTTTGTCAATTATGCATTTCGTATAATTGTTGTTTAAAAACATTGGGAATTTTTTCTGAGTTTTATTTATCCTACATTAGGTAAATGCTTTTTTCAATGTATTGATAGTCTTTGAATGAGAATCCACTATTATGCATACAAGTACTCCCTGAAATGTAATTTGTGCTCATTTTTCTTATTTTTGCTTCAACTTTATCACTTAAATCGATTTTATTAACACTGTAGCTAACTCTATCATTTATGATTTCAATATCTTTACCAATAGAATCTTTTTAACATAACATCTTCTTTTATCATTAAGTACGCTCCTGTTCAATAAATGATTTCTATATTTCGTGAACACTTTTCCCAATAATTTTGCGCTCCCCAGAATATCAATCAGATGAAAAAATCCGTTGATATTACTAGGAAGCGCATCATTTTGATTAACATGGCTTAATTATAGCATAGTTGTAAGAATTCTGTTCACGAAACCAACCCATTTATTTGACAGTTCTAATTAACTATGACTTTTTGTGGGCTGCTTAAGGAAAAAGCCCACAAAAATCCCGCTTTGCGGGACAACATTTCTCCTCCGGATAAATGTTGGTATTGTCCGGTTCTT
>FLNY01001791.1_pt1 | contig 10693 bp, 10 predicted proteins | sample 1140381 | NCBI WGS metagenome assembly FLNY01 (sample SAMEA3878172, study PRJEB12797) | bioreactor metagenome | biome: Moose rumen | place: Sweden | collected 2011-10
TCAATCAAAGCATAGTTTATATACTGGATTTCTTTTTGCTCATCCTTGTGAAGGAATAAATCATTAGTATTTTCTTCATAGGAAAATTTGTTGTCGGGATCCGAAGACAAAGTCTCTCTTCCGGTAGGTTCCAATAACCTGCTGTTATCAGGGCCTGTTCCCAAAAGTCCATGCACGTTACCCAGCTTTGCTCTCATATGTGGAGACAGTTGATAATGCTTTTTAATCCACTCAAGCTTAGTGTATTCATAAAATCCCGGAGTCTGATATATATCTCTTGTATATCCCCAAAGGTTAGGATAATCCTCAAGTCTTTTTTTATTAACTCCAAAAACAAGATGGTAATTTATGTGAAAACGAATAAGAGCAACATAAAGATGTATATCAGAAAGAGTGATATAATCACCATTTACAAAACGTCTTGTTTCAAGCCTCTTTTCAAGTGTATCCAAAGATTTAAAATAAGATTCAAATGCAGTGTCAAAATTCTCCTGATTCCTTGCGAAGCCACAACCATAGGCATTAACCTCTTTGTTGATATAGTCGCTCCATTCATCAATTTCTTCCCTTAGTTTTTCAGGATACAAATCAGGTGCATTTTCCTTATGAAACTTTTTCCAATCCAACACAAAATATTTTGGAATATCCCATGGATTATTCTGTACCACGGCACCGGTGTTTACATCAATAATTGCCGGCACTGTAGACCTGCCTGTAAATTCCGGATCACCTTTTAGATAGGCATCGTCCAAATAATGTATCTTTAGGACAGGATCCACCTCCCCTATATCTTCCGAGAAAACCCAGCCTCTCGGGTCTCTTAAAACCCCACATTCTCCGATACTTATCACTCTGTCAAGTCCAAGAAGTCTGAGTGTAATCACTGCCTTGTTTGAATGAGGGCAGCCCGGCATCCAGATAAGTCTGTAACGGTCTGCTTCTACAGGCAGATTTCCTGCTCCATCTCCAAAAAGCTTATCGAAAACAAATTTTCTGTTTTCAACTACACCTGTGGACTTGTTTATCTGTCTTCTAAATGTTCTCTCAAAAAGTTCTATTCCCTGAAACGGTTCTATATATGACATCTTAATCTCCCATTAACTTTCTGTGGGCTTTTCCCCTAACCCAAACAAGTTTGTAGTCCACAAAATCATTTATCTATTTTGACTGCCACTTTGGTCCCTTCATATCTTCACGCTTATATTCGTCGCAGAACCTGAAGCCTTCAGGCAGGAAAAATCCGGTGTCATCCATCCATTTAAGTTCTTCTTCTCCTGCATCAAAAAGTTCTAAAGCAGTCTTTGCTCTTCTGAATCCAAATTTTTCATACATCAAAACGGTCTGTGGATGGGTGTATAAAATAATATTCTGCCCCTTCAACTGGGCAACAAGCCTGTTTATCATCTCTCGCCCAATTCCATGTCCCTGATATTCTTCATCCAAGGCAACATTATATATAGCCGCCTGCATAAGACCGTCAGAAAGTGCTCTAGCTACCCCTACGATTTTTTCATCGTCATATACAAATACAACCCCATAGCTGTTTTCAAAAACAAACTTCTGCTCCTCGGCTGTATGGTCAGAAAGTTGCGACCGCTTTAACACGGCAGCAACCTCCTCCCAATTAATATTCTCTTTTGTAGTCTTATATGTGATATTCATAAGCCTTTAGTTTGGATCTCCTTCTGCAAGCTTCTCATCCTCAGGTGACTGATCTACTCCTCCGAAGAACTGCTCAGAAAGCTCTTTTAAAGTACCGTTTTCCTTCAATGTCAAAATAGCCTCATCAAGCTTTGCTCTTAAATCTTCGCTGCCCTGTGGAAGCAGGTAGTATGCATAAAGATTGTCGGCAATAAGTTTTGTCTCCTCCTCAGGAATATCTGTCTTTCCGATATCAAATCCGTATTCATCAACATAAGCTGTATACATTGGTCCATCGATGATTCCAAAATCAGTTGTTCCGTCTTCAATGTGCTGTAAGATAACTGTTGTATCTGACTCTGTGTAAGTGATATTTATCTCCTTGTCAGGATTTAACTCATTCCACTTTTCAATGGCTGTTGTAACTGATACTCCGGCATTTCCTTCGAAGGAAAGACCTGCCGCATCATCAAGGGATGTGATAGGCTCTGCATCCTTGCCATATACGAATACATAGCTTACCTTGTCATAGGGCAGTGAATAAAGATATGACTGTGAACGCTCCTCGTTATATGAAAAGTTGTTTACGCCGATGTCGTAGTTTCCAGCTGTAAGCCCTGCAAATACTGCTGAAAAATCAGCAACTTCAATCTCAAGGTCGTATTCAGGAATCAAATCAAAAGCTGCTTTTAAAACTTCGATATCGTATCCTGTAGGTTCATTATCTTCACCCACATATACATAAGGCTTTGGGTTTCCTCCGGTAACAGCCTTTATAACTGTTGTTTCAGATTCTTCTGCTTCATTTTGTGTAGATACAGTATCTGAAGTTTCTGCTGAGCTGTCAGCAGATGAACCACATCCTACGAACATTGCGGCAGTTAAAGAAGCAACTGCTCCAAGCGAAATTAGTTTCTTTAAAATATTATTCTTCATTTTTTCTCTCCTCTTTTATTTATATAAATCTCCTGACAAATATCTATCTCCACTATCAGGAATAATAAGCACTATATTTTTACCTGCGTTTTCTTCTCTCTTTGCAACCTGCACAGCTGCCCAAAGTGCAGCTCCGGCTGATATTCCCACGGAAAATCCTTCAAGCTTGGGGATAAGTCTCGCATATTCATATGCATCCTCATCACTTACATCAATCACTTCGTTGAAGAGTTCTTCCTTTGTAACAGGTGGTGTCAGTCCTCCTCCGATTCCCTGAATCTTGTGTGGTCCGGGCTCGCCACCATTTAATACCGGGCTGCCTTTCGGTTCAACAGCTATAATCTCCACATCAGATTTCTTTTCTCTCAAGTAATCTCCTGCCCCAGATATGGTTCCGCCAGTGCCCGATGCCGCTAAAAATATGTCTACCTTTCCTTCCATATCCTCCCATATTTCAGGACCGGTTGTATTGTAATGTGCTCCGGGATTCGCAGGGTTTCCACCCTGTCCCATTATTACGCCACCTTCAGTCTTCTCTAAAATCTCCTGAGCTTTTTCTCCGGCACCTGCCATGTTCTTTGTTGCATCTGTAAGTACAACCTCAGCTCCAAAGCTCTTCAAAGTGAGAAGCCTCTCCTCAGACAAATTATCAGGCATACAGATCACACATTTATATCCCTTGGCTGCTGCAACTGCTGCAAGACCAATACCGGTATTGCCACTGGTTCCTTCTATAATCGTTCCGCCCTTTTTAAGTCTTCCATCCCGTTCGGCCTCCTCAACCATATTAAGAGCGGGTCTCGCCTTTACGCTTGACGTGGGATTAAAGAACTCTAATTTGGCATAAATATGTGCCTTAGTATTTTCCTTTTCTTCAAGCTTGTGCAGCTGAACTATAGGAGTTCGTCCAATCAGCTCTAAAATGCTGTCATAAGTCTTTCCCATTCTAATCATCCTTTCTGCTTCACTGCCTATTTCACAGTTTCTATACAAGCCTCAGCCAAAGTCTTTTCGCTAAGCTCATTTCCAAGTCCCGGAAGTTTTGGTATTTCAAAATATCCATTCTTTGGCTGATAATCATACACACATAAATCTGTACAATTCTTTAAAGTATTGTTTGTATGATGCTCATGAATAACAAAATTTGGAATTGCTGCCTCTAAATGCAATGCAGCGGCAACACTTATAGGTGTGTTACATGTATGGGTCTGAATCTGGGCTCCAAAAGTCTCAGCCAAATCAGATATCTTTCTTCCTTCTGTGATTCCACCACAATTGCCAAGGTCCGGCTGGGCAATATCTATCAGCCCGTCTTTAAGCAGATGTAAAAAACCTCGTCTGGTGTAACTTCTCTCGCCTGTTGCAAGTGGAATGCTTGTCGCTTCTCTGATTCTTCTGTAGTCTAGCTCATCCAAAGGGTTTGCCGGCTCTTCCAAAAGCATAGGATGAAAAGGCTCGGCAACCTTTGCAAATTGAATAGCTGTTGTAGCTGTAGTCAGGCAATGATTTTCGAGTATGATTTCAACATCCTCACCCACCACTTCTCTGACAGCTTCAAGCTTTTTTTCTACCTCTCTTAAGGTTTTTACTGAAAGATGATTTTGCCCCTCATCTCTTGAAAGTGGTTTACCATTGAAATCTTTTGCAATAAAATCAACCTTTATACAACTGTAACCTTCATCTATAGCGCTTTTACATGCATCCTTTAAAAATTGTAAATCTCCGGGAGAACCAAGAAAATCCGGATACTTCCAACCATTTTGAAGCTGACTTGCATATGCCCAAAGCTTGTCTCTGTGCTTTCCTCCAAGCAACTCATACACCGGCACCTTGAAATATTTTCCTTTTATGTCCCAAAGCGCTGTATCGATAGCGGAAATTGCCGCCATGATAACTCCGCCGTTTCCCTTTGCCCAAAATGTATTTGCCAGCTTGCTGTAAATAACATCATTGGCAAGTGGGTCCTCTCCAATTATGAATCTGGAAAATGAACGAAGAAGTTCGATACACCCCAATGAATAATCCATAATTGAAACACCTGCTTCGCCGTATCCATATATACCCTCATCGGTATTTATCCTGATAAGGACCGGTGTCTGTCCGGCTGATGGAAGGGACTTGACTTTTATGATATCAACCGAGCTAATTTTCATAATCTCATTCTCCTTACTCTGTAATTCCAGGAGTGTAATCCTCACCAAGATACTTGATATCTATTTCAGTAGAGATTCCCTCGTTGATAACTTCCTGCAACGCCTTGTTAATATCATCTGCCAACTGTGTGTTATCTTTCGCTACGATGAAATAACTGTATGTAGCGGATTTTACATTTGAAAGATCAAAAGTATTTACATCCAGATTAAACTCCGGTCCATAGTAGCCGTTGTACATAGGCTCATCAATAATAAGGAAATCCTCCTTGCCGGACTCTACATCATAAAGAGTTGTAAGCACGTCGGCGTCTGTGTAATCAATGATGATTTCCTGACCCGGATGCTCATCGTTATAATTTTCAATTACTGTGGTTTTGTCATTGCCTGCTGCGCCGATATATTTCTTTCCTGCAAGCTCTGTTAAATCTTCGATACTGTCAATGTCAATATCCTTGTTTACAACTGCAATATAGTGATTTACCATCTCAGGATCCGTGTAAAGATACTTGGCTTCACGCTCAGGATTCTTCGCAATGTTGTTTACACCAAGGTCATATATACCTGCGTCAATTCCCGTGAAAATTGACTGGAACTCTGTTGTCTCAATTTCAAGTTCATATTGTGGAAGTTTGTCGAATACAGCCTGAATAAGTTCGATATTCTGTCCAACTAAATTACCATCGTCATCTGTGTAAATGAATGGCTTTGGGCCCCCTGCGGTTGCAGCATGAATCACTGTAACTTCACCTGTATATTCTGCGTCTGCGTCGTCTGTAGCCAAGGTTGTGGGTGTTTCCTCATCTGAAATAACTGCACTTGAATCTGAGCTGCCGCAAGCTGTAAGTGCTCCGACTGCAACTAATGCTGACATTAATAATCCCAGTGTTCTTTTTTTCATAATTCACATCCTCTCTTTCTTTTGAATCAGTCGTTTTTATGAGTCGACTGTGACTATTTTTGCTCTTTTATAATGTGCTTGATCAAATCTATACTATTAATCAATTCATCAACTGTAGTATATTCATTTTCTGTATGAATCTCGTGCATGGCATTGAAGATACATATTCCATCAATTCCATTTCTTACAAGTACATTGTTGTCGCTTCCGCCAAAAGACTTTTTTGCAATGACCTCATGGCCCTGAAGGTTTAATGCTTTTTTATATTTCATAAGAGCCAGGCTTTCATTCTCTGATATCTGATAGGCGTGTAGCCTGATATCACTTTTTATTTCTATAGTAGCTCCAAGCTTTTCTCCCTCGCCCGTAAAAATATTTTTAATTTCTTCAAGAGTAATCAGTGCATTTTCATGTATGGTGCTTCTTATTTCACCTGTGATGAATGCCTTTGCTGACACAGCATTGCTGACTGTACCGCCCTCTATTGTCCCAATATTTAAAGTGGTGAAATCATCCAACCAGCCCTGCTTGATTCTGCTTATGGCATTTGCTGCTACAGCTATTGAATTAATACCATTTTCTGGTTCAAAGCCTGCGTGAGCAGCTTTGCCATTTATTGCTATCTCAAAATAAATGAGGGTGGGTTCACAGGAAGAATATACCCCATAACCTCCACTGCAATCCGGTACAAAAGCTACCTTTGATTTAATCCTGCTGTAATCAAAATTTGTAGCACCCAGTGTATATACCTCCTCAGCAGGCGCAAACAAAAGCTCAATGGGCGGATGATCCGCTCCCTCATCTTTGATTTCTTTATAGGCCTGGTATATGGCAAAAAGCGCTGCCCTGTCATCAGCCCCCAGTATTGTCGTTCCATCGCTTGTGATTTTGCCATCACTGTCACAGCTTATCTTTTTGTTAATACCGGGAGAAACGGTATCCATGTGAGCGCAAAACAAAATCGGTCTTTCATCCTTTTGTTTACCTGCACCCGGGATATAAGCATACAGATTTCCTGTATCTCCGGAAATTTTCACTCCTGCGTCATCCTCACTTAAGCTGACATCCAAAGCCTTCCAAATATCCGTCAGATAGTCTGCAACTTTTCTCTCCTGATAGGAAATCCCATCAATCTGGGCAAATTCTATGAATTTATTTGCTACGTATTTACGATAATCACTCATTCTTTAGAAGTCCCTTTAAAGGATTAATGCTTGCATCAACTCTTAGTATGCTGTTGGTTGGGTCACTTGGATCTCTGTCCTTTTGTGCTTCCAGATTCCAATGTGAAAATGAAATCTCGCTTAAGTAGTCTTCCACTGTCTCATCATTAGGATGTCTCAAATAAATATCACCTCTAGGATCAGATGAAAGCTTAGCTCTGCTTCCATCGTCAGCCCAAAGCTTGTCGTAATCAATCTGGCTGGCGATTCTTACATTCCAATCGGCAAAGAGATCCTTGTCCTTATCAGCTGAATGTCTTCCCAGTACAAGTTCATGTACATAGGTTGCATTTTTAAATGCAGGAATGTTGTAAAGCTCCTTCATGTATCCGTAAATGTTTGGATAATCGGCTATTCTTTTGTGAACAGGTCCCACATTTCTGAAGTAGCTTGTGTCCCAACGGACAATCGTTACGAAGAATCTCACATCACTGTCTGTGATATAATCCCCAAAGAGAAATCTGTTCTCGGATAATCTCTTTTCCAATTTGTCCATAGACTCGTAGAAATCATAAAAAGCCTCATCATATGCTTCCAAAGACTGGCAGAATGCCATACGATAATGGCCGTTGTTAATATGTGGAAACAGCCAGTCGTTAAATTCGTCTATCACATCCCTGTATTTGACGGGATAAAGGTCCGGCGCATCCTTTGGCTGCAGGGCTCTGAAGTTTACCTCAAGATAATTTGTCATCCTGTGATAATCATTGTTAACTGCTTTTTTGTCTATCACATCTACCAGTGTTGGAGTGGTTGCGCGTCCCTTGAAATCAGGATTTGCGTTTTTATAAAATTCTGAAAGGAAGTAGGCTCCGGTTCTTGGGTCTTTAAAATCCTTCTGATCACCAAATCCATGTCCGTACTTATTGGACGGGCCACTGTGTGATGTAAGCTGATCACCTATCACATCTGTAAGGCCAAGAATATCTCTAACAATCACCGGCCTGTTAGACCAGTTACAGCCCTTCATCCAGTATATTTGATATCTGTTTGCCTCCGGTTTCCACTGCCCTTCCTTATCTCCTGCAGGAGCCACAAATGCATTTGGTTGTCTTACGAAAGCTCCTCTTTCATCAATCTCATTCTTTGTCTCCATTGGTCTGGGTGGTACCCCTACCTCCCCGGCAAACTTGTCCGCCAGTTCATCCGTATATCCGTTAATTTCCTTTTCAGCCAGCTTTTTACTATGTGCTGCCAAGCTGCATACATCTGCCATTTTAACTTCCTCCTGTCCGTCTTTAAATCATGTACTCCGGCTCTTCCATCAAATGCATCTTTGCGAAGAAATCTATGGTTCTTTGATTCTTTGGATGCTCAAATACTTCCTTTGGTGTGCCGTCCTCTACGATATGTCCCTTGTCCAAAAAAATCACTCTGTTGGATACATTCCTTACAAAATTCATCTCGTGGGAAACAAGAAGCATCGTATATCCTTTTTTTGCAATGTCCTTTACTACATCTAGCACCTCTCCTACAAGCTCCGGATCCAAGGCTGAGGTAGGCTCATCCAAAAGCAAAAGTCTAGGTTTCATTGCAAGGGCTCTTGCTATGGCAACTCTCTGCTGCTGACCACCTGACATATGTCTGGGATAATGATTAGCCCATGAAAGCATGCCTACTTTTTCCAGTTCCTCCAGGGCGATTTTTCTTGCCTCATCCTTATTTATCTTTTTTACGACGATCAGCCCCTCCATAACATTTTCAAGGGCTGTCTTTTTTTCAAAGAGATTGAACCTCTGAAAAACCATCCCCGTATTTTGCCTGATCTGATTAATAGCGTGCTTATTCTTTTTGGATAAATCCACTGTGAGATCATCCAGTTTAATCGTGCCCTTCTCCGGCACCTCCAATTGGTCTATACATCTAAGCAGCGTGGATTTGCCTGTTCCAGATGGTCCGATTATTCCAATTACATCACCATCATTTATTTTTAGACTGACATCCTCAAGTACGATGTTGTCATGATATCTTTTAGAAAGTCCCTGTATCTCTACCATCTTATACCTCTTCTCCTGTCACATAATTAGCCACCTGCTCCGGAATTTCCAGCTTCTTTTCTATCAGGTTCAAAATCCGCTCGATGATAATGGTTATTACCCAATATATAATTGCCAGGCTCACATATACTTCAAAATATCGATAACTTCTACCTCCAATTATCTTTCCCTGAGCTGTCATCTCCACAACAGCACAAGTGAATGCAAGTGAGGTTCCCTTTATAACAGATATTAAAGAATTTCCAAGGGATGGCAGTGCAACTGTTATTGCCTCCGGAAAGATAATCCTTCTAAGTGCCTGAAGATAAGTCATTCCCAAAGAGCTTGCAGCCTCAATCTGTCCTGGGTCTACTGATAAGAGTGCAGCTCTGATAAACTCTGCATTGTATGCAGATTGATTAATTCCTAATGCAACAACTGCGTATACAAATCCATCCACATCTGCCACCTTGAAATCTGTACCATATTTAAGATTCAGCCATTTAAAAAACATTGGAATTCCAAAATATGCTATGTATAGTTGTACTAATACAGGCGTTCCCCTTATCAATGAGATAAAAAAAGTAGCTATACTTTTTAGTACTGGTACATTTCTAATTTTTAAAAGCGCCAATATCAATCCAACAATTAACCCTAAAGCCATTGATAAAAGCGCTAGCTCCAAAGTTATTGGCAAATACTCCAACAAATCAGGAATCTGGCTAAAAACAAGTTTAAAATCAAATATATTTGACATCGCTATATCCACTCTTTCTATTTATTAATTATTTTTTCAACCAAAACACATGAAAAACCTAATTCATTTTTTTGGGGTACATAGTCTCTTGAAATACTATCAAGATCAACGTTCATCTTCTGCTCAAACAATCCTGGGTCAACGCCTGCTACAAGAATGTAACCAAGTTTTTCATAAAACTTCATAGCTCTGTCTTGACTATTTATTACAATTCTTGAAACTTTATTCTCTATAATCCACTTTTCTGCCTCACCAATAAGTATTCTGCCATAGCCCTGCTTTTGAAATTGACGCGCTACACAAACTCTTCCAATCTTGCCTATATCTTCTTTAGGAAATGTAATTTTACATCCTGCTATAGGTTTACCTTCATCAATTAACACAACTGCCTTATATTCACCATCAATTGTTTCAGGAAATGAATATTCAAAGTTAATAGGTATATCCTGACCAAAAATAAATGCATCTGTTCTCACGTAATCATATGCCTTATGTAGCCAAGCAGGCGATACTTTTGTTACTCTATAAATTTCCATAAGTCAGTTCCTTTTCTAATAATATTTTCTACCTCTTTCTGCTTTTAAAAGCATGTAGCAACTATAAATCTATTCACCTATTAGGTCAATAGGTTTTAGTCTTAAAAAAAATAAGAGCCAGCTATAAATAATTTTTATAACTGGCTCCAGTATTAGATATTTTTCCTTCATCAATAACCTACCCTATTCAGTTGTAACCGTCGTTTTGTCTGAATCATTCTTCAATATCTCTTCTAGTGTGTGCCAGCCAAGCACAGCACATTTTACTCTTGACGGCATGTGGGATATATCCTGCAAAGCCCCGGCTTCCTCCAAAAGCTCAAGTTCCTCTTCAGTAACCTGATCCTTTATCATTTTAAGAAAAGTATCCTTTAGCGCCAAAGCTTCCTCGACAGTTTTTCCTAGAATCATATCAAGCATGATATCAGCACTGGCCTGGGAAATGGCACATCCATCTCCAAAGAATGCTCCATCTTCAATAATGCCATCTTCAGATACATTTAACTGTAGTGTAATATCATCACCGCAGGAAGGATTAACACCTCTGAGAGAATTCTTTGGATTAATCATTTT
>FLNY01005048.1_pt1 | contig 10663 bp, 6 predicted proteins | sample 1140381 | NCBI WGS metagenome assembly FLNY01 (sample SAMEA3878172, study PRJEB12797) | bioreactor metagenome | biome: Moose rumen | place: Sweden | collected 2011-10
CCCCGCCCCCTTCCCTTTAGGGGAGGGCTGGGGAGAGGCTAAACCCTTAACCTTGAACCTTGAATCCTGAAACCTGAAACTTGAAACCTGAAACTTGAAACTTGAAACTTGAACCCTTAAAGTCTCTTCTATTAATCAAGAATTTGAGAATTGGAGAATTGCCGCAACACTTCCTCCAAATCTCCCCCCGGAAGGGAAAGACTATTGAAAGAAAAAATTCTCTAATTCTCCAATTCTTGATAATTTGAAACCTGAATCTTGAAACCTTGAATCTTGAAACCTGAATCTTGAACCCTGAACCTTGAACCCTGAACCTTGAATCCTGAAACCTGAAACTTGAAACCTGAAACTTGAAACTTGAACCCTGAACAGCCTATCATCCTACCCCCAGCCCTCTCCTGAAGGCGAGGGAGCTGCAAATCCGTCCGAGCGGAACAGCCCCGCAATCCTGTTGCGGGGCTGTGCTGTGAGTCTGTTATTCTTTTCCTGCGATGTCGTCGTGTCGCATGAGGATTGTCCCACTGCGTGCGGAACGCTTTCGGTCAGAACACCAGGAAGAGCCAGAGGTATCCGAAGATGAGACCGGCAATGCCGATGGTGACACCGACTTTCATCATGTCGTTCTGATGGATGAATCCTGTCGAGGCGGCAATGGCATTGGGCGGCGTGGAGATGGGGAGAATCATCGAGACGGAGGCTGCGATGGCGATGCCGACGAGCATCGTGACCACTCCGCTCTCCTGAAGTGTGCCAGCCGACTGCATGGCTCCGGCTACGACACCGAGCACGGGGGTGAGGAGCGAGGCGGCAGCAGAGTGGGATATGAAGTTGGAGAATCCGTAGCATACCAGACCCGAGATAATCATCACAATGATGGGGGACCACTGACCGAAGGGGATGGCATCGACGAGGACGGAAGCCAAACCCGTGCTGTTGAGAGCCAGACCCAAGGCGAAACCGCCGGCCACCATCCAAAGTACAGACCAGTTGATTTCCTCGAGGTCACGTTTCTTGACGATGCCCGCAACGGCAAAGACGGCAAAGGGAATGAGCGAAATGATGTAGCTGTTGAGCCCCAATCCTGCGGAGGAGGGAATACACCACAGCGTGATGGTGACCATGAAGGTGACGGCTACAATCCAAAGCTCCCTTCGGGAATGGTCGGACGACTCAATCTTGAGATCCACCTGCTTGCTCTCAAACTTGAAGAGCACGCGAAGCAGAACCCACGCAAACCACAGCAACAGTGCCACGAAGGGAATCATCTTGAGCATCCATTCGCCGAAGCCGATATTGTGACCCAAGGTTTCGTTGAGATAGCCGAGCACAATGGTGTTGGGCGGAGTTCCGATGGGGGTGGCTATGCCGCCGATGTTGGCACCGATGGGGATGGCCAAAGCCAATGCGGTGCGGTCGCTGCTGCCCTCGGGCAACTGGCGCAACACAGGTGCCAGAAAAGCCAACATCATGGCTGCTGTGGCCGTGTTGCTCACAAAGGCCGAGAAGAGCGCTGTGACGAGGATGAAGCCCAACAGTACGCTGGAAGGCTTTGTGCCGAACGGTTTGAGCAGATATTTGGCGAGCACAATGTCGAGACCCGTTTTGGTCATGCCGATGGCCAGCACAAAACCTCCGATGAAGAGCATGATGGTGGGGTCGGCAAAGCAATGCATGATGGCCTTGTAGGACACATACTTGGCCCCTTCCACGCCGGCGAGGAACCCTAAGGGCTTGTCGCTGACGGTGAGCAACATCACCACCATGATGAGCACAGACGTGCTCCACGACGGTATGGCCTCCGAAAGCCACATCACGGCAGCAAACACAAAGATGGCGATGACACGCTGTTGTACAGCGTCCAGGCCTGCGATGCCGAACCACTCGGTGGGGAGACATGCAATGACGAGTGAGACTGCAGCTGCAATGAGGGCTTTGATGTAGCCGTTCAGCTTGAAGCGCTTCTGAACGCGCTTGTGGTGATAGGATTCTATGAAATGAAATCCCTGAAAGTTTTTAAACATGTATCGATTTTTGTCTGATTAAACAGTTTTTCAAGTTGCAATGCAATATGGCTTGCAATCTTTTTATAAAACCGCGCAAAGATAATGAAAATTTCCGACAACCGCAAAAAAGAATGAGGGAAAATGGAAATTTCCCTCATATTTATAAATAATGTGACCTCAAAGTAAAGTCTAAATGTCAAACGAGAGCGTGTCGTAGGCCAAGTGAACACCTTCGGGCAGCCGTTTCTCCGCTTCGGCATGGAAGCCGATATTGTGGCTCATGTGGGTGAAGAAGGTTTGCTGCGGCTTCAGGCGGGCGACCACTTCCAATGCCTGAGACACCGAGAAATGCGTGCGGTGGGGTTCCCAGCGCAGGGCGTCCAGTATGAGTGTGTGGACTCCCTCCAGCTTGGGCCACTCGGAGTCCGGAATATAGGTGCAGTCGGTGAGGTAGGCTAAGGGACCGATACGGAACCCCAGAATGGGCAGTTGTCCGTGGAGCAGACGGATGGGGAGCACTTCGAGCGCATCTGCGCCGCTTCCCACAGTCACCTTATAGAGCGGTAGAACGACATGTGAACGGACTTCGGCCGGCTCGGGAATATCGACGGCAGGAGCAATGCCCGTGGTCGCCGACAGAGGGCGGTCGATGGTGAAGCCGTAGTCCGTCTCGGGCAATTCCAGAGGATTGAGCACCGATTCGCCTGCCGGAAGGAGCGTGTTGAGCTGGATGTGGGGAGCCCCGGGATAAGGCTTGGTGAACACGTAGTCGTACTTTTCGAGCAGGACGCGAGCCACACGCGGTTCGGCATAGAAGGGGAGAGGCGTCTCGTAGCTGTAGATGCGCAAATCGTCGAGCCCGGCACTGTGGTCGAAATGGATGTGGGTCAGAAAGACGGCCGAGATTTTGTCGATGCCCGCCCGAAGCGCCTGATAACGGAAATCCGGCCCGCAGTCGATGAGAATACGGGTGTCGCCTTGTGAGACAAGGATGGAGGCACGCAGACGGCGGTCTTTGGGGTCCTGTGACTGACAAACTTCACAGCGGCAGGTGGGTACAGGAACTCCTGAAGATGTGCCGCTGCCAAGAACGGTGACTTTCATTGCACAAAATTGACTTCGGGTGAGACAGTGATGCCGAACTTCCCGACGATGGAGGCGATGATGCGGTCGGAAAGCGTGACGATGTCGGAAGGAAGGGCATCTCCGCGGTTGACGAGCACCAGGGGCTGACGTTCCCAGACACCGGCTCCTCCGAGGGTTTGTCCCTTCCAGCCGCACTGTTCGATGAGCCATGCGGCAGGAACCTTCACCAGGCCGTCTCCGGCCGGATAATGGGGGATGTCGGGATAGCGGGACTGCAAAGCCTCGAACTGTGTGAGGGGAATGACGGGATTCTTGAAGAAGGAACCCGCGTTGCCTGTCAAGGCAGGGTCGGGCAACTTGCTGTTGCGTATGTTTATGACGGCCTGGCGCACATCGCGGAGGGTGAAGCCAGAGGCCGGCAATTGGGAGCGGAGGTTGCCGTAGTCGAGCCGATAGCGGGGACTGCGCCAGAGGCGGAGGGTCACTTCGGTCACGACGAAGCGGTTGTGGAGGGGGGCGGCCTTGAAGACACTCTCGCGATAGCCGTAGCCGCATTCCGCCACGGGGAAGGTGCGGAAACAGCGCTGTGCGATGTCCCAACCGCGGACTTCGACGATGAGGTCGCTCACCTCGACACCGTAGGCTCCGATGTTCTGTACGGCGGCAGCTCCCGTTTCGCCGGGAATGAGGGACAGATTTTCGGCTCCGTAGAGATTGCGCGCCACAGCCCACGCCACGAAATCGTCCCATACCACGCCGCTGCCCACACGGACGATGGCCTCGTCGCCGGGTGCGGAGTCGAGCCGGATGCCGGTTATGGCGGAGTGGAGTATGATACCGTCGTAGTCGCCCAGAAAGAGGAGGTTGCTGCCCAGTCCCACCATCCACAGGCGGCTCAGCTCTGTCTCCGTGAAACGGGCGAGGAGGTCGGGGAGCTCGTCTTCACTGCTGAATTCGACCCACCGGCTCGCCTTGACCGAAAAGCCGAAGGTATTGGGAACGGGATAATCTGAGAGTACGGGCATCAGTTGGCGACTTCGGAGAGGAACTTGATACGGACGAGACGGATTTCCTCCTCGGAACATTCGTTGGCAAACTCTTTGTAAGCTGCCTCGATGTCGTCCTTGGGAGATTCCTTGAAGTAGTTGTAGATGTCTTCCACCTGTTCGGGGTCCATCACATCCTGGAGGAAATAGTCGATGTTGACGCGTGTGCCCGAATTGACGATGGCCTCGAGGTCGTCGAGGAGGTCGTCGAAGTCGAGACGGTTGGCCTCGGCCAGTTCGTCGAGTGCTATCTTGCGGTCGATGCCCTGAATGATGGCCACCTTGATTTTGGATTTGTTGGCCACCGTGCGCACGCGGAAATCCTCGGGACGCTCGATGTCGTTCTCCTCACAGTGACGCTTGATGAGGTCGCAGAACTGCTGTCCGTAGCGGTGGGCTTTGCCTGCGCCCACGCCGGGTATGTTCTGGAGTTCTTCGAGTGTGATGGGATAGGTCGTCGCCATCGCCTCGAGCGAGGGGTCTTGGAAGATGACGTAGGGCGGCAGGTTGAGATGCTTGGCCAGTTTCTTGCGGAGATCCTTGAGCATATTGTAGAGCTCCTCGTCGGCGGCGGCCGAGGCACCCGTCCCCTTCATTTCCTCTTCGTTCTCGTCGAGTTCGTCGTCTTCGTATTCCACATAGATTTCGAACGTCTTGTTGTTGTTGAGGAAATGTTTGCCGGTAGCGGTGACCTTGAGCTGTCCGTATGTCTCGATGTCGCGGGAGAGATACTTGGCGACAAGGGCTTGCTGTATGACCGCATTCCACAGCTCGGGTTTCTCGTCGTTGCCCATGCCGAAGCACTCCAGTTCGTCGTGCTGGTTGCGGATGATGTCGTTGGTCTTTTTGCCCTCGAGGATATCGACGATGTAGTCGGGTTTGTAGTTCTCCTTGAGTTCGAGGATGGTCTCGATGACTGCACAGAGGTATTCGCGGGCGTCTATCTGTCGTTTGGGCTTGCGGCAGTTGTCGCACATGCCGCAGCTGTCGCCCTTCATTTCCTCTCCGAAATAGTGGAGCAGAATCTTGCGGCGGCACATATACGACTCGGCATACGCCTTGGTCTCCTTGAGGAGCAGGCGTCCGATGTCCTGTTCGGCGATGGGCTTCGACTGCATGAATTTCTCGAGTTTCTCGAGGTCTTTCTGCGAGTAGAAGGCGATACATTCTCCCTCGCCTCCGTCGCGTCCGGCACGTCCTGTCTCCTGATAGTAGCCTTCGAGACTCTTGGGCATGTCGTAGTGAATCACAAAACGCACGTCGGGCTTGTCGATGCCCATGCCGAAGGCGATGGTGGCAACGATGATGTCGCATTTCTCCATGATGAAAGCATCCTGGTTGACGGAACGTTCGGTGCTGTCCATGCCGGCATGATAGGGGAGGGCCGTGATTTGGTTGGCCTTGAGTATTTCGGTGAGTTCCTCCACCTTCTTGCGAGAGAGACAGTAGATGATGCCGCTCTTGCCGGGACGTTGTTTGATATATTTGATGAGCTCCTTGTCTATGTTGTCGGTCTTGGGCCGCACCTCATAGTAGAGGTTGGGACGGTTGAAGGAGGCTTTGAAGACGGTGGCGTCGAGTATGCCCAGGTTCTTCATGATGTCCTTCTGCACCTTGGGCGTAGCTGTGGCCGTAAGGGCTATGACGGGACGGTTGCCTATCTCGTCGATGATGGGACGGATACGGCGATACTCGGGACGGAAGTCGTGACCCCATTCCGAGATACAGTGCGCCTCGTCAATGGCAAAGAAGGAAATCTTGACAGAGCGGAGAAAGTCGATGTTCTCCTGCTTGTTGAGCGACTCGGGCGCCACATACAGCAGCTTTGTCGCTCCCATCTCCAGGTCGGCATGCACTTGGTCTATGGCGGCCTTCGAGAGGGAGGAATTGAGGAAATGGGCCACATTGTCCTCTTCGCTGAAGTTGCGCATCGCATCCACCTGGTTTTTCATCAGGGCTATCAACGGAGATACCACAACGGCGCACCCGTCCATCATGAGCGAGGGCAGCTGATAGCACAGCGACTTGCCTCCGCCGGTAGGCATGAGTACAAACGTATTCTTGCCGTCCATCAGATTTTGGATGATGTCCAACTGATTTCCTTTGAAACTGTCAAAACCGAAATGTAATTTTAGAGCTGCGAGAAGTTCTTTTTCTGCCATGTTCTATATGTACTGATTTCTTGTTAGCTGATTGTTTAGCAACGCAAATATAAGAAAGATTTTAGAGAACTCCAAACTTTTGGCCTAAAAAAAGTGTTAAAAAATAAAAATACTGCAAATTTCTCGCGATTTGCAGTATTTTGATAGCATTTTGGCTCCTTATTTGGCGGCTTCGAGGGCTTCGGAAGCTTCGAGCCAAGAGTCGTTGAGTTGTTCGATTTTTTTGCGTAGAGCGGCGTGTTGCTCGAAGAGTGACGTATCCTGACTGCCCTCGGGCGTGGAGAGGCTTGTTTCGAGTTGTCGGAGGGTGGCTTCGCTTTGTGCTATTTCGTCCTCCAGCGCCTCCACCTGTTTTTGCAGTTTCGAGAGCCGTGCCTTGCGGGCTTTCTGTTCTTCGAAACTCAATTCGGGTTTCGCCGGTGCAGGGGGAGCGGGTGTCGGTGCTGCGGGGGCAGGTTCCGGTCGTGCCTCGACACGGGGCGTTTTGCGTTCCAGCTCCTGCAGGCTGTCGAGATCCTTTTTGCGGAGGAAGTCGTAGATGCCGCCGATGTATTCCCTCACGCGCCGGTGTCCGAACTCATAGACCTTCTCCACCAGTCCGTCGAGGAAGTCGCGGTCGTGCGACACCACTATCACCGTGCCGTCGAACTTGCGGATGGCTTCCTTGAGCACGTCCTTCGATGCGAGGTCGAGGTGGTTGGTGGGTTCGTCCAGGATGAGCAGGTTGACGGGTTCGAGCAGCAGCTTAATCATGGCCAGACGGGCCCGTTCTCCGCCCGAGAGCACGCCCACGGGTTTCTCGATGGCTTCGCCTCCGAACATGAAAGCTCCCAGTATGTCGCGTATCTTGGTGCGGATGTCGCCCACGGCGACGCGGTCTATGGTGTCGAAGACGGTGAGATGTTCGTCCAGCAGCTGTGCCTGGTTCTGTGCGAAATAGCCGATTTTCACACCGTGTCCCACCTTGAGTTCCCCTTTGTAGGGAATCTCGCCCATGATACATTTGACGAGGGTCGATTTGCCTTCGCCGTTTTTGCCCACGAAGGCCACCTTCTCACCGCGCCGGATGGTCAGCTCCACATGCTCGAATATCAGGTGGTCGCCGTAGCTTTTGGCCACGTCGTGACATATCACCGGATAGTCGCCCGAACGGGGGGCGGGAGGGAAGGAGAGACGCAGCCGCGAATTATCGACCTCGTCTATCTCGATGGGGACGATTTTCTCGAGTTGTTTGATGCGGCTCTGCACCTGAATGGCTTTGGTGGCCTGATAGCGGAAGCGTTCGATGAAGGCCTCTGTGTCGTGTATCAGTTTCTGCTGATTCTCCCAAGCCCTTCGCTGCTGCGCGATGCGTTCTGCGTGGAGCACCACATATTTCGAGTAGTTCACGTTGTAGTCGTGGATGGTGCCGCAGCTGATTTCTATCGTGCGTGTCGTCACATTGTCCATGAAGGCGCGGTCGTGGCTGATGAGCACCACCGTGACGGGATTGTTGGCCAGAAATTTCTCCAGCCAGCGGATGGATTCGATGTCGAGGTGGTTGGTGGGTTCGTCCAGCAGCAGTACGTCCGGACGTTGCAGGAGCAACTTGGCCAGTTCGATACGCATGCGCCAGCCGCCCGAGAACTCCGATGTGGGACGCTCGAAATCCTTTCTCTCGAAGCCCAGACCCAGCAGCGTCTTCTCGACTTCGGCTTCCTGCGAACCGGCGTTGGTGAGCGCCAGCTGTTCGTTCAGCTCCGACAGCCGGTCGATGAGTTCCTGATACCCGGTGCTTTCCCAGTCGGTGCGTTCTCCCAGTTCGCGCGTCAGACGTTCGATTTCCTCCTCTATATTATTTAAAGTGGTGAAAGCCTTCTCGGTTTCCTGCTTCAGCGTCGTCGTGTCGGCCGGCTTCATCACCTGCGGCAGGTAGCCTATGGTGAGGTCCTTGGGTTTGTTGACGGCTCCGGATGTCGGGGTCTGGAGACCGGCGATGATTTTCAGCATGGTCGATTTGCCGGCTCCGTTTTTGCCGGTGAGGGCGATGCGGTCGCGTCGGTTGATGACGTAGCTGATGTCCGTGAACAACGGCCGAGCAGAAAACTCGACCGTCAGATGTTCAATGCTTATCATTGGGGGAAACTCATTGTTGGCTCATGATTGTCAGCAGCAGGTCTGTATTGTCCTTGGAGGACTCCAGCTTCTTCGAGAGGTCTTCCATCGCTTCGACAGGGGTGAAGTCGGAGAGGTAGCGGCGGAATATCCACATGCGGCGGGACACGGTGTCGTCCAACAGGAGGTCGTCGCGGCGCGTCGAGGAGGCCAGAAGATCCACGGCGGGGAAGATGCGTTTGTTGGCTATCTTGCGGTCCAACACAAGTTCCATGTTGCCCGTTCCCTTGAACTCCTCGAAGATGACTTCATCCATCTTCGAACCCGTCTCGATGAGGGCGGTGGCGATGATGGTGAGCGAGCCTCCGCCTTCGATGTTGCGGGCAGCTCCGAAGAAACGTTTGGGCTTCTGCAGGGCATTGGCTTCCACACCGCCCGAAAGCACTTTGCCCGACGAGGGCGATACCGTGTTGTAGGCGCGTGCCAGTCGTGTGATGGAGTCGAGCAGTATCACCACGTCGTGGCCGCATTCCGTGAGGCGCTTGGCTTTCTCTATCACGATGTCGGCCACACGCACATGCTTGTCTGCCGGTTCGTCGAACGTCGAGGCAATGACTTCGGCATTCACACTGCGCTGCATGTCGGTCACCTCCTCGGGACGTTCGTCAATGAGGAGGATAATCATGTACGTCTCGGGATTGTTGGCCGAGATGGCGTTGGCGATTTGTTTGAGCAGGACCGTCTTGCCGGCCTTGGGCGGTGCCACAATCAGGGCGCGCTGACCCTTGCCGATGGGGGCAAACATATCGATGATACGGCAGGCTGCCGTGTCGTCATGGCCGTTGCAGAGTTTGAATTTCTCGTCGGGGAAGAGGGGGGTGAGGTGTTCGAAGGGCACACGGTCTCTGGCAAACGAAGGGTCTCGTCCGTTGATGGCTGTGATGTCTTCGAGCGGATAGTTGCGTTCGCCCATCAGCGGCGGACGTATGGGACCTTCCACCACATCGCCCTCTTTGAGGTTGTTCTGTTTGATGATGTAGGCGGGCACGAAGATGTCGTCGGGCGACTTCATGTAGTTGTAGTCTGCCGAACGGAGGAATCCGTTGCCGTCGGGCTGTATTTCGAGTACGCCGCTTCCGTGCAGCACGCCCGAGAACTCCCTCATCACAGCCTCTTCTTCTGACGTGAGCATGTTGTCGGGTTCTTCCGCTTTGTTGTCCGCACCGCCCTGTGCCGCAGGTCTGGCGGGAGCTTGGGCAGCGGCTCCTTTTTTCTTTTTCTTCTTTTTGCCCGAAGGCTGGGGTTTGTTGCCGCCGCCGAAGATGTCGTCGAAGGCACTCATGTTCTTGTTGATGAGTTCCTGCGTTCCCTCGTCCTCGTAGTAAGGCTGTTCGTAGTAATTGTCCTGCGGGGGATAATATCCCTCCTGAGGCATTTCTCCGTGGGGAGGTTCTTCTGCGGGAGCGTCCTGGGGCACTGTCCCTTCTTCCGCAGCCGGTATCGGCTCTTCGTCAAAAAGTCCCGGCTCCTTGTCAGGAGCAGGCTTCGTCTCTTCGGCTGGAGCAGGCTTCGGTTCCTCTGCGGGTGCAGGTTTCGCTTTCTTGGGCTTGGGAGCAGTTGCCGACTCTTCGGGCAAGGGGTTCTTGCGGGGACGTCCGCGTTTTCTCTTGGGGGGAGCAGGAGTTTCTTCACGCGCTTTTTCAGCTTCCAAAATCTGTTGAACCAGATGTTCACGGTTCGTAAAGTCCGGATGCTCGACATTGGCCTCTCTTGAGAGCATTACGAGTTGTTCGTCCGGCAGAACGTTGATTTCTTCAAATGAATGCATTTATCGGATGATTTGTAAAAAATACGTTGTTTCAAAGAATGTAGGATTGTGCATTTTCTCGGCATCGTTCCAGTTCGAATGTTGAGGGAGGTGGAATCGGGATTTGGAGGGGAAAGAATGGGTATTTTCATGGAAGTGAGACCCATTTTGCCGAAATTGCGGTGCAAAGATAGCTGTTTTTTTTCAAACTTCCAAATTTTTTTCTTGTTTTTTTTCGGAAAAAATGCAAAAGACCCGCTTAATAATCTGTTTGTTGTGGATTTGTGGGTTTAGCGTTCGTTTTTATTTCAGGAAAATGCTCCCCTGTGCAGAAACTCTTTTAAGACAAAGGAACCTTTTGTGGAAAGTCTGCAGAAATTGCCAAAAGCTTGCCTGCAATCCGGGCGACGTTTTGGCACTTGCGGAAGCCTCCATCGATTATCGATAGACCCAAAGTCAAGTGCC
>FLNY01003835.1_pt1 | contig 10659 bp, 7 predicted proteins | sample 1140381 | NCBI WGS metagenome assembly FLNY01 (sample SAMEA3878172, study PRJEB12797) | bioreactor metagenome | biome: Moose rumen | place: Sweden | collected 2011-10
ATGATATATGACGCTATAATAATAATGTACGCGTCGCGCGCGCGTACATTATTTATATTATGCACGCCAACGACGAGTAATGCGGCGAGGCGTTTTTACACTTAAAAGCCCTGAAACGCCCGTATTTAAGCACTTTTTTAGGCCAAAACGCCCCAAATACGGTTTTTTTTCGATATTTATCGCATTTTTTTATAAACTTTTTTTGGTGAGAATGAAATTATGTGTACATTTGCACCGAATTAGACATCCATCTCTGCCGGAGAGATGGGTATAACGACGTGAAGAAGTAGGGATTTCTGGCGAGAGACCCTGCATTCTCCGCGCTAAAGCTGGGTATAAGGAGGCCCATTAAAGCTATACGAAACAGAAAAGAGCGATTAACCCTAACCACCTACGCCCAGCGGCCTGCCGCTGCAGGCTGCAAGCAAAAGTGAATTACCACAGAAGAACAAAGTATTAATTAATCAATAACCCTTTATTAAAAGTTTTACATTTATGTACAAGAAAATTTTTAGCGCTATCTTGTTCGGGGCTCTTACCATTGCTTCGACAAGTACGTTCGTGTCTTGTAAGGACTATGATGACGACATCGATGCCCTCAATGCACGCGTAGACGCAAACGACGCAGACAACAAGGCTCTGCACGACGCCCTTGAAGCTGCTGAACAAGAGCTCAACAACCTGAAGGGACAACTCGCTACTGAGGTAGCCCGTCTCGACGGTCTCGTAGCTGCTGCCCAGGGCACAGCTGACCAGGCTGTGAAAGACGCAGCTGCTGCTCAGGCTACAGCTGATCAGGCTCTCAATCTCTCTCAGGAGAACAAGCAGGCCATTGCTGACGAAATCGTTCGTGCAACAGCTGCCGAAGCTGCCCTTGAGGTTCGCATCCAGGAACTCGAAGAGAAGGTCATCCCCGAGCTCCGCGGCTTGATTCAGGACCTGCAGGACAACAAGCTCGACAAGAAGACCTTCGACGATGAGTGCGTTAAGATCTACGCTCGTCTGGAAGCTGTTGAGACCGGTCTTGGTGACGCTCTGAAGCGTATCGAAACTCTCGAGAAGGGCCTCGAAGACGAGATTGCCGCTCGCAAGGCTCTCGCAGAGGACCTCGAACAGCAGAAGAAGATCATCGCCAACCACGAGACTCGCTTGAAGGAGCTCGAGGAGAAGGTCGTTCCCGAACTCCGTCAGCTCATCCAGAAGGTCCGCGAGGACTATGAAGCCGACGTGAAGCGCATCGATAAAGCCATCTCAGACCTGGCTGAGCGCGTGACCAAGAACGAAAATGACATTGCAACTCTTAAGGAAGATGTCCGCAAGATTAACGAGGAGTTGACCAAGATCAACAACAGACTCAATGAGCTGAATGTTCTTATCCTCCGTTCTCTCCGCAGCCTCGTCTTCATACCCGACTTCTACTACTGGGGTATTGAAGCTACCGAGCTCTCTGGCGTTTACTACAAGTACTGGCAACTCGAGGATATGCCCGAGGTAAGCGCTGATAAGGCCGATCCTACTTGGGATGATGGCACAAAGGTTTACTGCTACGATCACAAGGGCCATAAGGCAGAGCGTAAGGAAGACTTCCTCGTTGAGAACTTCGTTGCTCGCTACCACTTGAATCCCTCCAGCGCTGACTTCAGCAAGCTGACTAAGGACAACTTCGCAATCCTCTCCGGCGATCGTGAATATCGCACTAAGGCTGCTGCCACCGATAAGAAGGACAGCAACATCACCGTTGCCAGCTTCGATCCCGAGGCCGACGTTAAGAATGGTGACCTCTTCTTGAACCTCAGCATCGTTGATCCCGCTAAGATTAAGGCTATCGGTCACATTGAGGATGGCATGTTTGTCGCTGACGACGAGCAGGTTACTGTCTTCGCTACCGAGGTGACTCTGAACGACGAGATGAAGAACACCGTAACTTCTGATTACGCAGCTCTTCTCGCTACCACTTATATCAATGGTTATCGTCTGGCTCACACCGAGAAGGGTGATGCTGATGTTAAGATTAAGGGCCTTAGCCAGTCCTACACCGGTGTCGTCAACAACACGGATGCTGTAGATCCTACTCTTAATCACGAGCAGATTGTTTGCAAACCTTGTGCTATCAGCCAGGTTCCCAACCGTCACCTCTTCACCGATGCTGACGAGACCGTCTATGGTCTTGAGGAACAGGTTGTGACTCTTCAGGATCAGGAGCTCGTTGCTGCCAGCAATGCTGATCCTTCAACTACTACCGCTCAGGATATCGTTGTTTGGAACGGCACCATCAACCTCTCCAAGCTGGCTGAGGTACACCGTCTTGGCGATGCCAATACTCCTGAGAAGCTCGTGAGCGCTACCGACATGCAGAAGAACGGCTTCGAAATCCGTTTCGAGCTCACCGGTCTCTTCATGAAGAAGAACGCTACCTCCGAGTCCGCTCACGCTGCTATCCAGAAGAACGACAAGGGTGAGTACATCCTTCGTCCTCAGCTTCCTGAGATGACTTATCAGGAGGATGGTCAGAACATCGGTAAGGCTGCCGCCTACGGCGCTACCAAGCAGGATCGCACCACTATCGGTCGTACTCCTCTGGTTCGCGTGCTCCTCGTTGACACCAAGCACAACGATCACGTCCTCGACTATGGTTACATCCGTCTCGTCATCGTGAATGACAATCCCGTTGTTCCTACTCCTACACGTGAGTTTGTTACCGTTGAGTACACCACCGGCTTCAGCGCTGACTATGAGTACTCAGATTGCAACAAGCCTTCTGGCGAAGCTCAGAACTGGGCTCAGAAGTGGGGCTCGTTCGAGAACGATATCTACAACATGTTCAGCCTCTCACAGGTTGACTTCGAGAACAAGTATGAGGCTGAATACGCCGACGCTCCTGAGCTGAAGCAGTACGAGGTTAAGCTCGTCAATGGCAAGTATCAGCCCACGGGCAAGGAACTTGCAGCTGCTGACTACATCGGTAAGATTCAGGTTCGTGAGGGTGACGATGTTGGTGCTGGTACCAAGACCGACGTTATCACTTGGAACATCACCTCTGACGAGATGACCAAGATTGGCCAGAATGGTGGCGTTAAGGATCCTACACGTGCTATCAAGTACACCGTTAAGGATGGTGAGGACCTCGGCACATACAAGGATATCTATGTAATCCTCAAGGCTGGTGAGTTCACCTCCAAGAAGGTTGCTGACCAGAAGCCGACCGTCACTGGTAATTTCGATGCTAACAAGATTAAGGAGTACTGGTACGATGAGAACACTCAGACCGCTCAGAAGACTCTCCACGAGGCTCACCTGAATGTTCCTTCACCTGAAGACTGGATCAGCACATGGGGCGAGAGCCGTACATGTCCGTTCGAGTTCCTCCTCAGCTCTGACTTCAACAACAACTACATCCTCAACGAGACTAACCTTGCACAGTACATCAAGGTTGACGATCCTACGCCCAACAACCTCTACTCTATCAGCAAGGCTGAGAAGACCTTCGGTTTCGTAGTTCTCTCCGCTGAGAAGGATGGCTTCAAGGCTAACAACAAGGCTAAGGGTTACTCTGGCAAGACCTACACTCTGTATGTAGATCAGTACAACCAGACACCTAACTGGGGTCTCTATGCTTACGTAAGCAGCAAGCGTGACGCTGAGCTGGTTGCATACCTCGAGTACGACGATGCTGATGTCCAGAACATCAACCACGTGAAGATTGTCTTGAACAAGGCTACTCACCGCGACGATCACATCAACAGCTATGCTGAGGACCTCCTCAACTACAAGGCTCACAACGATCTCACCGACGACTTCCTGAAAGTTGCCCTTGGTATCGGTCTGAAGTGGAATGGCGACTGCCCGTTCGAGGCTGAGATTCCTGCCTTCCAGGTACGCTTCCTCCGTCCGATCAACATGTTCAGCGAAGGTCTCCAGGTTCAGGATGCTGCTAACACCACGCAGATCTTCCCGCTCTACGACCTCGTCCGCTTCACCGACTGGCGCGAGCAGTGGAACCCGACAGCTGCTTCTACTCAGAACAAGGCTCGTCGCGACCGCGTAGTGCCCGATGGCGGTAAGTACATCGTTGACTACTGGTACTACTACAACATCAAGCACATCATCATCGGTAATGCTACTGAGGTTATCGATCCCGCTCAGGAGACTGCCCTCAACGACATCATGCATACCAACATGAACGGCAACGATATCACGAAGACCATCCTGGCTCGCGTATCCAACAATGTTGAGTTCACTTATGTTCCCGCCGACGCTACAACAGGTGCTAACGCTGAAATCGGCGATCCCGCATTCTACGGCAGCATCAAGTACACCAACAACCGTTCTACCGTTGATGAGTTCGACGTAACAGTGCCCATCACCGTATGCTACGAATGGGGTCACCTCTATCAGGATGTTACCATCCACGTAGTGAAGACTCTTGAGAACACCACCGTTAAGGTTCGTCGTTAATCCCGACAACCGCTCATGAATAAAAGGGAGGAGGAGTGTTAGTCTCCTCCTCCCTTTCTATTTTAAAGAATTATTTTCATTAACCCAGTTGATCAATGAAATCACGTATATTTCTCTGCATACTATTGCTGAGTGCCGTTATCATAGGCTGCCGCCAGAAAGAGACTAAGGACACTTATATTCCGCCTGCCTCTATGGACTATTCAGGCGCTGATACTGCAGAGATTATGTCTCTAGTAAATAAGTACGTCGCTTGCCTGAATGAACGCGACTATGATGGCATGGTAGACATGCTCTACTATCTTAAAAATAACAGGGTGTATCCTTACGAAGGTGCTCAACGCGACAGCGTTAAGCGCGGACTTCAGCAGATTCCTATCTATGCTGCCAAGTTCAACAGCATACGTCTGCGTAGTAATGTAAACAATGAAGTGGGCATCCTTGTTCAGCTTCTAGAAGATGGCGATTTGGAGAATCAGATAGGCGTTAGCAAATTGTTCCTGAATCCTATTGTCATCAAAGGCAAATGGTATCTCACACTTCTTGACTTGAACGCTGAGGGCGTTAGCAGATAAATGAGGCATACTGTAATATACTGCCTTTCGTTATGTACCGCAATTATTTCGCTGTGCACGTTTGGCTCGTGCAACCATAAGACAGGCAACACTTCGCGAGGCGCCGAGATTCAGTTCGAGGACACAATCATCGACTTAGGAGACGTCCCCTTGACAGAGATTCAGCATTTTAGCTATCGATTCACTAATGTCGGTGACTCAGGTCTTGTGCTCCTTGGCGTACAGCCCGACTGCAATAGTTGCACAAAGGTAGCGTTCCCCTCTGACACTATCGCTCCGGGTCACAGCGGTGAGATTCAAGTGACGTTCGACGGCTCAGAGCGCTTTGTCCATGGCCCGCATCAATTCTACATCCATGTGCATAGCAACTCGGCCAAGGCTTACCAAGATCTTGAATTCAGAACAGACTTTTTATAATACAATTTTAGTTATATTCCGATGAGAAAATCCTTACTCTTCGTTTTCTTTTTTATCACATCCCTGCTATCTGCCCAGCAGCGAGTTGTCATCACTCAAACTGATAGTACCAATCTGATTATTCCAGTTTGGAAAATTGATAATATCAGTTTCCAGGACTCTGAGAAACTTGAAGCTCCGGCTCCTGACTCAGCTGTGGATCTTGGATTGAAGAGTGGTTTACTATGGTCTCCTTGGAATATAGGTGCTACGTCAGAAGATGAAATAGGTTTCCTCCTCGGTTGGGGAAATCCAGACTCAACGAACCTCTCTACTGACCTTAAGTATTTCCCTACTCCTACCGCAACAAAAAATATTACCAATACTGAGTTTGATATAGCCAAATACTATTGGGGTGCTCAGGACTCCCTTTGGCACATGCCAACGCTGGAGGATTTTCAGGAACTGATGTCGCTCAAGTGGGAATGGGACGCAGCGAAGAGGGCTTATAGGATTAGCAACCCCAATGCCGAGGATGAAACTCTTCGAGAGAATTATATTTATCTGCCTGTCACGGGTCAGCGCATCGGCGAGACTGTGGCAGACTCAACCGATTTTGGCTTCTATTGGAGCGGTTCAGTGGCGAAAAACGACTCGGCCACATACCTGCATATTGCCATTGATGAAACCGGAGATACAGGCGGCGACGGTGACGAACCCGTTGTAGATGGAAAAGGCGAAGGCGGCGGTGAGAGTGTTGATGACGAAGAGCCGAGCGTTGTAGCCCCGACTTACTGGCAACTTCTAAATGGTTTCCGTTCGCGCCACTTTGCTGTGCGTCCAGTTTACGGAGAATACCGTGTGCCAGTGACTGTCAGTTCGTCCGAAGCCGAGGTTGAACACCTGCAGGCCACGATTATGGTTACTGCCGAGGGGCAGGCAGACAATGTCCAACTCTACATTATTTATTCTAAAGTTGAAGACTTCAGCGAGTCTACGGCCTATAAGAGCGAATTCAAATCCTATTACGGACTTGACGGCACTTTCAAAGAGCGCATTATTCTTACGGGCTTGGAATATGAAACAAAATATTATTATCGTGTAGTAGCCCTCGTCGGTCCCGACATGGTCGAAGAAGCGGCTACACATGAGTTCGTGACCGAACCTGATAATCGAATCGTTGACTTAGGTCTTAGCGTAAAGTGGGCTCGATGGAATGTAGGCGCAGAAGCCGAGAATGAAATAGGATACCATGTACGCTGGGGGGCACTCAACGAAACCGATAAATATTACAGCGAGGCAGTGGATATCAGCGGTAATCCTAATTATGACATCGCTGCTGCCAAGTGGGGCGGCGAATGGCGTATGCCTACCAAGGAAGAGTATGAGGAACTCATTAAATACTGTAAGGTTGAATTAGATAACGTAGGAGGTGTCAATGGCGTACGCTTCTCCAGAAACGGAGATTCAATCTTCATGCCTTTTGGAGGTATACGTTCCGGGTCGAGCATAGGTAATCTCAACACCAAGGGTTTCTATTGGATAAGCAGTGGCTATGCTGCCGTAGCTGATTATCTTAAGATAGAAGATGTTATTTATCCAGACTGGTATCTTTTCCATACCTACGAAAAAGGTCTCGGCCTATGCGTACGTCCAGTCTACGGACAGAATGATAAGAGCAATTTCATTGTGAACCCAGATGATCCTAACCCGGATAATCCTAACCCCGATGATCCCAACCCCGATGACCCAGGCCCCATAGTACCTGTGAATCCACGAGACGATGTTGAGATGGTTGACCTTGGCCTCTCTTCCGGTACGCTTTGGGCCAACAAGAATATTGGTGCCGAGAGCGTCTCTGACTATGGTTCATTCTTTGCCTGGGGCGAGACGGAGACAAAATCCACGTACCTGCTTACCAACTATTCGCAGTATAATGAAGGTTATGAAACCTTTGACAGCCCATATAGAGGCGTCAAGGGTATTCAAGGAACTGAGCAGGATGCCGCACACGTCCTCTGGGGCGGTAGCTGGGTTATGCCTTCACCCACTCAGTTTGAAGAACTTGTAGATGAATGTACATGGGAGTGGGACAATAATGTTGAAGGTTTCATAGTGAAATCGAAGAAAAACAGCAATTCCATTTTCCTGCCCATAACAGGATACTATAGCGGCTCAAGTCGTACGGCTCAGATACGAGGCTACTACTGGACATCGTCGCTCTACCTTTTCCCTGCCGACTGGAATAAGGCGAAGCAGGCTATGGAGTTTGTATTTGTCAACGCTCAGGACGATGCTGACAAGCATTATCAAGTGAATGCCGCTCGTCAGAATGGCTTGGCCGTGCGTCCTGTAATACTAACGAAATAAGCTACAACCGATGAGATACATAAAGTCAATATTATTTGCTCTTGTCTGTTTCTTCCTTTGTCTGACAGCATACGCTGCCGGCGGGCACAAGTTGTTTGTCCTCCTCAAGGACGGCAAATTGGACGCCTTCTTGCTGAAGGAGATGCCGGTGGTGACCTTCGACGGGCAGTACGTAAGCATTAAGAGTCCTGTGATGAATGCTGACTCGGCATACATGTATAAAGATGTTGAGAAGTTCTACTTCGACGTCGAGGAGGATGATTATATTGAACCTGAGCCCCCAGGTCCTGAGGATGCTATTGATAATCTTCCGGAAAATGGCAAGGAGACGGTGAACTTTGAGTTTGCCTACGACGGACGTTATGCTCAGATAAAGGGGCTTGGAGCTAAGGAGCAGGTGGCTGTTTTTTCGGTCGACGGCAAGCGGATGCAGCCGAAGATTGTAGTTTCACCTTCTTCCGTCACTATTTCTATGTTTGAACTTCCTGCGGGTGTCTATATCATCCGTACAGCCAATCGTTCGATAAAAATCATTAGGAAATAGGGCTAAAACTGAAAAGTTTGGAGCAAAAAGGCAAAAAAATCATTAAAAGATACTAAATGAAGAAAATTATATATATATTTGCAGCCGCTTGGGTGCTTATGTCTGCTTGTAAGGGCGGCATAATGGGCGCAGGCGCAGGTGCCGACAGCACGGCAGTGGCCGACAGCGACTCGTTAGCACCGGGCGTGCTTGCGTCAGTCTTCGGTAAGGTGCCTTCGATCTACGAGAACGAAATGCGTATCATCACCGCGCAGGCTCACCGCGAGGCTGGAAACAACGCTGAGAACGTGCGCGGCATTATGGCTAACCTGGCCGACTCGGCCTATCAGGTGGCCGAAGCTAAGGCGCTGCACGAAATCGTCGGCATGCAGGGCGCCATCGTCCGCTGCACGGCCGACGCGGGCCTGCCCTACAAGGTGGCTCCGGAAGCCAAGGTGCTCACGGTGCTGCTGCCGAAACTGCAGAACGTAGGCGGCGAGGAGCGTGTGTTCCTGCAGATGGAATTCACGCCCGACAGCGTGGCCGAGAAGGCTTACTACGTGCTCACGGGCAGTGAGGGCAAGATCAACACGGGCACAATCGCTCTGCCCTTGACGAAGGAGCCGACGCAGGTGACAGCCGTCATCGTGGCCCCCAACGCCCCGGCTAAATATCTCGAAGCCTGCTTCGAGATTCACTTCACCGACCAGAAGACTTACGCCAAGTTGCGTGAGTTCGTAAAGGACCGTCAGAAGATCTGGCGGGCCACATACGCGAAGGAACTGGGGCTGGATATTGAGGAGTGAAAAGTGAAAAATGAAAAGTGAAAAATTAAAAATATACTACAAGACAGAAATTAAGGAGTAACTATTAAATCGTCTAAATCAGTATTAACCCTTTATTAAAAACAAAACAAAATGAAAAAGTTTATGTTTTTGGCAGCAATGCTGTTTGCTGCATTCACCACGGCTTCCGCTCAGGAGGATCAGGTGATTGAAGAGTTCCAGCCCCACTGGTTCCTGCAGCTGCAGGCCGGCGGCGCCCACACTCTGGGCGAGGCTAAGTTCAAGGACCTCCTCTCTCCTGCTGCTCAGGTAGCCATCGGCTATCAGTTCAATCCCGTGCTGGGTCTGCGTCTGCAGGGCAGCGGCTGGGAGAGCAAGGGCGGCTGGGTCAGCCACCCCAAGGCAGACTACAAGTGGAACTACGCCAGCGCAGGCCTCGACCTGAAGGTCAGCCTGACGAACCTCATCGGCGGCTGGAAGCCCAAGCGTTTCCTCAACGTAGGTCTTATCCTGGGTGGCGCTGCCAACATCGCATGGAATAACGACGAGGCTCAGGACCTGCAGGCCGTCATCGCCAGCCAGCCCCCTGTGTTTGATCCCAATGGCTATACCCACGAGCTCGAGTATCTGTGGGACGGCACCAAGGTTCGCCCCGTAGGCCGTGCCGGTCTGGACTTCGACTTCCGCTGCTCCGACCGCGTTGCCATCACCCTCGAGGGTAATGCCAATGTTCTCTCTGACAAGTACAACTCAAAGAAGGCTGAGAAGAAGATGAAGGCCGACTGGTACTTCAACGCCCTGCTCGGCGTGAAGGTCGCCCTCGGTCCCACCGTCAAGCGCACCGTCATCCCCGCACCCGTCGTTGAGGAGCCCGCTCCCGTCGTCGAGGAGCCGAAGCCCGTCGTGAAGCCCGAGATGCGCACCGAGATCTTCTACGCTATCCGCGAGACTGTTGCCGTAGGCACCGAAGCTGCCAAGCTGCAGAACCTCATCGCCTTCCTGAAGGCTAACCCCGACACGAAGGTCAGCGTAACCAGCTATGCCGACGCCGGCACAGGTAACCCGAAGATCAACCAGATGTACGCTTCGAAGCGTGCCGAGAACGTTGCCAAGGCTCTGACCGAGGCTGGCATCGATGCAGCCCGCATCACCGTCGACAGTAAGGGCGACACCGTTCAGCCCTTCGCCGAGAACGACAAGAACCGCGTCTCCATCGCTATCGCAAAGTAAACGGGCATACGTATACGACTATAGACAAAAGCCGCTGAGAACAGTCAAAAACGGCTAAAAACACAAAAAAATAATCCGCAGCACAAGCTTGGTACTGCGGATTAATCATTTAACAGGCAATAAAGAATAAAAGTAAGCACTCGAAGAAGTACACCCCCACCAAAAGTGACAGCGGCAATGGTAGTACCACTGCCGCTGTCACATTATTATCATATGTAGTGCGCAGTCAGTCTTTGCTGTGCTGCAACTTCCACTTGTGTGGCAGCAACTGCACCAATTCCTCCTTGGTGGCTTCCTTCATCCTCGGCATCCTCTCGATGACATC
>FLNY01004604.1_pt1 | contig 10658 bp, 14 predicted proteins | sample 1140381 | NCBI WGS metagenome assembly FLNY01 (sample SAMEA3878172, study PRJEB12797) | bioreactor metagenome | biome: Moose rumen | place: Sweden | collected 2011-10
CCCGCTATTTATACTTTCCAAAACAACTGAAGAAACACTTTCGCCTGTTGTGAAAGTCAAGGTTGCATTGCCGCTTAAATCTACTGTATCCGATATTGCAGTTGTGAAATCCGCGCCTAATTTGTCGTTAGCTTGACTAAAACCTGTGATAGTATCATTGCCGAAAAAAGTAATAGAGTTGATTTTTGCCGTTGCCGACTATTGAACTATTTCCTGCGCCGGTTTTTAGCGTTGAATTCTTGCAGTCAAAATTTAAATCGCAAGCTGCGCCAAAAATAAATTCATACCTGTTGGCAGTGAGTGTAACTTGTTCAGCATCAATGAGGCTAGCCGGAATAGAAACGCTTTTATCATCAATCGTCGGGGCAGAATTAACGCCGCCAATTTTTATGTACGGCGCAACATTTTTATAAATTTTGCCGTAAGTGAAAAAATCATCGTCGTATTGTTGCCAACCAACAGAATCCAAATCTGCGCGAACTGCAATTATAGAATCTTCGACGCCTGAAATTGCAGAATCAAAATCTGCGCGAGTAGCAAAAGAATCGGCGGCAATGCTGCTACTGTTACCACTGCCGCTAACTACAAAAGGGGCTACATTGACTTCGACTAAACTTTTTTCTGGCTCACGCGCCCTAATATATAATTGCTCCGTAAAACCTACATATTGACCTTTAAACAAAATAAAACTGTCACTAAAATCCGCACTATTTGAAATTTCAACATCATTATTGCCGGAACTAATATTTTGTATCGTGCCACTTGTTTCGGTTATCTGAATTGCGTCATCGCCTTTTACACTATATCTCATTATTCCACCTCCTAGCTTTCGTCAAAATACTGTAACTGCGCCATAAGTGATTTTATCGTATAGCTAAAATTATGCTCAGAATTGTCCCTGTTTTGATAATATTCTGCCGCCAATATCATTTGCAAAAAATCTGCTTTATTTGCAAATTCAGGATACGTTGAATAGTTTTCCGTGAAATTTGAAATTGCTCCTGTCAAATATGCTCGCGCAGTTTCCAAAAATCCCTGTAACAATTCGTTTTCTGCGTCAATATCAATTCGCAGGTACGATTTTAATTTTGATAAAGTAACCATTGCCCTACACTTCAACTTTTAACGCCGTCATTGCATTGGAATCTGTAACAACTACGCCGAAACGGATAACTGCGCGAAGTGCGTAACCATATTTCTTGAAAAACAACTCGGAACTGGTTGCCAATTCCATACCTTGTCTCTCAAAAAATGTCAGATACGACCTCATATCGCCCACAAAAAACGGCGCGTAACTCTTACTGCTTATTGTTTTATTCGGCAAAGTTGTATTTGGCAAAACTACAATTTCTTTCCCCCTGTAACGATACTTATTTGGCTCCGTAACATCTGGAACAAACAAGGGTTTATTCTGCGCGTCATCAAGGTTTGCCAGCCACAAAAAGCCGTCTTGATTAGTAAAAATTTTTGCCGAATTGTAATAAACGCCGTCAAGTGTTTTCCATAGTGCCGTATTCAAAGATTTATATGAAGTGATCGTTGTTGCCTCCGGTATGCTGGTTGCCGTATCGCCTGTTATTAATTTTTCAAGCGGCGTTAAAATCGCCTTATTCTCGGTTTTTACTGCGCCTTCAGCAAGTTGGCGCCCCATAAAACTTATAATATCTATATCAGCGTCTGCAATTAACTGATTGGAAATTGGCAGTATCAAGCCCATATCCGAAATTGTGTATGTTGCCTCTGCAAATGTTACGTCGCTTTCCGGTATATCTGTCATTTCGGCAAAAGATTGAAATTCTAAATCTTGCTGCGTATAAGTCGCCCATCTGCCGGAAGTGTAATTTGTACTTACCACATTTACATAATCTTTCAACGCCACAAAATCTTTTCTAAACTCCTGCAACTGCGCCATTTGTTCCTGGGGTAAAAGATAACCGCCCTTTGTGTTTATGCTTTCAATCTGTCCCGGTTGTCCCGGACTGCCGCTAACATTAAAATAAGCGTGTTTTTCTTCGTCCGTCAACGGTTCGGGGAATGTGCGCAAAGGATTTAAAACCAATTTATTAAAGGCGCGGTTACGCAATTTTACGGCGTCTGTTGCCGTTGAGTTCGTCGCGCAGGTTTTTTCTTGTTTGCTGAAATTTTCAAATTCAGATTCTTCCAACGCAAGCGCAATTTTGCATTCCGCGTTCAATTTTTTAAGTTCTTCTGCCGCTTTAAGTGCGTCTTCAATTCTCATTTTTTGTTGCAGATTTTCAACTTCAAGCTTTTTGCCTGAAATTGCCTGTTTCAATTCATCTGATTTTTTCATTTTCTGCCACCTTGCTTTCAATTCTATTAATCCAATTTTCTACTTTTTCCAGTAAATCATTCTTGTTAACGTGATAGTGGTTTGATACTGACAAAACTTTTTTTGCTGTCTCTGCACAAAACCTGTCTATAAAAATTTCTTCTTGAATTAAATCCTCAATCTGCGGCGTGTTAGCCTTTTCAATTACCGAATAAAACTCATAATCTTCCATTAATCAACGCCTCCGCCTCTTTTAAAACTTCGTCAATTTCATTTTCCAAAAAATTAAGCGGCGCGGGTATGTTTTTTATCCCTGCCGCTATAAATTTATTCCTGTCTCCGACGTAGTTTAACGCCTTTACAGGTTGAATCAGTTTGACGTTAAATTTTTCTGCCGCCTCTGTTCCTGTAAGCCACGTTTCCTCATTCATCATTTGTCGAATATCTTCAACCGTTACGCCGTCCAACGCCTTTTTCTGATACGTTGTTTCAAGCCCCGCCTGAATTGTATCCAAAACTTCAGCCGCCTTGCGTAAATCTTCAGCGTTGCCTTCGGTATAAGTGAAAGGGCGATGTAACATTACATAGCCGTTTGTTGGAATTTTGCAAACGTCCGCCGAGAAAAATATTTGGCTTGCTATGCTTGCCGCTATTCCGTCAACAATACAAGTAGTTTTCGGCTTGTGCTGTGCTACGAAATTTGCCATTGCTACGCCAGCAAATACACTGCCGCCGTAACTGTTTATGTGAATCTCCAATTCTTTATCTTTGACTTCTTCCAACTGCGCCCTAAGTTTCGCCGGAAATTCATAACCTGTTGTGTTGCCATCGTACCAATAATCCATTGCGCCGCCATAATCATCATCTACAATATCGCCGCTTAAATAAATTTCCGCTATTTCCGCTTTATCCTTGATTGTTAGCATTTAAATTATCACCTCCACTAAAAAAGCCGCCATTTCTGACGGCTGATATTTTTTTATCCTTGACAGCAGAAAACCCCGCGTTGTAAAATCTAATCGCTACAATCAGATACAAGCGGGGATTTTCCGTGTTTATTTTAGCAATTCCCGCCGTTTGTGTCAATGAAAGGATTTGATATTTATGCAAATGAATGAACAAGTTTTAACTGCCCTTGAAGTTTTAAAAAACTTCGCTGAAAACGATTTTGAACTTCATCGCATCGACGTTTTAATTAACGATTTAACCGCGCCGCCGCAAGTTGAAATTATCGACGACACTCACCAAACTTTTAATGGTGTAAAATACCGTCTTGATAAATCCAAGCATTTTGTTAATAATTCTGCGTCGTTACATCGTGCAGTTTATTATTACTATTTTGGCGAAATTCCTAAAGGTTATGTGATTCACCACAAAGATTTAAATCCTGCAAACAATGATATTTCAAACTTGCAACTCTTAACTAAATCGTTTCATCACAAACTCCATAATGATATTGTTGCTTCAGAAAAAATTTGTATCTTTTGCGGCAAAAAATATATCGCACAAGGTTTCAGTGAAAGTAAATTTTGTTCTTCAAACTGTAGACACAAATATTATCTCCATAAAAATTCGATAAAAAAACAACCTGTTGAAAAAATCTGCCCAATTTGCGGAAAAACATTTAAATTAAAATATCCGAGTTCAACTAACAAATGTTGTTCTCGTGCTTGTAGTTTCAAACTGACAGCAAAAAAAAATAGAAAAACAACGGCTGAAAAAATCTGCCCCGTATGTGGCAAAATTTTTAAACCGAAATATCCCAGCTCACGTGCAGTTTGTTGCTCTCGTACCTGTGGTTACAAACTTTCAGGCGAAAATCGAAAAAATAATATCTCAAACAAGAAACAACACAATTAAATTTAGCTCTCTTTATTTTTATAAGCTACTCCTATATCCTGCAATCTGACAAATGCTCCGTTGACAATTCTTGTATCGCCGTCTTCACAAGCTGGCTTGTCCAGTAATTCGCGCGCTTCATTAATTGAGTACACTGAATTTTGAACTAACTGCTGAATAATTGCCGCTTGCGTTTCTGGATTTGCTCTAAGCAAAACATTCTGATTAAACTTGAAATGCAAGCCGCTTAAAATTTCTTCCCGCGTTAAAAGTTTGCAATTCAATTCTTGTTCGTAATTCGTGAGGATATATAGTAGCGTATTTTGAAGAAATGCTAGTTGCTGTGCCGCGCTTGAGGCGTATGAAGATTTTGTAAGGTCGTTAATCTGGTCTGGTGAAATTCCAAAGGCGGCGGCAATTTGTAAAGCTGTAAATTTTTTCAACTCGAAAAATTGACTGTCGGCTAATGACATATCTAATTTTTGCAAGTCAAATCCTATTGGCAATGTAATTAAACGCCGTCCTTTTTCTTTCGACTGCGCTATTATTTCATCAAGTAAACGGTCTTGACTTTCCCGCTTTAAATCGCCACTATACTTGACTACAGCACTTGCCGTTAAACCATTTGTAAAAAGGTCATTAAGTAGCTTGGTGCTTGCTTTCGCACTCCGAAAAGTTTCAGCTAAAATTTCTCTTACAGATTTTCCAACAAGCCCGCTACTGTCTGTTACACTTGATTTGAAGTGCAAAATTTCTTCCGGCGAAAAATAATAACTTTTGCCTGTGCGATCATCTGTGTAAAAATAATAAAAAGGTCTTTCCGTAAAACGTTCGCTGTTATTTATCCAAATCTGGACGCGGCGCGGGTCTAGCGGGTAAAGCCCTTCAATCTCGCCATTATCTTTGCAATTTATATAAACGTAAGTGTTGCCGTAATAGTTACGACAAAATTCAAGTAAAGTAAAAAATTGGGCTGGTGTTTGATAATTATTGGGCTTGACTGTTAAAAACCACATTAGACTATGCTTTTCCATTCTGCGCTTGTCCCCGTCCACAACGTAACAAGGCATTTTGCCCAAATTTTCCGCCAAAACTTTTAAACAGCTAAAAAATACAATTTCGCTTAAATCACTGCCCAATTCGGCGTTGTAACTGCCGCTAAACATTTCCATTATTTCCGACATTGAAATTGTTCTGCCGGTATTGCCGCCGGAATTAAAAATCTGTTTTAAGGATACAAGCTTACTTTTAATTTTTTGTAAAAGTGCCACATTTTAAAACCTCCTTTCGCGCTGATTGAAAACGGAAGACGTCTTCCGTTTTGGAAGTGAAAAACGAAGACGTTTTCGTTTTTGGCGGGTTTAAAACGGAAATTATTTCCGTTTTAATACAAACTAAAAAAGCTCTGTGGATTTTTCGTGCAGGGCTTTAAATTTTATATTCTTCAAATTCTTTTTCCAATTCGGCTCTTTTCGCCTTAACTAATTCCGCAATTTGTTTCAACGTATCGTTTGTTACGGCGTCAATATTAATTTCTTTTAAAACTTCAGCTGAAAATCTTTCTCCGCTAAAATAAATTTCGTCGGGTTCAGCCGTATGTTGCAAAATCAATTTTCTAATTTCCGCTGTCAGGTCGTTACCAATATCCCTTGAAACCCTCAAACGATTTATTGCTACAATCAATTCTTTTGCCGCGCTTATCTTAATGGATAAAGCAATTCCTTTGTCAACTTTTTCCTGCCAAATATTTAATTCTTCCCTTGTCATTTTCATCACTTCCAATTAAAAAAGCCCGCAACTGCGAGCTAATTTAAATATTTTAGAAATTGTATTAAATTTTTCCCTTTTAATTTCTCATCGCTGTCAATCGAACGTTGCCCGAATTTATAAAAACCGTTTCGCTCATAAAAATTAATTAAAGCCGGAACATCTTCTGCCTCAAGATAAACAATCCTGCCTCCTAAAATCCTTTGCGCTTGCTTGACAGTGTCGCAAGCTATTTTTAGCAATTCGTCTCCGGTTATTAATTTATCATAGCCGCTGAAAAAATTTTTGCCTAATTGTCCTATAAGCGGCGCAACTAAAAGATATTTATTAATTTCCTTATCATAGGTTGCAAATTTTCTGATACGCCCACGTAAATTACTTTTCAACGCCTTCAAATCTATGTGAAAATGTTTTTGTGCCAGTGCAAAATAACCGCAAAGGCACCATTCGCCTTTATAGGACGCGAAAACAATCCATACTGATGATAATCTTTGACGCGCAAAAGTTATCGCTTTATTTTTAAAAAAATCTTCAACATCGGCATTATACGGGCAACTGAATATTTCGAGAAAACTTTTCGCTTTTTCCTCTCCAATTTCGTCAATAAAATCTAACAAATTAATTTTTTGAAAACCTTCCATTAAGCAAGCCCTCTAATGTTTTTCACAAAATTTTTCATTTGATCACGTGGCACTTCATTAACTGCGCGGCTCATTACAATTTCTTCGCCGTGATGATGTTCCGCTTTTTCCAACGCGTCAATTAAATTGTGCGCTTGTTTGGCAGTTTTTATATTGATATTCTTTAAAAAACTTTTAGTAGCCATAATCAGCACCTCCAAAATAATTTTAGCATTGAAAGTGGCAAGCCGTCAATTTGAATTTATTATTTCCTTTTTGCCCTGTCAATAGCATTAAGCCACGCGGCAAGCGCGTCCTCTCCTTCAGATTTTATATTTCCTTTGTTTTCCAGATAAAGTTTCCAAGCGTCAATTATTGCGTCGCAGGGGTCAATCCTGTTTTGTTGTGTCGTTTTATCTATCTTAATTTCGCCGAATGAGTTTGGCGCATTTACAATCGCATTTACCATACTCCAACTTAAAAGCGCATTATGTTTATCGTACTGAATTATTCCCGCCTCAACCGATAATTTAAAATCTTGCGTAGCGTCATTTAAACTACGCGCTGATTGTGGAATTTCTGTTAAATCACAAGAAACAATTTTTTCAAGGTCTGCCAAAAATCCCGCCGCGTTGTGCGGGTCATACCCTACACCGACAATTTTTAAATCATTGCCGGAAATTAATTCTGCAAGCTCGGCTATAATTTGCTTATAATCAGTCTTGACGCCATACATTCCTGAAGTTAGCGTCAAAATCCCCGCCGTTGCCCATAATCTGTACGGCGCGTCATCCGTTTTTTCGTGTTCCATTAATCGAAGTTCCGGCATATAACTTCGACTCCAAATATAAACTTTATCATCACCTGCGCGAGGGCTAAAGACTAATGCTATTGACGTTAAATCGCCGCCGCTTGATAAGTCAACGCCTAAATAACATTCCCTACCGCGCATATCTTCCAACTTTAAATCTGTACCGCACGCCTTCCATTTTTCGGCGTCAATGTACGCGCCGCCCGCGTATGTTACCCAGCGATTTAACGACTTTGTTAAAAAATTTATTAATTCGTTGCCCTGTTTCTCCCGCGCGTCAATAGCTTTTTCTGCCATACGCGCTATCATTTCTTTGTTAAGCGTATTATCTTCATTCCACAATAAAAGCGGATTAGCCTTCGCCCAATTTTCCGGCAACCATATATCATCATCTTCATTCATTTCACAAATAAAAATAAAAAGTGAATCCTTTGAAATTGCGCCGGATAAAACTTTCTTGCAAAATTGATAATGCTCGTAGCAAAAACCGTTTAAATTAAATCCTGCTGTGCTTATCGCCAGCGTTAAAGCGTTGTCAACGTTTACCTGCCCGTCCAGCATTAACTTATACATTTGGTTATTTGGATGGGCGTGCAATTCATCAGTTACCGCTAATCAGTTTGTTACCGTACAGGCTTTTTATCCCATACTTCTTATAGTTTCCTATAAGTTCAGCATATATTTTCACCTTCAGCCTTACTGGTCAGGTGCCGGACACTCGTGGACGAATTATATTCTGTGCAATAAAAAAGCACAGGTTCATCGCCTATGCGTTACAATGGTCAACAACTTTTAAATTATTGACTTATCACGGTATTAGCATATTTTTGCTTATATTCTTTCCAATATACAGTAATGGTACACCTATTAAATAGTTCCTTTTTTCATACCATCACCTCAAAAACTTAGCCTTATTTCAACCAATGATATTTTAAATATAAAATTAGTTTTAGCAACCGTTTTTGTCCGGTGGATTTTCAAAAATTTCTTTTTGAATCGGCATTAGTCTACCGAGCGGAAACCGTCTGCAGATTTTGTATCTCTGCCAATAGCTTTTATCGTGGTATTGGTTTTTAATGAAGTAATTGTGCGGTCGTATTTGCGAATTTTATAACATTCCATTAAATCTGAATCTGATTCAATAAATTTTGCCACTTCGTCCCAAACAATATTTGCCTGATCTTGTTTTGTCGCTGTACAAAAAATCCTGCCGTATTTGTAGTCATTAAATAAAGCAAAGTCATTGCACATTTCGCCCGCTATAAAGCTTTTCCCGTTCTGCCGCGCAATTTGAATATAAGCCTCACGAAATCGCCGAATATTGGAACGCTTTTTTCTCCAGCCAAACAAGCTACCAATTATAAATTCTTGAAAACCACGTGTTTTAAGTTGGCGGCGTTGTTCGCCTTCGCCTATTGTCAAGCAGTTTGCTAACTTTATATGACGTTCAGCAACTTCAATATCAAAAATATATTCAAAGTCTTTATTTGCCATATCGTCCAAATGTCGCTTACAAGCCAAATATTCTGCGCGACCGCAAATTTTACCGCCACTAACAATTAACTTTGCATAAGCTGTGGTACGATCTGTCATTTTAAAAACTCCAGAAACTTATTAACTGATTTTTCTTCTTTAGTTGGCACTATAAGTTTTAATCTGTCGGTCACGGATAAACCGAGTTTGGTTGAACATTTGAGTATTTGCGTTGCCAGTTTATCTGCTATTGCTACAAACGGCGATACAAATTCTTTCTCTCCAACAGTGATGATACTGCCGTGTCTCTGTAAACATTGCGCCGCCTCAACATATCTTGCATAACAATCGGCATAAATCGCCAAAATAGGCAAGTCCAAATTATCATACAGATTTATTTTTTTTGCCTCAAATACTACGCGGTTATATTCTTCCGCCGCTTTTTGGCTTAACCATTCCGGCGCGCCTTCTTCCAACGCCTCCCTGTCCAATTTCAATTTTTCTTCCTGAACTTTGCGATTAAGTTTTTCTTGCTTTCCAATTTTTCCGGTTGATATATCTACAATTTTTCTTGTTCTTCCTGCCATACTATCACTTCCTTTTTCGGCAAATCTGGCGTTTTTGCGCAACAATAGAAAGGAGCGCGCTCGGGAACGGCGCGTTAAAATCTTTTCCCACTACCCCCGCCTTCATTTCAAAAATTTTTTTCCAATTATATATAATTACCGAAAAGATTAAACACCGTTTAAATTGAAATTTCGGCAAATTTTAACCTTATGATAAATTTATATTAGACGAAGGCTAAACGTGCATTGTAGACACTCTAAAGCGCGTCTACGGCGATTTTTTTTGCCGTTGCTCCTAATGAATAATCCCACACAATTTCGCTTGCAAAATTTTTTTCGTTGTGGCGTCCTTGTTGTACTCCTTATGTATCCGATTATGATTTCTTGCTGAAAGATAAATCAGATTGTCCATTGACATTTTTAAATCCGGTCTTTCGTCCACCGTGTATATATGATGTACGGTATTTCCTTCCTCAAAATATCCTTGCGCCAACGCATATTCGTCCAGTCCATTTGCTCGCGCCTTGACTGCCGCTACTAAACTTGCCCATTCTTTTGAATGATAAAATTTATTTTTTTCTTGATCTCGAAATTCGGCATTGTATATTTTGTGCCGCTCTTTTTCGCGTTCCTTTGCACAAGTGCAGCGCGTACCTTGCAATACTTTTCGCCCGCACTTCGCGCAGATTCTCATTAACATTTTCATCACCTTTCATTTTTTGTATTAAAAAATCCCCAGCCTTTTTGACTGAGGATTCTTTTTTTATATTCAATTTTTATTTTTTACACTTTTCCTAATTATATCATACACCCTTTGTCAATAGGAAAAATGGGAAATTTAGGGAAAAATGGGAAATTTCATCCCTAACCAAAATTATTTTTCTGAAAAAATTTTTTCAAATGTCAGCAATGCTCGCCCGTGTAACTGCTGTACTCGTTTGACACTACAATTAAACTTTCGCGCAATATCAGTCCAGTTAAAAAACGCTAAATATCTATATTCCAAAATTAATCTTTCATCGTCGTTGGTTATTCCGGATATTAGGGTTGCCGCTTTTATCCATACACTTAAAAAGCTTAAAACATTTTCTCCGAGTTCGTTTGAATGTGCCAGCATTTCAACTACTGCTTTTTCAATTTTCGAGCGGCAATTTTCAGTAACCGATGGAACTCCCGTTATCACTGGAGTTATTTTTTGCGCTGTGTCTTGCACAATTAACATTTGCGCTGTACTACTATCTAAATTCCTATACGTCAGAAATGTCTGCTGTAAAAATTCTCGCGCAGTCAAA
>FLNY01004915.1_pt1 | contig 10655 bp, 14 predicted proteins | sample 1140381 | NCBI WGS metagenome assembly FLNY01 (sample SAMEA3878172, study PRJEB12797) | bioreactor metagenome | biome: Moose rumen | place: Sweden | collected 2011-10
GACTTTGCAAAAATTCCCAAATATCACTGTCCACACAAAGGCTCTGCTTTTCAATTTCCCGGGGAACTACTGCTTCTCCTTTGTTAATGCAGATGTATTTTGCTTTCGGGTTTGCATAGGTCATCTTCCAGAAAGGATATTTGATAATGACCGGAGTATTACCGCCAACGCCAAGCTCCAGATAAACAATCTTTCCGTCTTTATTTTCATTCAGAAAATCTTCATAACGGCTAGCTGCATTATTCCAGCCTTCATCTTCCACAAAAGTATCGTCACAGCGCAGGTTCATTGTCATGGGCTTTCCGCAGACAGGACAGCGGGGAACCAGTTCAGACGGAACAGTCATTTTTATTCCTTCAAATCCATTTTTCGGAAGTTCCAGACCACCATCATCCTGAATTACAAAGCCCTGTTCCCTGAGCATTTTTTCTACAAAAAGCTGGTTGTCATAAGTTTTCTTGTGACAGGGCTGAGAGCACTGCCAGAGCCCGTAATCACCCTGAGTGTAGAAAAGACGAGCTTTATCAAAGCCCGCCTTCTGAAAGCAATGGTCCACATTGGTCGTAAGGACAAAATAGTTTTTATCCTTAACAAACTCCAAAAGTTTTTCATAGACAGGCAAAGGGGCTTTTACAAAACGGTTCAAATAAATCTGCCGGCTCCAATAGGCCCAGTTTTCTTCCAGACTTTCAAAAGCCGTAAAGCCGCCTGAGTACATGTCGTGAAAGCCGTACTTCTTTTCAAAATCAGCAAAATATTTTTTGAAGCGCTCGCCGCTATAGGCAAAGCCTGCAGAAGTAGAAAGCCCGGCTCCAGCACCGATGAGGATTGACTCTGCGTTTTGTAAAATTGATTTGATGTTTTCCATAAGAACCTCCTTGATTTTGACCATGCGTTAGGGATTGTAGCACCTTTAGTCCCGAACGAAGTGAGGGATGAGCCGCGCAAGACGGCGAAGTGCGAAAAGCCCGACGGCGCGAGTTTGCAGCGCAAACTCGTGAAGTGAGCGTAGCGAACGGCGAACGCCCGAATTCATTTTCCTTTAAAACTTAAAAAAAACAGGCTTAGAAAAATCTTTATTCTCTTCAAGTCCCTTAACATGACCAAGATTGTTCAGACTGCCGGAAATCTCAGAAAGATAGAAAACCTTGAACAGAGGATGATTTGCATCATTTTTGTACAGCTGGCGAACTATGGAAGATTTTTCCATAATCATTTTCTTAACCGTAAGATTTTCTTCAAAGACAACCCTTGCACTCATGCGAATCCAGGCTGTATCAATTTCATTCTCCATAAGACGGGAGCCACAAAGGTCAATATAAGGATTCACAGAAAGCTCCTTGAACATATCCTTCTGGCTGTTTGTGCAAAACGTCGCAAGCTTTCGCTTGCTTACCGAGTTTTTGCAAGCAAAAACTCGCAGGATTAAAATGCGAGTTTGCGTAGCAAACTCGTTAAGTTCGCCAACGGCGAACGACGTCTACCGTCCAGCCCAATAGTTGCCAGATACTGTAAGCCTACTTTATCAAGATATTCTGCAATTTCTGTAACTGTCATTCGTGGCTCCTTTTAAATTATTTTCCAGGGAAAAACATTCCAGCCGACATATCAAGATAGTTCAGACCTGAATATTTTGGATATGCTGACTGCACTGCCGCCTTAAAGCCTGCAGCATCAACATTTTTGATTGCGATGTTTTTAAGGCTCTTAAGGTATTCTATCTTCATTTTAACATCATCCAGATTTTCTACAACATAATGGCTTGTCAGAACGAGTCCGATTTTTTTCTGGATATAAGATTCCAGAACGGAAATGAGCGCGTCGGCATGGGCAGCTCCTGCGACAATTGAATGAACATCGTGGCCCAGCATGTGAGTATAAACCACATTGATTTCAGGAATGAAGATGTCGAAGGCTTCCTGAGTGCGGGTAATTTTCATTTCCACACCGCAAAGGGTCAGGCTGTCACATTCAATAAAATCCGTAGTCGTATAGATTGATTTATCGAAAGCTTCCCCAAATGCTCCCGCGAAGTTTGAAACAAGCCCTGCCCCGCCACCGTTGTGATTGTAGTCGTCGGCGTTTTTTGTCGAGTAGACCTTGCTTCCCTTCATAAAAGAAGCGCCAGCCCCGTGATAAGCGATGACAGCTCCTTCATATTTCAAGCCTTTGTCGGAAATGTATTTTTCCAGCTCCTTGATGTTGTCAAAAAAGCATGGGGATTCAATCATAAAGCAGCTGCCAGCTTTTTCCACCAGAAAACATTCGTCCGAAATCAAGTCATTAGTCTTGAATGCGTGAAGCTTGATTGAACCAAAATCATAGATTTCCATTACGCCCTTTGAAAGCTGAACTGATGTGAACTGTGTCTTTTCCATAAAATTACCTCGTTAAGTTTTTATCTTAAAAGCAGGTGATCAGGCTGATTAAAAGATGTGTTTTATTGCAAGTTGTAACTTAATATTTACAACCTACAATCAATATAGCGTTGTAATTTATAAATGTCAAGTGATGTTCTTTATTTTTTACAACAAAAATGCTATTTGAAGAAAAACACTTGTTTTTTAGCGAATAGTATGTGATAATTATGTGAAATCTGTGTGATAAATGTATGAAAAATCACATATAAGCGAGGTATATTATGGCAAATTTAACAATCACTTTGGACGACGAAGATAAAAAAGGCATCTCAGAATTCTGCGAGTACATCGGAATGACAGTTTCCGGGCTTTACAATGTGTTCACAAAGACAGTTTTGCGTGAAGGCCGCATCCCATTTGAAATTGGCATCGAAAAACCAAACCGCAAAACAATCAAGGCAATGAAAGAAGGCGATAAACTCATTGAAAAATACAGAAAAGACCCAAAGTCGGTAAAGACATACACCGTTGAAGAAGCAGTGAAGGAGATGCAGTCATGGTAGAAGAAAAGAGAGTTTATCAGGTTCAATGGACAAACCAATACAAAAAAGACGTTAAACTGGCAAAAAAACGTAATTACAAGATGGAAGAGCTGTATTCGGTTGTTGAAAAACTTGCCAATGATGAGCCTCTGGAAGAACGCTACCACGACCACAATCTGGAAGGTAACTGGGCAGGACACAGGGAACTCCATATCCGTTCAGACTGGCTTTTAATCTATCAGAAAAAAGATAATCTGCTCATTCTTGAACTTACACGAACAGGAACACATTCAGATTTATTTGGTAAATAAATAGAGAGGGGGAAGTCTCCCCCTGCGGTCGCACTTCGTTGCGCCCTACCCTCTCGCCTAAGGGGACAAGCCCCCTTAAAATCCCCCTTTTTTTGCCACGCGGATTCGAGATTGCTAACGCAATCTCCCCTAAGCATTGGCTAATCCTCGAATTTTTCTGCTTCCATTTGGTCCTGCAAATACAATAATCTCAGGCTTTTTAATTTGATCGCACATATTTTTTTGTTCCATCGGCATAAAGCAGGTAGGCAGAATTTGTTGCTGAATCATAGCATGAAATAGGTGCACCCTTTGCTTTTTTTATTTCGTTTTCAATTCTTATAGCTTCAATAAATCGTTTTGTAAGCTCGTCATCTGAAAGGCCGCAAGTTGAATCTAAATCATTTTGGTTCATAGGAAATCCTCCTTTTGGTTTTATTCCAATTATCATCAATATTCAAAATGATTTCATCCAATTTTCTTTAACTTTCCTATGCCGTTCAAAAAGTTGAAGAAAGAAACCTGTTCGCCAAAATCAACAAAATCAATTTTCTGCGGAATTTCGTTATCAAGCCTTGCGTATACAGAAAAAAACTTCGCTGCATCCTTCTGATTTGAGAATACTGGATATTTTACTCAATGTTTTTTTTCCGAAAGCATTTTGCTTATCCTAACTTTATTTTAGCATATAATATGAAAAAAGCCACCTCGAAAACAGGTGGCTTAAAAAATAAAAAAAATTGGATGGGCGGCGTATCCATCATATCAGGTTCCCTTTCGGGAGCGCAGGGTGCCTTTCCTGCTCGTCAAATTTCGTTATATTATTGCAGAGAAAGAGAGATTTTGTCAAGTTTCTTTAATCTTCCAGATTTGCAATATGCTTCTATCTTTGATTCACTTACATCAAAAAGTGTAGCAACATAATATAAGTCTTTTGTTTCATCAAGTTTAATGCTCAAAAAAATGTTGTCTTTAAATACTTTTACAAGTTCAATTTGTCCATCATAAAAACCCGCATAATCTGGAGCATTTATGATTTCAGGGATAAAGTCCAGATACTTTGCCGCTTTGTAATGCTTGCGTTTTAAAACCTTTTGAACGGAATATTTTTATTGTTTTTGTTGCACATATTTTAGAAAAATATAAAAATTTCCGATGATAAGACCGAGGTATAAAAATATGATAAGAAACTTAAATATTCACGGTGACAATATTGTAGAATGTGAGCGAGCATTCAAACTGTGCAAAAAAGCCCTGAGTATTGAAACTTCTTCAATCGCAATAGAATCTACCGTATTCTGTCCTTGCTATAATGCTTCAACTGAAACAGACGAGTATATTTTTACTTTCTTTCCAGGCTATGGTCGCTGGAATAAAGATATTTTAAGTCTTTTGCACACAGAAAAAGACAGTTTGCGTGAAGCTCCCGATGTTGTAATTACAGAAATTATAAATGATATTGAAAAACCATTATTGGCAATCGAATATTGCGGAGCATTGCCAGCTGGTAATCAGGCATGGCAACGAAGTGGTCGAGGTTATTCTACAGGAAAATCAAAAGTTCCATATTTGTATATTGCTGAACTTGGCGGTTATGAGCTTGATTCAAATAGAAACAGAAAAGCCGCAAGAACACCGAATCCTGCAATTCCATTCAGTTACATAACTTATTCAAAAGAATATTCAATGGTATTGCCAATTTATGAAAAAAGTCCAGGCTGTGATGAAGAATCAGAAAGACTGTATCAAAATGTATTTTCTGAGAAACAACTCATTGAAATTGTAGAATGTATATTGCTTGGTAAGGAATACACCGAAGCCGAAAAAGAGCTTGAAAATAAAATCATTAGTTTTATTCAGATAAAAGCTGCAACTTCAAAAGGAACTATAACACTTTCAGAAGAACAATGGAAAAAGGCTTATGATGTAATTTGTAATAACGAATCGCTTATTACATTTTTGTGCAAAAACAATCCCATAAACTGGAAAAAGACCGCATATATTGACGGTCTTACAGAATCGGCTCAAAAGTTTATGAATATAGCAAGCAAGTATGCAATTGGTATTACATCATCAAAACTCCCAATGTGCATAATTCCAAATTCAACCAAAGCTGACTTTGTAAAAGAAGTTATCACTCTTTATCCGAATTTGAGCGAAAATTTCAAGAAATGGATTTCAAAGAAAGATAATCTCATAATTGCTTGGATTATGGGTTTTAAACCTCGCGGAGATGATGCACGACCAGACAGAGGATTGGTTCCTTTTGTTCGTATGCTAACTGGTAAAAATGCCGATATTCTCACTTTTGTTTATGGTCCTGCACCAACAGCAACTTGGAAACTCTTTGAAGAAAATCCTGTAAAACTCGGTTCTACAAATGGCTTGTGGGAAGCTATATTTTCCGCAAGTGATGCAGTTCTCGTTGATTCTGCAACAAGCAAGAAAAAACTGAATATTCTAAAAGACGAATTTCAAAACAAAGATTTTAAGTCTGTGGATAAAAACATCTCTGTCAATACAGTTCCTATTAAGATTGGCGAAAATGATGTAGATACGATATTGCACACTTTGCTGACACAGATTAAAGGTATTGATATTTTTGAAGGTATGTGTAATCCGCCAGGTGGAGATTGGAGCGGAATTTCTGTTTTAGATAAGAAAAACAAAACGGAGTACAGATGGTTGTCTTTACCTCGTGTTAGCCAAACGGAAGCAAAACGCCCAGACCATGTTTTTCAAATTTATGGACTCTCAGATAAACCCATTTTGCTTTCTGTTGAATCAAAAGAAGGTGCAAGGGAACTTGAAACTGAAATCGGGGAACGCCTAAATCGTTATCTTTACGACTTGTTAAAAACTCCTGTAAATGCAGAAAAGAAAACGAATGTAGATGATTGGAAATATTCAGAACATAAACTTTCTAAAGATAATTTTCTCTTCGCTTCTGCTGCGGCCTATATCTGCATGAGAGAAGGAGATTTTGAACTTGTTGAAAACAAAGTTGGTTGTGACATCATTTTCTCATACTACTTTGGCGATAACGGAAAATGCAGAATCAATATTTCTTCATATTCTGAGCTTGGAAAGAAAATAGCGGAAGCAATCTGTAAAGCAGAATGTCCGCTTGAAAATCTTTCGTTAGTTGTAGTTTAAGTAAAGAGATTCTGTTACTTCTTCTTGTTTTGAATTCAAAATCTTGCTTACGGCAGAATTACCGTTTGAGAGTGAAAGTTTTCGCTTGTAAAGTTCTTTCGGCATGTCAGAAAAATAATTTGTTCCAGCTCGTGAGCCGTCAAAAGACAAAGCCCAAGAGATGTTTTTTGAATTCAATTTGTCGAGTTCAGTAAAGAAATTCTGCAAGTCCAAATCTTTTATATAACGATTGTGACTGTCGGCATAAGGCGGGTCGAAATATACAAAATCCCCCTCTTTTGCCTGCGCCAAAGTTTCCTCGTAACTTTGGCATTCAAAATCAACACCTTTGATTCTTTCGTGCCAAATCCGCACATTCTTTGCAAACATTTCAGGTTTCATACCCTGCCTCGAAAGATGGAAAGAATTGTTGAATTCTCCTTCTCCGTTGAAACGCACGATACCATTTACGCAAGTTCGCATTATAAAATTCAAATCAAGAGGATTATGAGTTTTATTGAAACGAGAACGGCAATCGTAAAACACTTTCGGTAAGCCATCAGCATTTTTTATATGATTCAACTGCAATTCTTTATATTCAACATTGAGCGCATTCCATTTTTCTGTGTAGTCTGAAATAACTTCTTCGGGTTTTGATTGAATCAGTTTCCAAAGGCTTATCAAAGGCTCGTAAATGTCGGAAGCGACAGCTCCCTCATGTGCAAAAAGGAAAAGCAAAGCACCGCCACCCAAAAAAGGCTCGAAATAGCGGTTATAAGATTTTGCCTCACGAGCAATAAGGGGGGCTTGCTTTCGCTTGCTTCCAGTCCATTTTATGAGAGATGGAATCGTCTTGTCATTTGCTGGCATACACATTCTACTTTTCCTCGCTTACGCTATCAAAAAGCGTCAAATCATTGTTGCAATGCTTCAGTCTTTCGCTTGCGATTTTTATATATTCATCTTCAAGTTCAAATCCCACATAATGCAAGCCGTTCATTTTTGCGGCAACGCAGTCTGTACCGCTTCCGACGAATGGCACAAGAATCGTATCGCCCGCTTTTGCAGAAATATCGAGCATACGCTTAATCAGTCGGACTGGTTTTTGAGTCGGATGCTTTCCATAGGCAAGTTCCTCTTTTGACTTGTTGTTGGGCACATCCCAAACGGTACGCATTTGTTTTCCTGCCTGTTTCAAATTATCTTCCGGGAAAGAAAGTGATTTTGATTTTTCATAGTCAAAATAATATTCTCTCTTTTTTGCTGTTCCTGTATGTCCCCACAGAATTGTTTCGTGACTTGCGGTAAGCCTGCGACCAGAGAGATTCGGAAAACTGTTCCGCTTGTACCATACAACCTCATTGATAATCTCAATGTTCTGCAACTGCAAGATAAAGTTTATGATTCCGATATTGTGATATGTTCCGTGAATCCAAAAAGAGCCTGTCGGCTTCACAAGTCTTTTTACCTCGCCAATCCAAGCCGAACAGAAATTGAAATATTCGATAAGCGGCATATTATCCCAATTTTCCATTACCTTAGACCAGTTTCCACCGAAGCCGGCGAGTTTCTCTGAGTTATCCCAAGACCAGTTTCCGCCAGAACTGAGGTTATAGGGCGGGTCAATAATTGCGACATCAAATGAGTTTGAAGGGAGTTTTTTCATTTCCTCAATGCAATCACCCTTTATGATTGTGTCGATTGGAAGAGGAGTTTCTAATTCAAGTTCAAGGGCATCAGCCATTTTTGCCCCCTTTCTGTAACAATGAAAGGAACTTGTCAAGTTCTTCCTTGTCGTACATTCTGTAGCCATTTAGGGGATTTCGGACGGCTTGAAGTTTCCCTGTCTTATCCCAGTTTCGTAAAGTAAGAGGTGTTACACCAATATATTCAGCGGCTTGTGCTATTGTCATAAGATTCTGTAAATTCTTCATAAACATTGATAAACCTTAATAAAAAAAATATAGCAAATAAACACTTACATGGTCAATATTCTTTTTTTGAACAAACGATTTAAATTGCATGTCAGAAAATTCTTATCGAAAGTAAAATTGAAAATACCATTCATATAGTATACTTAGTAATTCACTTTTAACCGGTTGTTTTTGTATAAAGATGGGCGTATTGGAATTTTTGACACAAAAAGCGGAATAACAGGTATAAAAGGAAATGTTGAAACTCAAGATAAATTAAAAGGCCTTCAAAAACGCATTGAGGAATTGAATAAAGTAAGTTCTCATAAGTATTTCGGTGGAATCTATGAACCTGAGTCTTTGGGTGAATGGAAATTAACTGAAGAATGGGAATAATAAGGTGTTCATCTAAAATTGTTTTCCTGCGTTAGGGATTGCTGGAACAAAAAATCCGTCCATGGATTTTTTGATTCCTACGAGAATTTTCTAACGAAAATTCTCGTCTTGCTTCTACCCTGCATCCTGCAGGGCTTTTTTTACAAAACGGCGAAAAGCCCGACCGCTTGCCGTAGGCAAGCGGTAACGCCCAAACCTTCATTCCTTGTTATTTATTTTTTACAACAAATCTGATATACTGAAACAAGGACAGGATTATGAAACTAAACACAAACCTCACCGTTGCCATTCACACTATTCTCTGCATCGCTTATTTTGAAAAAGACTACAAAGTCACTTCCGATTTCATTGCGGGAAGCACTGGCATGAACCCTGTAATTATCAGAAAAATTTTGGGAAAGCTACAGGCTGCCGGAATGGTAGAAACAAAAACCGGAGTCGGAGGCTCTACCCTTTCAAAGAAAGCCGAAGAAATTACTCTTTTGGATGTCTACAAGGCAGTGAGCGAAGAAAAGGAGAGCGAGCGTTCTGTTTTTAATTTTCATGTAAATCCTAATCCAAAATGTCCCGTTGGCAGCAAAATCCATGCAGTTCTGGACGAGCCTTTAAAGAGTGCGCAAAAGGCTTTGGAAGAAGAATTGAAAAAAACAACAATTAAGGATTTGATGGGAAAGCTATAAGCATTTGGCTGCATCACCTTCCCTTTCCGGAAGATCGGATAGTCTATGTCGCCGAAAGAATAGAAGATGATTAAAAAGAATCCCTTGTTAAAGGATGCCTAATAAAAATATCTTCTGTTAGATAATCTCTCTTCTGCCCGTCAATCAGAATCTGAACGCTTTTAATGTCGGGGATTTCTAAGGATTGTTTTCAAGAGTTTTGTCAAAATTTAAACATTGCGCCAAAGAGACCTTTCAAGAATGGCCAGCGCAATCACGCACAGGACAATCTGAACCAGCGTTGAGCAGGGGGTGGCAAGTCCGATTCTGAAAAGACTTGGAGTTGCAGTCTGGCTCATTATATACGAAACAGGAATTCGTACGCCGAATGCCCCTACAATTCCCTGAATCATAACGAAAGTAGTTTTCCCGCAGCCGTTAAAATAGCCGATAAAGCAGAACAGGAAAGAAACAAAAAGCGTGTCGATGGCGTAGGCCTTTAGATAAGAGTGGGCGGCTTGCACGACTGCCCTATCATTGGAGAAAATGGCAGCCAGAAGGTTTCCTTGAAAAAAAGCGACAGCTCCCATGACTACACCGCAGGCAAGGGAAGCGAGAATGGCGTACAAAAGGGCTTTTTTTGCCCGGTCGTATTTTCCCGCCCCCACATTCTGGGCAACAAAGGCACTTAAAGACTGAGAGAATGCCGAAGGGACAAGCATAATAAAGCCGCAGACTCTCTCTGCCACCCCTACCCCAGCAGAAGCAATAAGCCCCAGCCTGTTGATAATTGCCGCAATTACAAGAAAAGATACAGTCACAAGGCCGTCCTGCAGGGAGATGGGAGCACCGGTTCTGCAGACCAAAGCCACCAGCTGCCACTGCCAGCGGATATTTTTCCGCGTAAAAGCAAAGGGAAGCCCCCTCTTTTTTGCCACAATAAGGCAGAAAATCACGCTCAAGGCCTGAGCAATAACAGTAGCGTAAGCCGCTCCGCTTGCCGCCATGTGAAAAACCGCAACAAAAAGAAGGTCTCCAAAAATATTTAGTCTGAATTTCGAGTTTAGTTGAGAATTTACAAAAAAAGCGTAAATCTTTAAAATTTTAGTCACCACAACAAAAAATTAAAAGAGTTACGCTTATGTATGAACAAATTTACAACTTAACCAGCATGTTTTTCAAGAGCCTTAAAGGGAATTTAGTGTATGAATTTCTTATTTCAAACTTCAATGGAAAACGGGGACCCAAAAGAAAATTGAGCCTTGAGCAGATTGTCGCCCTGAACATCTACAGGTTTCATTTCAAAACGGGAGACCTGAAAAATTATCATAAAATGATAAGGGAGCTCATGAGTGACAGA
>FLNY01000794.1_pt1 | contig 10651 bp, 9 predicted proteins | sample 1140381 | NCBI WGS metagenome assembly FLNY01 (sample SAMEA3878172, study PRJEB12797) | bioreactor metagenome | biome: Moose rumen | place: Sweden | collected 2011-10
AGAAACGCCCTACCGCAACGATGCCCTTTTTGCCGACATGCTCGCCACTCTCTCCCCCGCCACAAAGCTCTGCATTGCAGCAAACATCACCTGCGAAGATCAGCTTATCCGCACAAAGACTGTCGCCGAGTGGAAGAAAGCCCCGGTCACAATTGGTAAACGTCCCTGCGTATTTGTCATTCTGAGCGAAGCGAAGAATCTATGAAGATAGCTTTCACAACACTCGGCTGCAAGCTCAACTATGCAGAGACTTCCACCTACGAGCGTGGCTTCAAGGACGCCGGCTGGGAGGTCGTAGGCTGGACGCAGCAGGCCGATGTCTATCTCATAAACACCTGCGCAGTTACTGAAACCGCCGAAAAGAAATCACGCAACCTCATACGTCGCGCCCACAAGACCGCCCCCGCCGCCAGAATAGTGGTTACCGGCTGCTATGCAGAGCTTCGGAGGGACGAACTCCTCAAAATAAACGGCGTCTGGAAGGTATTCGGCGCAAAGGAAAAGAAGGAAATAGTACCGTCGCTCTGTCATTCCGGGCCAGGCGAAGAATCTCAATCTGACACATTCGGCGCATACAGCAGCGGAGAAAGAACAAGGAGTTTTCTCAAGGTTCAGGACGGATGCAACAATTTCTGTGCATACTGCACCGTGCCCTACGCCAGGGGCAGGAGCAGGAATATACCCATCTGTGAGTGCGTAAAGATGGCACGGGAAATTGCGGCCGAAGGAGTTAAGGAAATTGTTCTCACGGGTGTAAATACCGGAGATTTCGGAACAGCCACGGGAGAGTCGTTCCTCAGCCTCCTCAAGGCCCTCAATGACGTTGAAGGCATACAGCGGTACCGTATTTCGTCAATAGAGCCCAACCTCATAACTCCCGAAATTATCGACTGGATTGCCTCGGGCACAAAGTTCCAGAAGCATTTCCACATCCCGCTCCAGAGCGGCAGCAACACAATTCTCAGACGTGTGGGCCGGAGATATGACACGGAACTCTTCGCTTCGAGGATAGACTATATAAGGAAGGTCCTTGGAGACAAGACGTTCTTCGGCATAGACGTAATAGCGGGCCTTCCCGGTGAGACCGAGGAACTGTTCATGGAAACGTACAGTTTCCTCAAAGACAGAATCAAGCCGGCTTTCATCCACGTATTTCCCTACTCCAGAAGGCCCGGCACTCCCGCAGCCACTTGGAAAGACCAGGTTAATGACAGCGTAAAGACGGAGCGGGTAGCAAAACTGGAGGCTCTGTGCAAGGAACTTCACGAAGAATTCGTAAGCACAAATAAAGGCACGAAGGAAACCGTCCTCTGGGAATCATCCGTCAAGGACGGCCTTATGGGCGGCTACACCGGCAATTACATAAGGCTTGAGCGGCCTTATGACCCGGCTCTGGTAAACACATTGCAGGATATCGTACTATGAGCGTGAAACTAACATTTCTTGGAACCGGAACGTCGCAGGGAGTGCCGATAATCGCCTGCCAGTGCCCTGTCTGTCAATCAGCCGACGAAAGGGACAAGCGCTACCGCGCATCGGCACTTGTAGAGATGGACGGGCTCACGATACTTGTCGATGCTGGGCCGGACTTCCGCTCTCAGATGCTCCGCGCCGGCGTGAGGCACCTTGACGCCATTCTCCTCACGCACAACCACAAGGACCACACCGGCGGCCTGGACGACGTTCGTTCCTTCAATTACATTGACAGGAAAGCGGCCGAGATTTACTGTGAGGAAAGGGTCCTCCAAACGCTCAAAAACGACTACGCCTACGCCTTTGCGGAACATAAATACCCGGGTGCGCCGGAGTGGCATGTCCATCTGATTGATGAGCGCCCTTTCAGGGTGGATTCGCTTAAGGGTGCGGGGGAGCTTGAATGGGTTCACGACATCGGCTACTTCTACAGGCAGCCGGACGGCAGCCTTGTTCCGTCGGACAATGCAGTTGTGGAAGCTCCGCACGAAAATCCGAACATTATTCCCATACGCGGCTTTCACGACAAGATGCCGGTCCTGGGTTTCCGCTTCGGAGACATCGCATACATCACAGACATGAGCAGTATCCCGGAGAGCGAATTCGAGAAACTCAGGGAGCTTAAACACCTCACGCTCAATACGGTTGGCTACAACAAGCACCATTCTCATTTCTCGCTGGACGAAGCCATCGCCCTTGCCGGAAGGATAGGCGCAGAACACACCTGGCTAACACACCTTTCCCACACATTCCCACGCCATGAAAAATTCTGTAAACAGTTGCCCTTGCATATCAAGCCGGCTTATGACGGACTCATTATACAAGACGAATGACCACAAATCCTTGAGTATATGAAAAGAATTATTTTAGTCCTTGGCATTCTCACATTGTTTTTTGCTTGTCAGAAAAGCACGACTGATGAACTCGGCGAGTTTCAGGATTGCGCTGATTTTATGGATATGACAAAGAAAAATCTCTTCGACCAATCTCTTTTCTACAGGGATTGGAAACTTTCAAAGTACTACTCTGAAACTTACGAAGACGGGGTTCTTCAGGGAACAGAAGATTTGACATACAAGTATAACGGAAACTGGTTATCCTTTTACAACGACGGCACACTAAACGGCAGTAAGGGCTCTGGGAAATGGATGTATTCACACAACTATCTGCTATGTAAAGGTGGTAGCGGTATTATGAATTCTTATGAAGTCATTGAGCTCACACCAAATAAACTTTCCTACAAGACAGAAGTTCCTGCTCCCGGCACAATTATGGATTTCTATACCCCTTTTTTCAAAGACAAAAGCGGCACTCATTTATTTCTCATAAGCGAATATATTGCAATACAACAAAATTAACTGTATCATGAAAAAGTGCATTTATCTCGCTCCCCTTCTGTTTTTTGCCATATCCTTCACTTCCTGTGTTGAGAACATTGATTTGGATACAGGAGAACGGATTCCTAATGTGTATTGTATATTAAACAATGGTCCTGAACAATCTCTGGACCTTTCCTATATTGCATCATCTGGAGAGGAAAGCCGCCCTATTGGAGAAGATGTAACTATTTCATTATATGAAGACAATACCCCTGCCGGTAATTTCGCCAGGGTATCGGAGACGAGATGGGCTCTTAGTTTTACGCCTCATGGAGGAAAAGACTACCGGATTGAAGTGAATATTTCGGGGAAGGAAGTCCTGACAGCAAAAACGACATATCCACTTGTTTCAAATTTACAAAGTGTTTATTTTGCAAATGCACAGGGCGAAATTCTGCCCACAAACGGATTTGAGCTGAACTCTGATAAAGACCAAATTCTTTGGTGTTATTTCGAAAGTGAATATGAATCCCCTGTCTTCTCACAATACATATTGACAGATCATCCCGGATTGGACACAAGAGGGGAAACCATATATCCTTTTGACCAGGATGATCCTATTATTGAGGCCGAATTCCATTCCAATAGTCGTGATGACAAAGAAAATGAATGGTGGTTTACAACTTCAAAGTTTTCTTCCATGTTTAGTGGCAGGAGAGCTTTTCTTCATGAACGTTTTTTAAGAGTCTTACATCCGGCAGGGTTTAGTCGTCCTGTTGACCCAAACGAGTTTCGCATCTTTTCTTATAGGGGTGGCAAAGTCAGTTTTGAAACGGTAACAGAAAGTGGAGCATTTTTTATAGCCGGAGTGAACAGATCTCATATCCGCGCTGAGTTGGTTCTGCTCTCTGTAAGCGAAGAATACGACAAGTACCTTTCCGAATTCTGCTTCCAAAATGATGACGACGATGTTTTTACTGCCTTAGCTTACAAAAGGAACCATTTTTCAAATATTATAAATGGGACAGGGATTTTCGGAGCATGCCATGAGTACAGAGAGGGATTCTACAGTTCTTTTGATAATCCTATCTTCTTAGACTTCTAGAAATTGAAGTGATGAGAACCAAGATAATAATATCATTTCTTTACGCCTTCTTCGTATTCAGTTCCACGGCACTGTCAGCGCAAAATAGCGTATGGCATGAGCAGCTTGACTCATCACTCATTGAGGCCGGCCGATTTCAGCAAAAGGTGGCGGCAACAGTGATAATGCCTGAAGATTTGTTACGGACTTCTTCTCCCTTGGGAGAAGCGGATCCAGTAAAATTCATCCAGACTCTCCCTGGAGTATCAAGCGGGATGGAAGGCACATCAGCATACTATGTCCGTGGAGGCAACGGGGCTAATAATATAACCACTCTGGACGGCGTTCCTATGTATGGCGCCGGACATCTGCTTGGACTCACCACTGCATATCCGTCAGAGATTATTTCTCAAAACGATTTTTATCAAGGCGGATTTCCGTCCGATGCAGGCGGTTTCACCTCTTCACTTCTACAGCTGACCACAAGGGATGGAGATTTCCGTAAAAAACGCGCAAGTTTTTTTGTAAATAATTTCCTAGTCGGAGTACAAGCTGAAATTCCTGTCAAGAAAGACAAATTATCGTTGCTTGTATCAGGGCGATTATCCCCTCTGGGGCTGGAATACAATCTATTACGGCCGATTATCAACTATAATTTATCTCTTCCAGACCAAATAAATGTGCTCACGGGGGATATTTTTACAAAAATCTCCTGGAGACCAGGGAACAGAGACCGGGCTTTTCTTTCCATTTTCGCAAGTCACGACCAGTTTGGATACAACCACGGTACATCGGCATCGCAGTCTCTCGGCTGGAGTAACTTAATTGCGAATCTCACATTTCTTCATGAGACTCATTCAGGATGGGAATGTGAAGGACGGCTCTCACACAATAGCTTCACGGCCTTTCAAGACCAGACTCACAAGACATCCCCCGTAACCAGGATGTCCCTTCAATCTTCTATTATTGAAGAAGAGCTATCATTTAAAGCATCCAAACATCTGGGAAATAGCTTTGATATTAAGACTGGCGCGGATGCCGCCCTTTCCGTTTTCAGTCCGGGTGTCTTAAAAGGTTATATCGGAGGCAAACGATCTTCTTCAATAGGAGAAAGGATTCCCACTTTCCGTAGTTCGCTGTTTGGGCAAATTGACTATGAAAAAGGTCGCATACATACCAGCGCGGGACTAAGGGCGACTCTCTTCTTCTCTGATTCCTATAAAACGTTAAAGCCAAGTGCCAGCCTCTTGGTTTCATATGCTTTTCATCCTTTACTTGTCGCAAAGGCCGGCTACGACCATAGTGTACAGTTTTTTCATTCCCTTGAAGGAATCCCCACCGGCTGGTCAATGGAAATGATAGTTCCATCCACTATGGATAACAAGCCTGAGGTAGCCGATCAGCTATGGGCTGGTTTTGACTTCTCACGTGGATTTCTTTATCTTTATGTTGGCGGATTCTACAAATTCATGAGGGAATTGGTATTCTATTCCGACGCATCATCCTTCTTTAACACTGCATGGAAAGAATGGAAAACAAATGTGGAGAGCGGGGATGGCCACTCCTATGGTTTGGAGATTGTATCAAGAGTAAAAAGTACACGCTTTAATGCTCAGTTATCTTATACTCTTTCAAAAACGGATCGAGTCTTTTCCTCCATAAACTTCGGCCAGCCAATTCCATTCAAATTCGACAGGAGGCACATCCTTAACCTTACCGGAGAATATAAACTTTCAAGGAAGTATGAATCAACCCATAGCCTCACCGGAGGTATTTCTTTCATGAACGGTCATTGGGAGACCGTCGAGAGCGGCTACTATCCCATCTATTCCCCCGGATCTGAAGAGCAGCGGGAAGTCAGAATTGCTTATTATACTTCTCATCCGAATAACTTCCAGCTCCCCGCTTATTTTCGAATAGATCTCGGCTATCATTTGAGTATTGAAAGAAAGAATAAGCGGCACGATCTGTCATTTGGCATTTACAACTTGACTAATCGTCACAATGCGTACAGCCTTACTTGGGACATGGAAGAAAGCCGATGGAAAAAGCTTAGTATATTCCCGATATTTCCAAATTTTACCTATAGGTTGTCATTAAAATAACGGACAACAAAAAAGAGACTGAAACCAGTCTCTTTTTTGTTGTCCGCTTAGTGCTGTTTAAAGCTTGGGGCCGGCCTTGACGAGGGCCTTGCCGGCGCGGTTGGACTCGTACTTGTGGAAGTTCTTGATGAACCTTCCTGCAAGGTCCTTTGCCTTCTCCTCCCACTCCGCAGGGTTCTTGTAAGTGTCGCGGGGATCGAGGATTCCGGTTTCCACGCCTTCCAGCTTGGTGGGAACCTCAAAGTTGAAGTAAGGGATCTTCTTGGTGGGAGCCTTGTCGATGCTGCCGTTAAGGATGGCGTCGATGATTCCACGGGTATCCTTGATGGAGATGCGCTTACCGGTGCCGTTCCATCCGGTGTTTACGAGGTATGCCTTTGCACCGCTCTTTTTCATCTTCTTCACCAGTTCCTCTGCATACTTTGTGGGATGCAGCTCAAGGAATGCCTGGCCGAAGCAAGCGGAGAAGGTGGGCGTGGGCTCGGTGATTCCGCGCTCGGTTCCGGCAAGCTTGGCGGTGAAGCCGGAGAGGAAGTAGTACTTGGTCTGCTCGGGGGTGAGGATGGAAACCGGAGGCAGGACACCGAAAGCATCGGCAGAAAGGAAAATGACCTGTTTTGCAGCGGGGCCGTGGCTTTCGGGACGCACGATCTTCTCGATGTGGTAGATAGGATAGCTCACGCGGGTGTTTTCCGTGACGCTCTTGTCGTTGAAATCAATCTTGCCGTCCTTGTCTACGGTAACGTTCTCCAGAAGGGCGTCCCTGCGGATTGCGTTGTAGATGTCCGGTTCCGACTCCTTGTCAAGCTTGATGACCTTTGCGTAGCAGCCGCCCTCGAAGTTGAACACGCCTTTGTTGTCCCAGCCGTGCTCGTCATCGCCGATAAGGAGTCGCTTGGGGTCTGTGGAAAGGGTGGTTTTACCGGTGCCGGAAAGGCCGAAGAAAATGGCGGTGTTCTCTCCGTGGAGGTCCGTATTTGCAGAACAGTGCATTGCAGCGATGCCCTTGAGCGGGAGGTAGTAGTTCATCATTGAGAACATACCCTTCTTCATCTCGCCGCCATACCAGGTGTTGAGGATGACCTGCTCGCGGGAAGTGACGTTGAATGCAACGCAGGTATCTGAGCGGAGGCCGAGTTCCTTGTAATTGTCCACCTTTGCCTTGGAAGCGCAGTAAACCACGAAATCGGGCTCCTGGTCAAATTCCTTCTGGTTCTTGGGACGGATGAACATGTTGGTCACGAAGTGTGCCTGCCATGCAACCTCCACGATGAAACGAACCTTCATGCGGGTGTCTGCGTGAGTGCCGCAGAAGCCGTCCACTACAAAGAGGCGCTTGCCGGAAAGCTGCTGCTGGGCAAGTTTCTTGACAACCTTCCATGTGGCCACGGACATCTTGTGGTTGTCGTTGGGATAACCTTCGGTGGTCCACCAGATTTCTCCGGGTTTGCCTTCTTTTGTGGTGTTGTCGTAAACGATGTACTTGTCCTTGGGGGAACGGCCGGTGTAGATGCCGGTCATCACGTTGATGGCGCCGAGCTCGGTTACCTGGCCCTTGTCATAACCCTCGAGGCCGGGCTTTGTTTCCTCGTTGTAAAGTACTTCGTAAGTGGGGTTGTAAAGGATTTCCTTTACGCTTTTGATTCCGTATTTACGGAGATCTATGTTTGCCATAAGTGTATTGTGTTAGAGTATTTTTTCTATCCTGCAAATTTAAAAAAATTCTAAAACTTCTGCAAATGTGCAGAGAGCCTTTTTCTGAGCCCTGCGGAAAGGGAAAGGCTTTCGAGTTTGTCGGCCTCGTCAAGCCAGCGGGAAGAGAGGCTGTAATCTCCCATAAGGTAGAATGCCTGAGCGATGTTGTAACATGCGCACGCTTTCTTCTGGGAATTGCCGCTTTTCACTATTTTTGCCCAGCCGTCCACCGCCGCGGCCATTTTGCCGTCGGCCGCATTCTGTAGCGGAACATACCAGGCTTCCGATGTGTAGTCGTCAAAATAGTAGAAACTGAAGCTTTCCGTCTTCCAGTCGGAGAGGAAACGCTTCGAGATGCGGTTTCCCACAACTTCTCCCTTTGCCTCGAAAGAGTCTCCGGCAATCTTTGCAATTTCCGCGTTCCCGGCATACTTTTTCACCTCGTCGGTCCCCATGCTGTCGTAAATGTAGAGATTTGTATTCACGGTAGTGTTCACCTTGGAATCCAGGAGGAAAACCACGTCGCCGCCGGTCTCCATTACAAGGTCGTGCATGAGGTTCACGTCCACATTGTCCGTGGAAGGAATCCTGCTGATGGATATTGCCTCTTCACCGTCGAAATAATCCTTTTCCAGCGCACGGGCGAAGGCCGACGCCGCATGACGGTCGAAGAGTGAATCCAGGGTGTTGTTGCCGTCCATGTACACGATAGACATGGTTTTCCGGCTAAGGTCTATCCCCGATGGAGAGGGCTGCCTCATCTCCAACTGCAGGGGATAAATCTGCGGCGAGCATGCCGCTGCCATTATGGCAAGAATGATGATCCCAGATTTTTTCATACTCGTTTTGCTATAAGGTCATATTCATAAGCCTCGAGGATTTCCACATTGAGGAACTTTCCTACAAGGTCCTGCGGACTCGTCCCCTCTCCAAGGTCCTTCACTATGATTTCGCCGTCCACTTCCGGGCTTTCGAATTCACTGCGGCACACAAGGGCGTTGCCCTGGAGGCCGTCTGCAAGGACTTTGATGCGGGAGCCAATCCGGGATTTGTTATATGCAAGTGATATGCCACTCTGAAGCTCCATGAGCTCACGAAGCCGTTTTTCTTTTGTGCTCCGGCGGACAGAGTCTTTCAGGTGCTCTGCGCCCCATGTTCCCTCCTCCTCGGAGTATGTGAAGGCGCCGAGCCTCTGGAAACGCGACTCTTCCACAAAACGGAGAAGTTCATTGAAATGCGCCGTGGTTTCGCCGGGATGCCCCACGATGAGCGTGGTGCGGAGGGCTACGCCAGGGACCTTCTCCCTCATCTTGGCGATGAGTTCCCTGGTCCACTTGCCGTCAACTCCCCTGTGCATGTTGGAGAGCACTTCGTCGGACACGTGCTGGAGCGGGATGTCTATATACCGGCACACCTTGGGATTGGAAGCCATCTCGTCAAGTACGTCTTCCGGAAAATCGGCAGGATAAGAATAATGAACACGGAGCCACTCTATGCCTTCCACGGCCGACAAGCGGCGCAAAAGCTGCGCAAGGGAGCGTTTCCCGTAAATGTCGAGACCGTAGAATGTTGTGTCCTGCGCTATCAGGATGAGTTCCTTCACTCCGGCCGCGGCAAGCGCGCGAGCCTCGTCCACGAGCTTTTCCATGGGCACGGAGACATGTCTTCCGCGGATGAGCGGAATGGCGCAATATGAGCAGCGCCTGTCGCAGCCCTCGGATATTTTGAGGTATGCATAAGGTTTCCGGGGCCCATAGACAAAACGCCCGCCACAAGGCTTCGGCGTGCACCCAAGGGCCTTCACAACGGGGCCGAGGTCCCTTGCGCCGAACCACCCGTCCACCTCCGGGATAAGGCCCGGAAGCTCAAGGGGATAACGCTGTGAAAGGCAGCCGAAGACAAGAAGCTTTCCCGCTTTGCCTTCGGCCTTGGACTTTGCAGCCTCGAGTATGGTCTGAATTGATTCTTCCTTGGCGTCCCCTATGAATCCGCAGGTGTTCACCAGAAGTACATCTACGGGACCGCCGTATCCCTCCGGAACTATCTCGTAGGAGTCTTGCACCTGGGAGAGGAGATGTTCCGTATCTACGGTGTTCTTGGAACAGCCAAGAGTGATTATTTTAAGCCTCCGGCTCACCTTCCTCCTCGGTTACGAAATCCAGGGAAGCATATTTGCGAAGGATGTTGTACCACTCCGCGACCTTTTTCATGTGGGAAACGTAAAAACGGTCTGCGTCATAATCGGGAACGGCCTTTGCAAAAACGGCCTTGAACTCCTCCGGGGAGGCTTTTGCGCCGGGGGCTTCGGCATCACCGAGGGCCTCGCTAAGTTTTCCGAACACTTCCTTGAGTTTCATCTCGCCTTCAAGCGTATAGATGGAAATGTCTTCGAGGGTTGTAATGCCTGCATTTGCCGGAAAATTGTAGCGTTTCCCATCTTCCAGGGATTCCGCGATTGCCCCGTTGCGGGATGCTGCAATATATTTGAAAAGGCCGTGCTGTCCACGGACCGAAAGAGTTTTTGCAAGGTCTGTCTTCATTGTCTGTCTTCGTTTAAAATCTTGCAAATATAGCCATTTTTATCGAAAAATACCGATGCTACCTTTTTTGCAAGCTCCTGCGGCGTCCCGTCGTTCACTATGGCAGCTCCGGCCCTGTCATAAGGAATTTCCTGCGCGGCCATCCTGCGAAGAGCTTCCTCCCGTGAGAGACCACTGCGCTCCGCCACGCGGGATATGCGCACCTGAAGGGGCGCATCGACGAGCACTACGCCGTCATAGACCCCGTCAAAAATGGGTTTGGAGAGCATGATTGCCGATTCTACGGCCACAAGCGGATACTGCCTGTGAAGGGTCTTCCAGCGCCTTATATCGGCAAGAAGGACGGGATATACGACAGACTCAACCTTCATGCGGGCGGCGTCATCCCCGAATATGGAGGCGGAGAGTTTTGCCTTGTCAAGGGAGCCGCCGGCG